>Ga0310909_10000413_pt1 | contig 21794 bp, 16 predicted proteins | sample GREbulkMGT000H_FD_203449 | JGI IMG/M metagenome (GOLD analysis project Ga0310909, IMG submission 203449) | Lab enrichment of tropical soil microbial communities from Luquillo Experimental Forest, Puerto Rico - GRE.bulkMG.T000H | ecosystem: Environmental > Terrestrial > Soil > Tropical forest >... | reverse complement strand
CCTCACCTGATAGCGCGTCGAGCGGATGCGATCGCGCCGCCGCGGCCACCGTAACGGCCGCCAGAACCACACACAAAAACAGGCCGCGCATGGGTTCGCTCTCTGATTGATCGGGTCGCGGATTGCACCGACAAGGATGCTTGGCGGCTCCGGGTTGTGCACTCTCTACGCACCGACCAACGCCGGAACGGCCGCCAGAACCACACACAAAAACAGGCTGCGCATGGGTTCGCTCTCTGATTGATCGGGTCGCGGATTGCACCGACAAGGATGCTTGGCGGCTCCGAGTTGTGCACTCTCTACGCACCGACCAACGCCGGCAACTCCGCCAGAACCACACACAAAAACAGGCTGCGCATGGGTTCGCTCTCTGATTGATCGGGTCGCGGATTGCACCGACAAGGATGCTTGGCGGCTCCGAGTTGTGCACTCTCTACGCACCGACCAACGCCGGCAACTCCGCCAGCGAGGCGATCTCGCGATCCGGCTTGCCCGGTAGCCTCTCCGGCCGCTGGCCGTAACGGTTGCACCACACGACGCGCATGCCGAAGGCCGAGGCGGCGTAAGCGTCCCAGGCATTGGAAGATTGAAAGGAAATCGCGCCGGCCGGGACCGCGAGGCGATCGACGGCGAGCTGATAGACCTTGGGGTGCGGCTTGTAGACGCCGACCAGTTCCACCGAAAGGACCGCATCGAGCAGGTCGCTGATCCCGGCTTTTTCCACCGCCGCGTCGAGCATGTCCGGCGAGCCGTTCGACAGGATTGCGGTCTTGAGCCCGGCAGCCTTCAGCCGTTTGAGCATTGCCGGGACTTCGGGAAAGGTATCGAGCGTGCGGTAGAGGTCCATCAGCCGCGCCCGCAACGGCGGATCATCGAGCCCGAGCGTGTCCAGCGTAAAATCGAGCGCGTCGCCCGTCACCTGCCAGAAATCCGCGTGCCGGCCTTGCAGCCCGCGCAGCCAAGTATATTGCAGTTGCTTGTCGCGCCACAGCGCGGTCAGCGGCCCAATATGGTCGCCCAGCACATCGTGGCAACCCGCGGCCGCCGATGCATAGTCAAAGAGCGTGCCATAGGCGTCGAAGACGCAGGCGCCGATGCCCGAAAGCGCGGTTGCCATTTTTCTTTCCTAGCGCGCAGCAAGAGGGTTTTACCACGTCTTTCAAAGCTCTGCGCGGTGAGCCCAGCAGCCGCCCTCAGTTCAGCCGCACATACTCGTAGTCGAGCGGCGTGTTGTTGATGCCGATTTCGGGGGACGCGATCCAGCCCGCGACCTTGCCCGGCTCCACAACACGCCGCATCAGGCTCGCGACGAACGAGCGGTCCTGGGCGGAAGGCAACCACTCTCCTTGCCGCCGACGCCATTCCTCGTCGGTGATCGGGCGCCCTTCGGGGTCGGTCGCGACACCGCCCCAGACGCCGATCGCGCGGTGGAAGCGGGAGCTCGGCAGCGCGAACCGGAAATCGTACCCGGTTTCTGCGACGAGCCGGTTCCAGCGCTGCACGCCGACATCGCAATCCCGGACATAGGCGCCGCGCGTCACTTCGTTCATCGCGCTGCGCATCGGCACATTCTCGGCTCTCACTCCGCCCTTTCCATCCGGTGCATCGATACGTAAAGTCTGTTCGCTCGCCAAGTGATCGGTGAACCGCGCCTCGTCGGGCCGGCCCTTGAGGCTGTTGGCAAAATAGCTTGCAGCGTTGGACGAGATTTCGGCGCCAAAGAGGTCGAGCGAGGAGCTGAACCAGAAGTTGATGTAGCGCTGCAGGGTCGGGAGATCGATCGCGCCGGCGTTCCTTACTGCTGCGGGGTCATCGCTGCCGAGCGCCTTCATGACTTCGAGCGTCCGCTTGACGACGCGAGTGATGCCGCTCGTGCCGACGAACATGTGAAAGGCTTCCTCGGTCAGCATGAACCGGCAGGTCCGCGACAGCGGGTCGAAGGCGCTTTCGGCGAGGCTCTTGAGCTGATAGCGCCCGTCGCGATCGGTGAAGTAGGTGAACATGAAGAAGCTGAGCCAATCGGTGATCGGCTGGTTGAACGTGCCAAGGATGCGAGGCTTGTCGGGGTCGCCCGAATGGCGCGCCAACAGCTCTTCGGCTTCCTCTCGTCCGTCGCGGCCGAAATAGCCGTGTAGCAGGTAGACCATCGCCCACAGATGGCGGCCTTCCTCGACATTGACCTGGAAGAGGTTGCGCAGATCGTAGAGCGAGGGGCAGGTGTTACCGAGCAATCGCTGCTGCTCGACCGAAGCAGGCTCGGTGTCGCCCTGGGTCACGATTAGCCGCCGCAGGGCCGAGCGATGCTCGCCCGGCACCTGCTGCCACACCGGCTCGCCAAGGGCGTCGCCGAAACCGATCCGGCGATCGGGTAGCGGATCGGCGAGAAAGATGCCCCACCGGTATTCCGGCATCTTGACCATGCCGTAGCTCGCCCAGCCCTTCTCGTCGACCGTCGTGGCGGTGCGCAAATAAACGTCGGCGCCGGCAAATGCCGCCGGTCCCATTTCCTTCCACCAGTCGAGAAAGCGCGGCTGCCAGTGCTCGAGCGCGCGCTGCAACGCCCTATTCTCGCCGAGGTCTACATTGTTCGGGATTCGTTCCTGATAGTCGAGAGCCATAGTGGGTCTCCCGTCTCGGTAGCCGTTCTATATCCGTTCCCGGTCGAAGCGCGCCCTGCCGCCGCTGCCATACTGCTTTAAGGCACCGTGCTCGCCGACCGCGTTCGGTCGGGAAAAGATCCAGTTCTGCCAAGTCGAAAGCCGCCCGAAGATCTTGGTCGCGACGGTCTCGCCGCCGGCGAAGCGGAGGTTCGCTTCCAAGCCGGTCAGAGCGTCGGGCGAGAGGCTCGCGCGCTCCTCGATCGCCAGCCGGATTTCGTCCTCCCAGTCGAGGTCGTCTGGGGCAAAGGTCACCAGACCGAGATCCTGCGCCGCGGCTGCCTCGAACAGTACGTCGACATGCTGCTGGAGTGCGGCGGCCGCCGTTTCGTCGTTGAAGCGGGTGGCCAGCCGGGTCCGACCGTTGACCATGTCGAGACCGCGGAAATTGAGCGCGGAAAGGGCGATGCGCGGCCCCTCGGCCATCATGTAGCTGCGGTCGGCGGCGAGCGCCAGCTCGAATAGGGTGCCAGCAAAGCAAGAGCCCTCGTCGATGACGGCAAAGAGGCTGCGCGATGAGACGTCGAGCCGCTGCAGGGTGCGGCGCAGGAGGCCGATCGCTTCGCGGACGAACCAGTGGTCCCGATGGGTGGCCATCGTCCCGTCGCAGGCCAGAACGGCGTCAGGCTCGCCCGAGGTCTTCAGCACCAATGTTCCGCATTCGTGATGGTTGGCGCGCAGCATCAACAGCGCGTCGTCCAATTCTCGCGCCACGGCCAGCGGCCACCATCTAGCACCTGCCGCGACGATACCGGCTAAGTCGCCCGGCACCTCGTCGCTACTTGGCCCGGTCACCGTCAAGGTCGCGAAATGCCGGTCGGCTTCGATCTCGACCGCGACCCAGCGGTAGCGGTAGCCCTGCCCGCTAGAGAGGCGCTCGAGCGGTGCGAGCGGCACGCCCGCGGCATCAACGGGGCGGTCACTTTCTGCCACAAGCGCCCGCGCGCGCTCCGCGACGCGTTCTTGAAACCGTGCCGGCGACGCGATGTGGTCGACAAGCCCCCAGGTCTTAGCACGATCGGCGCGCACCCCCTCGGCGGTGGTGCAGAACACATCAGCGAGGTCGCGCCGGACCCTGCGCTTGTCGACCAGTCGGGTCAGCCCGCCGGTGCCGGGCAAGACGCCGAGCAGAGCCACCTCGGGAAGACTGACCGTGCTCGACCGGTCGTCGACCATGACGATCTCGTCGCAGGCGAGCGCCAGCTCGTAGCCGCCACCGGCGCAGGCGCCGTTGACTGCGGCGATAAATTTGAGACCCGAATGGGCGCTCGAATCCTCGATGCCGTTGCGCGTCTCGTTGGTGAATTTGCAGAAATCGACCTTCGCAGCGTGGCTGGCCTGTCCGAGCATGTAGATATTGGCGCCGGCACAGAAGACCCGCTCCTTGCCGCTCGTCACGACCACGACGCACACCTCGGGATGCTCGAAGCGGATGCGGTTCAGCGCGTCCGCCAGCTCGATGTCGACGCCAAGGTCGTAGGAATTGAGCTTGAGCCGGTAGCCGGGGAAGAGCCCGGCCTCTTCCGCAACATCCAAGGTCAGCGTGGCGACCGCGCCGTCACAGGCGAGGCGCCAATGGCGATAGCGGAAGGGATCGCTGTCGAACGTGATCATGGAAATTTATCGCACGCCGCTCTGCCGGAAGCCAGCAACCGTAAATTCTAACAGCGCAGTTGCAAGGGCCCCGGCGAGAGCGGCCCTTTAGCCGAATATCGATGAGGCGACCATCTGGCTGGCTCGCAAAGACGACTTATTCGACCCAACCGTATACCGCGGGCTTTTCGCGCCCCGTCGGCGGCTAATGCGGGAGGAATATGAAGCCGTGCGCCGCGCCGCTTGTTGTGTCGAAGTAGTTTCCCGAGCGGCTCCCGCCGCGTTGATCCCCAAGGCGAAAGTAGCTGCGGAGCGAGGCGGATCCACGGTCGTGAAGGTGCCGTCGGGTACTCTTATGAAGCCATGAGTCCCGGTCTCGTCATTGTAGGTTCCGACGATCGCCCCCGCAGGATTGATTCCGACGGGGAGGTGTCGAGTGGCACCGAACTCGGAACATCGAAGATGGTGATATTGCCGTCGGGAGCTCGCAGGAAGCCGTGCTCCGCGAAATTTGCGTCGAGATACCTTCCGACGATCGCCCCTGCCGGATTGATGCCGTGGGGTTCTGTACCGTTGACGGCACCTAGGGCATCGAACGTGGTAATAGTGCCGTCTCGAGCCCGAAAGAAGCCGTGCTCTATAAAGTTTGCGTCGAAGTAAACTCCCGAGATCGCCACCTCCGGGTTGATCCCGGTCGGAGCCGTAAATGTGGAGCCCGGGGAATCGAACATGGCGAAGGTGCCATTAGGAGCCCGCAGGAAGCCGTGACCCACGGAATAGCTCGCGTCCAAGGAGATCCCCGCAACGGCCCCCGCCGGGGTGATACAGCAAACAAAATCAGTGTTAACGCCGCCCGGGGCGTCGAACCTGGTGAATATGCCATCGGGGCTCCGCACGAAGCCGTGAGTTATGCCGCCTATGTCTGTGTAGGATCCCACGATAGCCCCGGCCGGGTTTATGGGAGGGCCGGCTGGACCCCCACACTCTGACCCGACGAAGGTGGATGTGGAGCCCGGGACAGCGATCGTGGTGACTGCGCCGTTCGGCGCCCGGACGAAGCCAAGATTCACGGTTCCATCAAAGGTGCATCCCGTGACGGCCCCCGCTGGGTTAATCCCGTCCACGATGGTATCAAAGGCCCCCCCTGGGACATCGAAAGTAACGAACGTACCGTTCGGGGGTTTAGCGTGAACCGGCGACGGCGCAGCGTACATAAACGTCGCAGCCGCCAGCGTGAGCCCCAGACGCGCGCTCCTCCCGCGCAAGCCATTACGCATCGGGCCTATGCTGTGTCGCATGATTTCCTCCCTGTATGAAGCCGAGCAGCGGTTTATTGCTCGATTTTCTTTTGGCGATCGATGCGCACCGGAAAATCCTCCCGGTCGCGCCAGCGTCGAATTAAGATTAACATCTTCCTCGGGAAATTTGAAAGCCGATCATCGGTCTCCTTGCCGCTGGTCAGGATTACTGGGCGCACTTCGGGGCCCTTGAAATGGGAGCGGTTCAGCGCATTGCGTAGATTTCGTCACTCCCGCGCATGCGGGAGTCCAGTGCAGCTCTCCGAGGATCGGTTTCTGGATGCTCGCTTTCCCGGGCATGACGCGAAAGCGGTGTGCCGTGCACCCTTTACCGAGAATATCAACCTCTAAAAATCACAGGCGGGCTGCGAGGGCGTCGGAAATGCCGGGCTCTGCTTTGAGCAATTGGCGCAGCCGCGTGATCCGCGCCGGCATCAGAGCGCCGCCTCGCATAAAATCGTGAAAGCCGTCGACCAGTTCCTGGTTGGTAGAGCGGCGGACGAGTTGCGCTGCCTCGGTTTCGTACATCCTCTCTTCTTCGCTGCCGGGCGGACCCGCATGCAGTAATAGCCGCAAGAACGGAAACGAGACGCTATCCACCGGCGATGACTGAACCTGGTTCGCCCGAAATTCTTGCTGGATCTGTGCCGCAAGGCCGGGGTCGAGCATCTTGGGCACGTCGAGGGTTCCCCTGCCGAGATAGGTGGCGCTGCCGTTCCCGGGATCGGCACTCCTGAACAACGCCAGGCGGCAGGCCTCGACCCGCTGCCAGCCGGCAGTGTAATTCGCGCCATAGAGCTGGATCCACAATGCACAGGCGGCGGCGATCTGCGGCGTACTCGCCGAGGTGCCCGCTCCATCCATGTCGAACCCGTCGGTCGTGCGGAACAGCATCCACGCGACATTGGGTGTATAGGCGGCGACAGCCTTATCCATCACATCGTCGGGTCCCCAGTTGCCTTGCAGCTCGCCGATCTTGCGGGTGACGTAAGGGGTCTTGTCATAGGTGGCGCCTACTGCGGTGACCACCCGATTAAAGGCGCTGGGATAGACGGTGAGATGTGTCGGGAGCTGCGAGTAGTTGTCCCCCGCGGCCGCTACGATCACGACGCCGGCATCGTAAAGGTTATTGACCGCATCGGCCCAACTCTCGGACGGCAGTCCGCCATGGCTGATCGTGACGACATCGCACTTGTTGGCTGGATTGGGGTGCGTCGGGCTGCCCGAGGGTCCGAGGGCGTAGTCCATGCCTTGCGCCATGGCACTACTGAAGAAATGAATCACCGACGGACCGATCCGGACCGGGACCACTTCGGCATCCGGGGCGCCGCCGATATCACCGGTGTACTGCTTTCCCTGATAGATCAGATCGACCGCATTGCCGGAAACAATCGCCAGTGTTGCCGTGCCGTGGCCCGGATTGCGCAATAGACCGCCGGTGCCGGGGTCGGTCGTGTTCGTGTTGTTCTCGTAAAAATTATAACCGAGGTCGCGGCGGATATGGCGCGGGGTCGAAACCTGCGGCGGCCAATAACCGGTATCGAGGTGGGCAATACGAACCCCGTTGCCGGTCGCAATGGCGCGAACCTTTTCAAACCCGGTAAAGCCCTCCGCCAGATGCCAGCCGGGACTCACCAATGACGCCGGCGGCCAATCCTGGTCAAACCCCTGCTGCGCGGCAGCCTCGGGCGCGGCCGGGGCTTCTGGCGCTTCCTGCAGCAGGTCCGGCTCGACGTAAATCGCGTACTGGGCGCTGCGGGTTACCCGGTGCGCCTCATCCCAGGGATGAAGATCGCGCCCGGCATTCGCGGCCGCCGCCAACCAATGGTCGGCCGGTTGCGACGCCGCGAACATCGCAGTGGCGTGATGCGCCTTGAACAACGGCGCCAGCCGATAACCCGGGATCGCCAATGGCTGTGGACCCGCCAGCAGACTGGCAAACGGGCGGTTGCGGACTTTGACAAGAAGATTGCCGCTGTATTGGATCGTCATTCGCTCCCCCGTCGACGTGCGCCTGCTTAACCCGAGAGCCATTTGTCGGGAATGCTCATTTTGTGCTTGACCACGCGCGCATGCCGTCTTTTTCCGCCTCAATTTTGCAGACGTAAGTACCGCGCTGCGTGCGACCGTACCAGGGGTCGCCCTTAAAATGATAATTCGCGCTTGTTGTGTTAAGCCATACGACCGTGTCGGCCGGACAATGCCGCTGCGCCGCTTGCTCGTCCTTGAAGGTCTGCATTCCTTGACCGAGCACTGAGCCAGCAGCCAGCAAAATTGCTACCCCTGGGAACAGCTCATAGGCAACTCGCCCCACCATCACTTTCCTCCCATAAACTATGTCCCGGAAAGCAGGACCACGGCTGCCGCGCAGTTCACTCTTGACTGAGGTTTAGTAGAACCCTGCCGCCCTACTTGACGCGCTCGACGCCCTCGCGGCGTAATAGCCCAATGGTTCGCACGCCGCGCTGTCCGGCGAGGGCTGCCAACAACTGGGCGAGTCCGGACCTCGCAGCGTTGTCGGCGACCGCGTCGTCGGGCCGAAGATCGACGTATTGGTGAGCCGTATCGTCGCTGTTACCGGGTTGATAGCCATCATCCCTGCCTGCTGCGAGCGTCGCACCTCCGTTGTTACATCGGGCGGCTGGGTTTGGCTTCGCGCAGCGGCGTACCGGTCTCGGCGAGCTCGCGCAACAGCGCCGAAGGCGCCCAGCGCTCGCCAAATTGTTGATGCCACGCCTGGATCTGGCGGTAGACTTCAGCGACACCGATGCCGTCGGCCCAATACATCAGCCCGCCGCGGTAGCGCGGGAAGTTGAAGCCGCCCAACCACATCACATCGATGTCGCTGGCGCGGTAGACCTTGCCCTCTTCGAGGATCTTGCACGCTTCGTTGACCGAGGCGAACAGCAGACGGCGAAGGATCTCCTCGTCAGTGAAAGTTCGCTGCGCAATGCCGAGCTCGGCGGTCTTTTGCCTGATCATGCGCGCGAGCTCGGGGTCGGGATGCGGGGTGCGATCGCCCTTCTCGTAACGAAACCAGCCGGCTCCGGTCTTTTGACCCAATCTGCCCGCCTCGACGATCATGTCGGCGATCGGCATCTTGCGATAGTTGGGGTTCTCCGCCGCCCGGCGCTGCCGGCTGTCATAGCCGATGTCGAGACCCGACAGATCGGCGGTCGCAAACGGGCCGATCGGATAGCCGAAATCGACCATTACCTTGTCGACCTGCTCCGGGAGCGCCCCCTCCTCGACCATGATGTTCATCTCGGTGCCGAACGGCCCGCGGCTCCTATTAGCGACAAAGCCGTCGCCATTGCCGGCCATCGCACTGATCTTGCCGATCTTGCGGCCAAGCGCCATCCCGGTCGCCAATGTGTCGGGCGCACTCTTCGTGCCTTTGACGACCTCGAATAATTTCATGACATTGGCCGGGGCAAAGAAATGGGTGCCGGCGACGTCCTGCGGGCGTTTGGTCGCATTGGCCATGATGTCGATGTCGATCCCCGAGGTGTTGGTGTAGAGCAGTGCACCCGGCTTCATGACTTCGTCGAGCTTCTTGAACACTTCCTCCTTGACCGGGATGCGCTCGAATACCGCCTCGATCACGACGTCGCATTGCGCGATGTCGTCATAGCTATTGACGGGCTCGATCAGTTTGAGCCGGCGCTCCATCTCCGCCTCGCTCAGACTGCCGCGCTTGACACTCGTTTCGTAGTTGCTGCGGATGCGTGCCAACCCACGGTCGAGCGCATCTTGACTGGCTTCGAGCAATTTTACCGGAAAGCCGAACTCGGCAAAGCTCATCGCAATACCGCCGCCCATCGTGCCGGCGCCGACGATTGCCGCGGTCTTGATCGGGCGCAATGGTGTCTCGCGCGGAATGTCAGGCAGTTTGGCGACCTCGCGCTCGGCAAAAAACGCATAGCGCAGAGCGCGCGCCTCGGGTGAATTTTCGAGCTCGTCAAAGAGTTCGCGCTCGCGCCTGGCGCCGTCGTCAAAGGGCATACTGCACGCTGCCTCGACTGCAGCGATGCAATGAAAGGGCGCTTTCTGGTTGCGCGCGCGCCGGGCGATCGATTTGCGCATCGCTTCGAAAATTCCGGGATCGGCCTTGGCTTCCGCCAATTTGTCGTCGCGGTCGCGGATGCGCGGCAAGGGCCTGGCATCGGCGATACGGCGGGCCATCGCGATTGCCGCGGCTCGCAGATCGCTGCCCTCCGGCACTAGCTCGTCGATGATGCCGAGCTTGTTCGCTTCATCTGCCGGAACGTGCCGGCCTGAGACGATCATCTCCATTGCCGCCTTCGGGCCGATCAGGCGCGGCAACCGCTGGGTTCCGCCGCTGCCCGGCAATATGCCGATCAGTACCTCCGGCAGCCCGACCTTGGCGCTCGGCACAGCAATGCGATAGTGCGAAGCGAGCGCGATCTCCAGTCCGCCGCCCAGCGCGTAGCCGTGGATCGCCGCGACCACCGGCTTTTGGCTGTTGTCGAGCACTTCGTGGGTACGCCTTCCTGGAACTGGCGGCGGCCGGCGCGTGCCGAACTGGCGGATGTCGGCGCCGGCGATAAAGGACCGTCTGGCGCCAATCAATACCATCGCCCTGACCGCCGGGTCGGCATTGCCGCGCTCGACATGCTCGACGATGCCCTCGGGCACACCGGGCGAGAGCGCGTTGACCGGCGGGTTGTCGATCGTTATGACACCGACCCCGTCGATATTCTCAAAGCAAACCAATGCGCCTTCGGCCATGTCGTCTCCTCCAGTATCTCAAAGCGTTGCTCGTGTTCCCAGGATGACGGTGCTCTGCGACGACAGCACCCCGCCATTACCATGCGCGATTGCAGTCTCGCAGTCGGCGACTTGGCGCGCACCGCATTCGTGGCGCAGCTGGCGTGTCGCCTCGATCAGCAGAAACAGCCCGTACATGCCGGGGTGGCAATAGGACAGCCCGCCCCCATTGGTATTGACCGGCAGACTCCCCTTGGGCGCAATGCGCCTATCGGCGACAAAGGAACCGCCTTCGCCCTTCGCGCAGAAGCCGAGATCCTCGAGGAACAGGATCGTATTGATCGTGAACGCGTCATAGAGCTCGACGACATCGATGTCTTTCGCGCCGAGCCCGGCCATTGCATAAGCGGCGCGGCCCGATGCCAATGCGCCGGTCACGGTCAGATCCGGCATGCTCGAAATATTAGCGTGAGTGATCGCCTGGCCACAGCCGAGCACATAGGCCGGCGGTTTTTTTAAGGACCGCGCGCGCTCGGCGGTAGTCATGATCACCGCGCCGCCGCCATCGGTGACCAGGCAGATGTCGCGCACGGTGAACGGATAGCTGATCATCCGCGCCGACAAGACCTCGGCGATCGTCAGCGGCTTCTTTTCCCAGGCGACCGGGTTCAGCAACGCCCACTCGCGCGCCGCGACGGCGACAGCGGCCAATTGCTCGCGCGTCGTGCAGTATTGGTGCATGTGGCGCGAGGCCGCGAGCGCATAGGCGGTTGACGGCAGGAACGGTCGAAATGGCGTCTCGTAGGGATTGTACTCGCGCACCGAGGCCTGCCGGCGTCCGATCGTTCGCTGCGTTGAGCCGTAGGCGATGACCGCAACCTTGCAGAGGCCGAGCTGGAGTGCGGCCTGGGCATGGGCGACGTGGAACATGAAGGACGATCCGCCGAGGATCGTCGTGTCGACAAAAGTCGGCGAGATGCCGAGATATTCGGCGAGATTCAGGCCCGAGGTGCGGCTCTGCGCCGTCGCACAGACCAGACCGTCGACATCGCGCAGCCCGAGCCCGCAATCGGCAAGCGCGCGGTGAATGCCTTGCGCCATCAGGTCCATCGGGGTCATGTCCTGGGCAACGGCGCCGAGATCGGATTCGGCGACACCGACGATCGCGGCCGAGCCGCGCTGCAGCCCGTCCATCAGGGCGGCTCCATTGGCACGAAGACCGGATACGGCGGATCATCACCGCCGGGACGGTGGACACGGAACCTGACCCGCATGCCGATCCGCACTGCTTCGGGCGCCAAATCCTCGACCCGGCTCATCAGCCGAAAGCCTTCGTCGCAATCGATCAGCGCGACATTATAAGGCGGCCCTTCGCGCGCCGGATGCACGACCGTCGTGGCGTAGACCGTGCCGAGCCCGGTGCTGACCCGCCATTCGAGATGGTCGCTGCCGGTAAACGGGCAGATAACGCGGGGGTAGAAGACCGCCTTCTGCGCCTCAGGGCTCCACTGATAGGCGAGCTCACCCTTTTCGAGGTGCGCCTGGTAGGCCGCCAGAGGTGATTGCTCCATCCGCCCCATAGCCTCCTCGCTCGCCGCCGCGGTATTGTGTCGGGTTCACGGAACCGCGGCAAGCGTGTGGCGCGATTGATCGGTGGCAATGTCATGCAGGCTGACGCCTTGTGCCTCGTAGATCGTCGGGACGCCGGCTGCGCTGCGCGCTTCCATTTGGTCGTGGGTAATCTCGGTCTGACCGTAGACGGTTATGACCTTGCCGGTCTTCTTATGAAGATCGATGCGCTGCCGCCGTTCGGCAAAGTTGATTTCCAGACCCTCGTATACGAGCCCCTCGCGATGGAGGCGCGCCGGCCCCAGCGCGGTCGAGAAGATCGACAGTACCGGCCTCGATCAGTCCGGCACGAATAGGGCTAAGCACACGCTCCCGGTCCTGTGCTCGCGGATCACATTGTCGATGCCGTGATTGTGCAGCAGCTGGCCCTGCAGCAGCCCCGAACGGCCGGCGCCGATGATCGCGACCTGCGCGCCGTCATTCTCCGGGTTCCTAGTCTGTCGAAAGCGGCTTTCGTCTCCAGTGAGGCATGCCGAAACGAAATTCCATCCAGCCGGCCGGCGGCAATGAATGTGTCTTCGATGCGCTGGGGCCCTGCCCCGGCGCGAGGCAATTTGTAGCTGCCGGCGGGCTATCCGTTCCGGTGGACCACGACGTCGGTCGACCATGTCCTCGCCACTCCGGGGCTGAGCGATGTCGAACGCGTCGCGATCCCTCGAAGAGACCGCAGCCAAGCTGTTCGACCTCAAGCCGGCTTAGTTCCAATCTTTAATCGACCGCGTCGGAAAATAGCTTCAGCCCGATGAGCCCGAGGAGGATAACGACCAGGGAACATACGGGCCGATATTCGTGCTCTCGCCGAAAAATAGCATTCCGACGATTGCCGTTCCCGCGGTTCCAACTCCAACAAAAGTCGCGTAAACCGTTGCCGCTGGAAGGTGTTTAACCGCTTCCGCCAGCAGGTAATTTGCCGGAACTGCACAAATGATGACGACAAGCAGTGGCACCCATCTGGATAATGGTGCAGCCCACTTCAAAACAAAAGGCCATGCGATTTCGAATAGATCTGCCAAGAGGACGTAAAACCAAGCCATTACTTCGAGATATCATCCGGAAGTTACTTTGTGTAGGGGCGCCGGGCGGGTTCGCGCAATCACCCACCGTTGGCCATACTGCAGTTGCCGCGAAAGGCGATATCAGGTCAGCGGCTGATGGCCAAGGGAGGTTATCTCGCCGCAGTGCAGGACGGCGCCGGTGTGGCGCTCTCGCGAGCACGTCGTTATGGTCGCGAGCCGCCGAACAAGAGATGAGAGCGGGAGATGGCGACGAAGATGATCCTCACCGGTGATGTCAACCTGATGAGCGTCACCGATCCGGGCGTGCCGTTTGCCCTTGTAAAGGACGAGTTTCGGACCGCTGACATTGTTTTTTGCAACCTCGAATGCTGTCTCCATCGGCCGAATAGCAGCCATTCGGTAGAGCACGAAGGCTTTTTCGCCGACCCTGACGTGGCTGGCGAGGCTCTCCGATCGGCCAGCGTCCAGGCGGTCGGTCTTGCCAACAACGTTAACTATGGCGAAGCGGCGATCATGGCGTCGATCGCTCGGCTCGACGAGCTCGAGATCGCGCACACCGGCGCCGGCGCCAACCGGATGACCGCCTGCGCTCCGGCAATCCTTTCGCGGGACGGGGCGCGCTTTGGCTTTCTGCAGCGCAGCTCGGTCTATTGGCCGACCAATCACGAGGCCGGCGACGATACCCCGGGCATCGCCGTGATCCGCGGCCACACGGCCTATCACGTGCCGATGCATGGCAGCCGTCCACCCGCCAACCGCCCGGGCATTCCGCCCGAGATCGTGACCTGGGCGGACCCCGTCTATCTGCAGAGGCTCGAGGAAGACATCGCTGCACTGCGTGCGCAGGCGGAGGTCATCGTCGCCTCCTTCCATTGGGGTTTGCACAAGGAAGTGCTGCACTACATGACGGAGATCGCCCATCGGGCGATCGACGCTGGCGCCGACCTGGTGATCGGCCACGGGCCCCACTTCTCGCTGCCGGTCGAGGTCTACAAGGGCGTGCCGGTTTTCTACGGGCTCGGCAGCTTCTCGTTTCATACCGGTCACGGCGGCAGGCAGCACGGCGACTGGCTTGGCATGATGGTCAGGGCGGCGTGGGATGGCGCGCGGGTAGCGCGCGCGGCGTTCCAATTCGTCCGGCACGACCGGCACAACAGAACCGTCCCATGTGCATTGGCTGACGAGAGTGCTGCCTTCGACGAGATTATGCAGCGCAGCGCCGGCCTGGGCGCCAGGCTCTCCGCCCACGGCGACGAGGTAGAGATCGACTTGCGCGCTTGACGCCGGGCAGCCGGTAGCCGATCTAGATCGCTTCTCGGTCTGCGCCGCATCCCAACCCATAGGAAAACGATGCCTAAAATCACTTATGTTCACCAAAACGGGGCGCGGACAGTGCTCGATGTTCCGGTCGGCACCAGCGTGATGCGCGGCGCGATCCTCAACGGTGTCGACGGTATTGTCGCCGAGTGCGGCGGCGAGATGATGTGCGCCACCTGCCACGTCTATGTCGAGGAAGACCAGCTCAGCCGAACGCCGACACAGTCGGACGACGAGAAGGCGATGCTGGAATTCACTGCCAGCGAGCGCCGCCCGAACAGCCGGTTGAGCTGCCAATTGGTCGTAACCCCGGAGCTCGACGGTCTCGTCGTCTACCTGCCCGAGACGCAGGTTTGATGCCGGCGCCGGTCGTCGCCATCGTCGGCACCGGCCAGGCCGGCTTTCAGGCGGCAGCGTCGCTACGCCAGGATGGCTTTGCCGGCCGGATCGCAATGATCGGCGACGAGCCGGTTTTGCCCTACCAGCGCCCGCCGCTTTCCAAATCCTATCTCGCCCGCGAGAGCGGCCTCGACGAGCTCTGGCTCCGCCCGGAGACCTTCTACACCCAGCATCAGATCGATCTTCTAGCGGGCGAGATTGTGACAGAAATCGACCGGACGGAACGCCAGCTGCGGTTGGCCTCGGGCAGCGCGCTGTCGTGGGACCATCTGATCTTGGCCACCGGAGCTCGGTTCCGGCCGCTCGCCGTGCCGGGCGCCGAGCTCGATGGCGTCTTGCCGCTACGCACGCTCGCCGATGCGGATATCCTGCGCGAGCGACTGGACCAGGCGCGAGACGTCGTCGTCGTAGGCGCCGGGTTCATCGGCCTCGAATTCGCCTCGGTGGCGATCGCGCATGGGGCGGCGGTGCACATCATCGAGGTGACGCAGCACCCGATGGGCCGCGTGGTCTCGGCGACAATCTCCAAGTTCTTCTGCGAGGCGCATCGGCGCTGGGGCGCCGAGGTTTCGCTCGGCACCGGTGTGACCCGGGTTCTCGGGGCAGGAGGCCGGGTCAGCGGTGTCGAAACGACCGACGGTCGGCATCTTCCGGCCGACCTCGTCCTGATCTGCATCGGGGTCATTCCGAACGCCGAACTCGCCGGCGAGGCCGGGCTCGCCGTCGACAACGGTATCGTCGTCGATGAATATCTGGCCACCGAGGATGCGGCGATCTTTGCGATCGGCGATTGCGCCAATTTCCCGACGCCCTTTGCGATCGGCCGGATTCGCCTGGAATCGGTGCAGAACGCCGTCGATCAGGGGCGATGCGTCGCCGCAAATATCGCTGGCAAACCCGCTCCCCATGACAAGGTCCCCTGGTTCTGGAGCGACCAGGGCGATCTGAAGTTGCAGATCGCCGGGATCACCGCGGGTCATGACGCGGCGGTCTTGCGCGGCGACCCGGACAGTGGCCATTTCTCGGTGTTCTGCTACCGCGGAGGCCGCCTTATCGGCGTCGAGTCGGTCAATCAGGCGGCTGATCACGTCGTCGCGCGCCGGCTGCTTGCCGGCGAACCCAAGCTCAAACTGGAGCAAGCCGCCGACCTCAGCTACGATTTGCGGGCGCACGCCCGCAGTCTGCCGGCCCGGTAGGCCGATGAATTCCCACGTCGTGATCCGCGGCGGCCTCGTCATTGACGGTACCGGGCGGCCGGGTGAAATCGCTGACGTGGCGGTCAGCAACGGCCGGATCGCGGCGGCGGGCGGGTCTCTTCCGGTGGGGTCGGCCAGGGTAATCGACGCCGAGGGTCTGGCGGTCACACCCGGCTTTATCGACATCAAGACGCATTCCGACTTCACCCTGCCGGTCAACCCCAAGGCCGAGAGCAAGGTGCGCCAGGGAGTGACCACCGAGATCGTCGGGCATTGCGGCTTCTCGGTGGCGCCGATACTCCCCGGTAGGCGCCAGCTGGTCCAGGATTACCTCAGCGCCAGTGCGCCCTGGCTACCGTTTCGCGAAACCACCTTTCGCGGCTACCTCGACGGCTTTCCGCACACCTCGGTCAATGCCGGCATGCTGGTCGGCCACCACACCTTGCGGCTCAATGTGATGGGGATGGAGGCGCGGACGCCTAGCGCTGCCGAGCTCGACCATATGACGGCCTTGCTCGAAGAGGGGTTAGCGGCCGGTGCGCTCGGCCTTTCATCCGGCCTATTCACGCCGCCCAGCAGCTATGCCGACCGCACCGAGATGGTGGCGCTGTGCAACGTGCTGAGGCGTCACAACGCCGGCTATTTCACTCATCTTCGCGACGAGTCGAACAATGTCATCGCCGCGGTCGACGAGGCGATCGACATCGCCCGTACTTGCGGGGTCCATGTCGAGATCGTGCACCTCAAATGCTCGGGGCTCGACAATTGGGGCAAGGCCGCGCAGATCCTGACGATGATCGAGGCGGCGCGGCGCGAGGGCCTCGCCGTCGACTGCGATGCCTACCCCTATAGGGCCGGCAGCAACCCGCTCAAGAACCTGCTGCCGCAATGGGTCCAATCCGACGGGCTGCAAGCGATGCTGGAGCGGCTTGCGCTGGCCGAAACCCGCGATCGCATCCGCGCCGAGATCGATCGCGACGGGCTCAACAATTGGGGCCGCATCCCGTCCTGGGACGCCGTGCAAATTTCGATATCGCCACACCTGCCGCAGCATGCGGGGGAGACCTTCGGCAAGCTCGCCGCGGCGCGCGGCCGCGACCCGATCGACGCGGTCTGCGACTACCTGATCGCGGACAAGGGCGCCACCCGGGTGTTGATCATCTCGATCGCCGAGGAGGATATCCGCGAGATCGTGCGCTCGCCTTCCGCTCTGGTCGGCTCCGACGGCAACTGTGTGGCCGATTACGGGATCACGAGCCAGGGGATGCCGCATCCGCGCTTTTACGGAACCTTCCCGCGGATCATCGGGCATTACGTGCATGACGAGCGGTTGCTGCCGCTCGAAGCGGCGGTGCGCAAGATGACCGGGGCGACGGCGGCGGCATTGCGGCTGCGCGACCGTGGCCTGATCAAAGAAGGCTACCGCGCGGACATCACGATCTTCGACCCGGCTGACTTCAAGGACCACGCGACCTACGCCGACCCGCACCAATACCCGACCGGCAGCCGGACGACGGTACTGGTCAACGGGATCGTCGTCGTCGAGAACGCGAGACACGCCGGTGCAACCCCCGGCGTCGTGCTGCGTCGCGCGGCCGACGGCACGGTCGGGTGACAGGGTAGTCGCTCGCGCGCCGTTTCCCTGCCGGACGGGAAAAATCCGGGAAATTTTTTTGGGGGCTCTCTGCGTACCGAAAAACTTCGTGCGATCATAGGCTTAGGAAAGGAGTTCGGCCAGAATCGAAGGCGTGGCAGGGAACCGGCAGGGAAACGCGAAAGCCGACGGATGACGACCATCACCGGCATGCATTTTTCGCTAAAACAATTATCGAATTAACAAGTTCTTATAGTCTTGCCATATGGGGCGGACCTTCGCCGCGGCAAGAGGGCGTCGTCGCCCGCGCCGCGTGGGGGACGGCACCGTCGAGATGCGGAGGCCGAGGCCGCGTCGTTGCTGCGAGCGGGACGGGTCAAGGTCGATACCGGCGACCTCGCCGGCCGGGAGGCTAATGTGATCACGGGCGCGCCCATCGTAACCGTCTGGTTGGCCGCGCTACGCGAAACCTCGCGCCGAGCTGAGTTGCGCTTAGCCGTCGATCAACCGGGCATCTTATACCTTAATCAGGGTCCTCAGCGTCATTCGTAGCAACACCGATTTCCGACCCTGGCCCCGCCTTCGTCGCCACCGTGCTCGAATGGCAGGAATTGCCTCAGGGCCAGACACCGGCGGCCAATGTCCCTAGCCACCGGGCGACGGGCCGTGATTTTATAAAATTCCACCTCGTTGCCTAATCGCCGCGAGCGCCCGTTCGCGCGACCGCAAGCGAACCATCAGGATCGACCCACCACCGACCTCCACCCGGATCTGCGTGCGCTCCAGTCTCATCTTTTCCGCAGTGGGCCGAGGCCAATCCGTTGATAAGATCGCAGCAGGTCATGGCACAGCGTGGGAGATATGGCTCAGACCCAAACCACGTTTAGCGGCTCCCTTAATCGTGTCGGCGCGATCTCGCTACGCGGCGACGGCACCGGCGGCGATGTCCGACCCGATCTTATCCAAGACATCCGCCGCATCCCGCACCAGCATCGCAGATTGCACCAATGATCCGCGCCGCGCGCCTGATCCTGCTCGGCGTTGCGTTCGCCTCGTGGCTCGGCGTCGGAGTAACCGTGGCCGGTGGGCTGGTCGAGTTCCCGAACGTGTCGGAACAGGCGCCAAAGCTGACGGGGTATCTGGCTCGACCGGACGCCAGCTTGGCGGCCCTAGCAGGCCGCCAGTTTGATCGCGGCGGACCGTATCCGGCGGTCGTCGTGCTGCATGGCTGCGGCGGCATCTCCAGCCACTCCACCGGGATCGCCGATCGGCTCGGCGCATGGGGCTATGTGGCGCTGGCGGTCGACAGCCTGAGCCCGCGCGGCATCAGCAGCGCATGCCACGGCGGGTGCTTGGTCAAGCCTTTGATGCCTATGCGGCGCTGCGCTACCTGACGACGCTGGAGGATGTCGATCCAGCGCGCGTCGCCGTGCTCGGCCAGTCGATGGGCGGCGGCTCCGCGCTCTACGCCCTCGATCGCGACCTGGGCGCGCAATATTTCACCGAGCGGTTTCGCGCCGCGATCCTCTATTACCCCGGCTGCGGCATCCCCGGTGCGAACCTAACGGCGCCAACGCTGATCCTGATCGGCGACAAGGACGACTGGACCCCGGCCGATCGCTGCCGCGACATGGTCACCCGCGCTCGGTCGGACGGCTCGCCGATCACCCTCCACGTCTACCCCGGCGTCCATCACGCCTTCGACGTCGCGCAATTGCAGCCTGGCATCCGCAACCCCCTCGGCCATTGGCTCCAATACAACGAGCCGGCGGCGCGCGATGCGGAAACGAAGGTGCGGGCATTTCTCGCGACGCATTTGGGGACTGCCGCAGTGGACGAGCCGACCTCAAGGTAAGGACGACCCGAGGTGCGCCTAACGTCTCGTGATCGCAGTCTCGGCCGGATGCTCACGACCCAGGTCAAGAACGGGCCGGAATCACCAGCCGTGGGCTTCATCGGCTTCAGCCTCGATTCTATGCTCTCATCGAAGAGATCTGCCGTTGCGACGATCCCGTCCCGTCCAATCCTTCGGCGTGGCAGTCAGTCCCGCCGGCCGCGGTTTATTGATGGGTTCCCTTGATCGATTGCGCGTCTTTGACACCGGTCCCGGCAAGTCAGAGGCAAATCATCACGAACCTGATGCTGCTTTATGAAAACGATTTCTTGGAATTTGCATAGGTCGGATCGCGCCACGGCGTATTGGCCCTGATGGTCGGTTCACCTAACCGCGAGCGCCACGGCGAGGCGATTTACCGGTTCAAGAGCCTGCCCTCGCGAAGTCGGGGGACGCCATGCTCCCAAGCGGTTTCTTCCGCCGCAACGTCGTCTTAAGCTTCCAGGAGGAGGCCATCGGCATTCGCTGCGCCACGTCACCGGCGTCGACAACATGATTTGGGGCTCAGACCACCCGCACCGCGAGTCGACGATTCCGCAATCGCAGAAGATCCTGGCGGAGATCCTGTCCGGGGTCGACGACGAATCTAACATGATCTGATCTGACGGCCCGCATCGAGCAGCATATCGGTAATGTCTCCGTTTGCATTGTAACAGTGCGCGACGGAGATATTCGGCGCGGCATCGTCAAATCGTGGTCAACAGGCTTGCGGGGGTTGTCGACTATCCACCCTTGTATGCATAGATGGTGCCGCGTCCGTTGCAGAGCGGGCATTCGACCTTCTGGCTCCCGCCGCACTCAGCACAGTCGCGGCCAAAACGACCGAACATATGATCGAAGATATCGTCGCGATGCCCGGCTTTATGACATTTTGGGCATGTCAATTCCCCATCGCCGTGGCAGTTAGGGCATGTGGATTGCGACATGATCAATGCTCTTTCCCATGTTTCGCGCTAAACATATGGGAACGAGGCGCACCGATCGACACCCGGGTCAATGCGGTTACAATGCAAACTGAGACATTACCAGCATATCGCTGACCCACGCCCCTTGTATCACGTCCAGTTGCATCCTGCGCCCAGCCTGTCGGGTGCGGCGTGTGCTGCGCACCGACGAGGTCATTAAATGAACCGCCCTTGCGCGCTCGGCGTCGCTTTTTTCTGGGTGCTGGTGCCGACGATTGCGGCAGCCGCGCAGCAACCGCCGAAGGTGTGGCATCTCGGCATTCTGTCGGGAGAGCCGCCCAGCGAAAGCCTCCCGGTGGTGACGCCGTTTCTTGATGAACTACACAGGCTCGGCTACGTCGAGGGCCGGAACATTGTAATCGAAATGCGCTGGGCTGAGGCGAGGGAGCAAAAGCTGCCGGCCCTCGCGGTCGAGCTGGTTCATAACAAAGTCGACGTAATCGTCGCAGTATCGGCCGCAGCGGTAAATGCGGCCAGAGAAGTCAGCACAACCGTCCCGATCGTCATGATCCTCAACAGCGATCCGGTTGAAACCGGATTGGTGGCGAGCTACGCACGGCCGGGAGGCAACACCACAGGCTTCAGTCCGATCACCGCCGAATTAGCCGGCAAACGCCTCGAACTTCTTAGAGAAGTCAAGCCGGGGATCAGGCGGGTAGCGGTTCTTTGGGAGCCAATACCGGCAAAAATTCCTGATTTGAGCAAAACGCGGATTGCGGCGAAAACACTAGGATTGGAATTGCAGCCTTTGGAGGTGCGGGATCCTGGCGACTTTGAAAAGGCTTTCGTTGCGGCAGCCGCGGATGGCCCCGATGCGGTGCTGACCTTGGGGAGCCCCACGACAGTGATCTACCGATCGCAGATCATTGAGTTTGTCGCACGGGCCCGCCTTCCGGCGATGTACGACAAGAAGGAGTTCGTAGCCGACGGCGGTCTGATGGCCTATATTCCAAGCCCTGTCGAGCATGGGCGGCGCACTGCCGCCTATGTGGACAAGATCCTCAAAGGCGCCAAACCGGCCGATCTGCCGATCGAGCAGCCAACTCGGTTCGAGCTGGTGATCAATTTGAAGACCGCAATAGCGCTCAGATTAACGATCCCAGATACGGTGCTGCTGCGCGCCGACGAGGTCATCGAATGAGCAGGCATTGAAACGCGAGAGCGCTGCTTACAACGCTCGATGAGTGGCAACTACTCTCTTTGCGATCAAAAGCTTGTCGGCGAAGGTCCGATGCGGCACACCTTCAACACAATCCACCCTATTGCCGACCTTCCCGCGCGGCACCGCAGATTGACCGGCTGAAGGCGAAACCGCACGCCGACTGACAGCGTTCTCGGGGCGGCGGGGTCATCATGGCGGCGAGACGCGGCATTATCAGGAATGATCCTATGACGCCGCAGATTGGGAGGAAGCCCCGAAGACAGGGACCACGCCGCCCCGGCCCACCTTGTTCTCGGGCGAGGCGAGGAAGAGGATCGTCGCCGCTACCTCCTCCACCTTGGGC
>Ga0310909_10000405_pt1 | contig 22033 bp, 24 predicted proteins | sample GREbulkMGT000H_FD_203449 | JGI IMG/M metagenome (GOLD analysis project Ga0310909, IMG submission 203449) | Lab enrichment of tropical soil microbial communities from Luquillo Experimental Forest, Puerto Rico - GRE.bulkMG.T000H | ecosystem: Environmental > Terrestrial > Soil > Tropical forest >... | reverse complement strand
GCCGCTCGTTGGGGCTGAAATCGGTTCGTGCATGCAGCGTGCAACGGTTATCCCACATCAGGAGGTCGCCGGCACGCCAGACGTGCTCGTAGATGAATTCGCGCCGCTCCTGGTGGTCGAACAACGTTGTGAGCAACTCGTCGCTCTCCTGCGCGGGCAGCCCCTCGATCCGCACCGTCATCAGGCGGTTGACGTAAAGCGCCTTACGGCCCGTCGCCGGATGGGTGCGGACCACGGGATGCACGTAGGACGGCACGCCCTCCGCCAGCCGCGTGCCGCGCCTCATTGCCGCGGTGTCGTAGTCGTAGGCGTTGAGCGCCTTGCGACCCTCGATGCGCCGTTTGATCCCATCCGGCAGGGTTTCGTAGGCCATGTAGCCGTTGGCGAACAGCGTGTTGCCGCCCGTGCTCGGCACCTCGAGGGCGTAGAGCATGGAGGCCATTGCGGGCCGCTCCTGGTGGCACTGGTCGGTGTGGAAATGCATCTCGCCGTCGGGCAAAGCGCCGATCGGCTTGCCGTCCTCGCGGATGTTCGAGATCAGCATCACTGCTGGATGATTGCGCACGAATTGCTTGGTGTGGATCACCGCCGGGGGGCCGAATTTTTCCGCGAAGCGAACTTGGTCCTCCTCGCTCAGCTCCTGACCGCGCAGGAGGATGACGAGATTCAGGTGCCAGGCGTCTTGGATGTGCGCGAAGGTGTGATCGTCGATCTCTTCGCTCAGATCGACGCCGATGATCTCGGCGCCCAGCGCCGCCGATAGCGGTCTTAAGGCGAACGGCGGCGGACGAAGCTCCGCCTCGGCGCGAGCACGTTCCATCCCGATCGCTCCATCGATGCCGTGGCGCTCCTGCGCGGCGCGCTTCGTCGGATTATGGGCCGCAACGCAGCCGATGCTCAAGGCTCCTTCGCATCGACCAGGATGAAGGCGATGCGGCAGGGCTCGGTGCCGCGATTGACCCAGGCGTGATTGGTGCCCTGTTGCACCAATACGTCGCCCGCCCTGAGATGAATTTCCGAATCGTCGAGCAGCATGTCGATCTCGCCGGCCATGACGACCGCATAATCCACCGTGCGCGTGCGGTGCATGGCCGGATGGCGAGGCGGCAGTCCGCGTTTGGGCGCACCGTCGCCCAGGCTTTGGTGCATTGTGTGGGGATCGAGCTTGCTCGTTTCGGACGTTTCCGGCGGAAAATCGACGATGCGAAAGACCGTGCCGCCGCGCGGCGGCATGATGCCGATATCGATCGCGGCCCGGTCGGCACTGCCGGACAGGTCGGCCGGCGTCTGATCCGTGACCCACAGCAGCCGCGACACGGTCTGCGCCTGCGGCCGCACCTTCTTGTGTGGATTGGCGCCGTCCAGCAACACCACGGCCTTGTCCTTGCTGTCGATGGTGGTGACCACGCGGCGAACGTTTGCACTCAAAGCCATGATGGCGTTTCCTCCTGCGTTTGCGAGAGCGGCTAGGCGGCCCATCATACTCTGTCAACGTGACGTTGTGGGGCTAGACCGGCTCGGCATCGATCAGCACGAAAGCGACATAGGCCGATTCATCGGCGCGGTTGCTCCAGGCGTGATTGGTGCCGCGCTGAACCAAGACGTCGCCGGCCTTGAGCAGAACCTCGCCCTCGTCCATCAGCGCGTAAATCTCACCCGACAGCACGATGGCGTAATCCACCGAGCTGGTCTTGTGAAAGCCGGGATGGCGCGGCGAGCCGCGATCGAACGCGGCGCCGTGACCGGAGCCGTCGTCGGCGCTGGCGCGCTCGCGCTCGAGCGCGACGAGGCGCTGCCGGTCCGGCGGATATTCGATGACGCGGAAGACCGTCCCGTTCTTGGGCGGCGCGAGCCGAAAGGGATGGTCGGTGGCCTCGGCATTGCCGCCATTGTCGGCGGGCATTGTCCGCGTCTCCCACAGTTCGGTCACCACCGCGCTGCCCTGCGTGCGCTGGTAAACGTGCGGCGCCGGCGCATCCATGATGAACACGGAGCGGCCAGCGGCGTTGCGGCCGGTCACGACCCGGCGGATCGGCTTGGGCATCGATGTCTCCGAGGAATGCGGCTATGGCTGCACGCCGACCTCCCGCGTGGCGGCGTGCCCACCCCGATCAAATCAAATCGCGGATCACATTTGCCGCTCGACCATCATCCGCTTGATCTCGGCGATGGCCTTGGCCGGATTGAGGCTCTTCGGGCAGGCCTTGGCGCAGTTCATGATGGTGTGGCAGCGGTAGAGGCGGAACGGGTCCTCGAGATTGTCGAGGCGCTGCCCGGTCGCCTCGTCGCGGCTGTCCTTGAGCCAGCGGTCGGCCTGAAGCAGCGCGGCGGGTCCGAGGAAGCGCTCGCTGTTCCACCAATAGCTCGGGCAGGCGGTCGAGCAGCACGCGCACAAGATACACTCGTAGAGGCCGTCGAGCTTCTGGCGGTCTTCGTGGCTCTGCTTCCACTCCTTCTGCGGCGTCGGCGAAGTGGTCTGCAGCCACGGCTCGATGGCGGCATGCTGGGCGTAGAAGTTGGTGAGATCGGGGACCAGATCCTTCACCACCGGCATGTGCGGCAGCGGATAGATCTTCACCGCGCCCTTGATGTCCGCCATCGCCTTGGTGCAAGCGAGCGTATTGGTGGCGTCGATGTTCATGGAGCAGGACCCGCATACGCCCTCGCGGCAGGAGCGACGGAAGGTCAGCGTCGGGTCGATGTTGTTCTTGATCCAAATGAGCGCGTCGAGAACCATCGGCCCGCAATCGCCGCAGTCGACGTAATAAGTATCCATACGCGGGTTTTTGCCGTCGTCCGGATTCCAGCGGTAAATGCGATATTCGCGCACGTGATGGGCGCCGCTGGGATATGCCCAGGTTTTGCCTTCGGTGAGCTTGGAGTTTTTCGGCAGCGTGAATTGGACCATTTGACTGTCGCGTCAGCGCCTCTAATACACCCGCGGCCTGGGTTCGATGTACGACACCTCGTTCGTGAGCGTGTAGGCGTGCACCGGCCGGTAGTCGATCGTGACCTTGCCGTTGGCATCGAGCCAGGCCAGCGTGTGCTTCATCCAATTCTTGTCGTCGCGTTCGGGGAAGTCCTCGCGCGCGTGCGCGCCGCGGCTCTCGGTGCGGTTCTTCGCCGAGTCCATGGTGACGACGGCCTGCGCGATCAAATTGTCGAACTCGAGCGTCTCAATCAGGTCCGAGTTCCAAATCAGCGAGCGGTCGGTGACCCTGATGTCGGCGACGTCGCCGTAAACCTCGTGAATGAGCTTGTGACCTTCCTCCAGAACCTCGGCGGTGCGGAACACCGCGCAATTGTTCTGCATCACCTTCTGCATCTTCAGGCGCAGCTGCGCCGTGGGCGTATTGCCCGATGCGTGGCGGAACTTATCAAGGCGCGCGAGCGCGTGGTCGGCGGAATCCTTGGGCAGATCCGGGTGGCTGTCCCCGGGATGCAGAACTTCGGCACAGCGCATGGCCGCCGCGCGGCCGAACACCACCAAGTCGATCAGCGAGTTCGAGCCCAGGCGATTTGCGCCGTGCACGGACACGCAGGCCGCTTCCCCGAGCGACATCAGACCGGGCACCACGAAATCGTCGTTGCCGCTCTTCTTGGTCAGCGCCTCGCCATGATAGTTCGTGGGAATGCCGCCCATATTGTAATGCACGGTCGGAACAATCGGGATCGGCTCCGTGGCGATGTCGCATCCGGAAAAGATGCGCGCCAGTTCCGCAATTCCCGGCAGTCGCTCGTGCAGTACCGCCGGATCGAGATGGTCGAGGTGTAGATAGATGTGGTCCTTGAGCTTACCGACGCCCCGGCCTTCGCGGATCTCGATGGTCATGGCGCGCGAGACGACGTCGCGCGACGCGAGGTCCTTCGCGGACGGTGCATAACGCTCCATGAAGCGCTCGCCTTCCGAATTGACGAGATAGGCGCCCTCGCCGCGCGCGCCCTCGGTGATCAGGCAGCCCGCGCCGTAGATCCCGGTAGGATGGAATTGCACGAATTCCATGTCCTGGAGCGGCAGGCCGGCCCGCAGCACCATGGCGTTGCCGTCGCCGGTGCAGGTATGCGCCGAGGTGCAGGAGAAATAAGCGCGGCCGTACCCGCCGGTGGCGAGGATCGTCATCTGGGCGCTGAAGCGGTGGATCGAGCCGTCGTCGAGCTTGATAGCGACGACCCCGCGGCAGCGGTCCTCTTCGTCCATGATCAGATCGATGGCGAAGAATTCGATGAAGAATTCGGCGGCGTGACGTAGCGCCTGGCCGTACATCGTGTGCAGCATGGCATGGCCGGTGCGGTCGGCGGCGGCGCAAGTGCGTTGCGCGGTACCCTTGCCGTAATGGGTGGTCATGCCGCCGAAGGGCCGCTGATAAATCTTGCCGTCCTCCCGGCGCGAGAACGGCAGACCCCAATGTTCGAGCTCGTAGACCGCCTCCGGCGCGCTGCGGCACATGTATTCGATCGCGTCCTGGTCGCCGAGCCAGTCCGACCCTTTCACGGTGTCGTACATGTGCCAACGCCAGTCGTCCTCGCCCATATTGCCGAGCGCGGCGGCGATGCCGCCCTGCGCCGAGACCGTGTGCGAGCGGGTCGGGAACACCTTGGTGATACAGGCGGTTTTGAGCCCCGCCTCGCTGCAGCCGACCACCGCGCGCAAGCCCGCCCCGCCGGCGCCGACCACGACCACATCGTAGCTGTGATCTTCGATCGGATAGGCGCGGCCGTTGACGGCCGGTCCCTTGCCATTTGATCCGCCATTGGTAGCCACGGGTCACACCTTGAAGCTGAGCATCAGGATGGCGAAAGCCGAGGCGAGCCCCACAGCAACGGCGAAGAACGTATTCGCCATCAGCAGGAAGAGCTTCCTCCCCTCGTCGTGCACGTAGTCTTCGATGATAACTTGCATGCCGATGCGCATATGCGTGGTCACGGACATGATGAACAGCAGCATAATCACGGCAATGAGGGGCGAGCCGAGGATCTGCACCACGGCGGCATGGTTGCGCCCGAGCAGCCCCACCGCGATGAGAACGAAGGCGATGGTCAGCGGCACGTTGGCAACTGCAGTCAGGCGCTGGCGCCAGAAATGTCCGGTGCCGGATTTGGCCGGGCCGAGACCGCGCACGTGCTTGAGCGGGGTGCCCATATCGCCAGCCATCAGCGCGGCCCTCCCATGAACAGGTAGCCGACGATCCAGATGACGACGGTCAGGCTGATCGACCCGACGAGGCTCGCCACCGTCAGCCATTCGCGTTCGTGGGGACCGAAACCGCGCCCGGTGTCCCAGATCAGGTGTCGGATGCCGCCTAGCATGTGATGCATGAGCGCCCAGGTATAGCCGAACAGGATCAGCCGGCCGACGAACGAGCTCATGAACGACCCGACGCCGGCATAGGCATTGGGGCTGGATGCCGCCGCGATCAGCCACCAGGCCAGCAACAGCGTGCCGAAATAGAGACCGGCACCGGTGATGCGATGGACGATGGACATCGTCATCGTCAGCGTCGGCTTGTAGATGAACAGATGGGGAGAGAGCGGCCGCTCAGCGGGCGCCTTGGTTTCGGCCATTGCTTTTCTCCGTCTCGCCCGCGCGCGTTGCGTTCCTAACCAAAGCTATAATCCGCCGCCATCCACGAGTTCGCGGCGGTCCTGGCTTTCGTCAATGGCGAATATGATACTCAGGCACTTGGCGGACAATAGGTATTTCGCGTAGCTTTCCTTCGTCGAATTCGAAGGCAAATCGATGCCACGGGCCAAATTTGACTGCAACGGACCATGCGCTTCGACCTGATCGATCTCAGTCTGTTTCGCCACGTGGTCGAGGCGGGAAGCATCACCGGTGGTGCCGCGCGTGCGCATCTCGCGCTGGCTGCAGCCAGCACGCGAATTCGCAATATGGAAGAAGCGCTGGGTGCGGCGCTGCTCGTGCGCGGACGGCAAGGCGTGACCCCGACGCAGGCCGGCCGCACGCTGTTGCAACATGCGCGCGCGATCTTGCGTCAAGCCGAGCGTCTGCGCGAGGACCTCGGCGCCTATGCCGGCGGGCTCGCCGGCCAGATCAGGGTGCTCTCCAACACCAACGCGCTGACCGAATTTCTGCCCGAAGCGCTAAGTTCGTTCCTCTCCACGCACCCCAATGTCAGTGTCGACCTCGAGGAACGGCTGAGCGACGAGATCGTGGGCCTCATCGCCGAGGGCGTTGCCGACCTCGGCATCGTCGCCGCCACCGTCGATGCGAGCGCATTGGAAACCTATCCCTTTCGTAAGGACCGGTTCGTGTTGGTGGTGGCGCGCAACCATCCGCTCGCCAGACGCTCGAAGATTTCCTTCGCGGACGTGCTGGATCACGACTTCGTCGGCCTCGATCGCGCGAGCGCGTTGCAGCGTTTCCTCGCGGACAAGGCGGTGCGCATTGGACAGCCGCTGCGACTGCGCGTGCAATTGCGCAGCTTCGATGCCGTATGCCGCCTGGTCGAGTGCAATGTCGGGATCGGCATCGTGCCGGAGACCACCGCACGCCGAGTGGCGCGGACCATGGCGATCGTCCCGGTGGCGCTGACCGATCCCTGGGCAGTGCGCGAGCTCACGATCTGCATCCGCAGCCTCGACGAGCTGCCGCCCTATGCCCGCCAGCTCGTCGAGCACTTGCGAACGGCTGCGTGAGCCACGCCGCGCACTTGGTGCGCTTTCCCCATTCTCGAACTCTATCGCGGCATCAGCACCCAATAGTCGAGATCGAGCAGTACCGCGGGGTCGTCCTCCTCGCCCGACTTGAGCGGGAAGCCGGCGCAAGGATGATCCTTGGTGGCGACGGTGCGCAGCCGCAGCGCGCCGACGTCGTCGCGGTCCGGTATATCGGCCTTAGCCAGCACCTCGGACCAGGCAAACACGGTCGCGCCGGCAAACAGCGGCGATACATGCCGCCCGCCGTTGATCGCCGCAATGTGGAAGGCATTGGCGAGCCCGTTGAACGAGAGCGCGCGGGCGAGCGAGATCACGTGGCCGCCGTAGATCAGGCGGCGGCCGAACCGGCCTTGCGCCGCCGAATACTGGTCGAAATGGATGCGCGCGGTGTTCTGATAGAGCCGTGTTGCGATCTGGTGCTCGGCCTCTTCCACGGTTATGCCGTCGATGTGGTCGATTTTCTCGCCGACGGCGTAATCGCCGAAGCGATAGGGACTGCCCGCAAGCGTGAAGTCGTAGGCGGCGACGTCGATGCGCGGGCAGGCATCGCCGAGCGTGCTCGGGATCACTGCTTCCGGCAGGCGCGGGACATGATCGCCGGGCGGCGCCGCCGCCTCGTCGCGCTTTCGCACCATGACCCAGCGTACGTACTCGAGCACCTTGCTGCCGTCTGGCTTGCAGCCGGTCGAGCGCACGAAGACGATGCCGGTCTTGCGGCTCGAATTCTCCTTGAGCCCGATGACCTCGGATTCGGCATTGAGAGTGTCGCCGGGATAGACCGGCGCGAGAACACGGCAGGCGGCATAGCCGAGATTGGCAACCGCGTTGAGCGAGATGTCCGGTACGGTCTTGCCGAACACGACGTGGAAAACGAGGAGATCGTCGACCGGCGAGCACGCATAGCCGATCGCGCGCGCGAACACATCCGAGGACTGCACGGCAAAACGCGGGCCGAACAGGCCGTTATAGAGCGCCGCGTCCCCGACCGTGATGGTGCGAGGAACGGCGTGCTTGATCACCTGGCCGACGCGGAAGTCCTCAAAGAAATTGCCGCCACCGGTCTTCGACATATGTCTCACCAAATCGCTGTTGGGCCGGACCGATCGAACCGTGCGTCCGGCGAGCCCTTGTTCACGTAGCTCGGAGGCGGGCGTCGGCGGCACGGGAACGTGAAACGACCGGCCCGCGCGAATTTGCTATAGGTCGCTCGATTGCAGCTCAATTGCAGCTCAAGTGCAAAAGCCAAGCCATGTCGATCGGAGCTACCCATGATCAGGCCTTGACGCCCGCCGCGCCGGCGGGCGCGGTCATCCATCCGCCCTGGGTGCGCCTGACCCATTGGGTGAATGCCGTGGCCATGGTCGTCATGATCGGCTCGGGTTGGGAGATCTACAATGCCTCGCCGCTGTTTCCGTTCGTGTTTCCCCGTGGGATCACGCTCGGAGGCTGGCTTGCGGGCGCGCTGCTCTGGCACTTCGCGGCAATGTGGCTGCTGGCGGTGAATGGTCTCATTTATCTGGCACTTGGTATCGCGACGGGGCGGTTCCGGCGCAAGCTCGTTCCGATCCGCCCGGGCGAGGTCTTGGCCGATGCGAAAGCCGCGCTCACCGGAAGGCTCGCCCACGACGATCTCTCGGTCTACAACGCCGTGCAGAAGCTCGCCTATCTCGGCGTCATTCTGGCCGGCATCGTCATCGTGCTGTCGGGCCTCGCCATCTGGAAGCCGGTGCAAATGCAGGAGCTGACCGCCGTGTTCGGCGGTTACAATGCCGCCCGCTACGTGCACTTCTTCGCCATGGCGGCAATCGTCGGTTTTCTCGTCGTCCACGTGGTGATGGCTTTGCTCGTTCCGAAGTCGCTGCGCGCCATGATCACCGGCCGATAGCGCCGACGTTCAAAGTCCAGGAGCAACGAGGATGTCACGCATTCGAAAAAACCCAGCCGGCGTCGATCCCGAGCTGCTCGGCAGGGATGCTGCCAAACTCATGCCCGATCCCACGCGCCGCCTCTTCCTTCGCGGCGGCGCGAGTCTCGGGGCGCTCGCCTTCCTCACCGGATGCGACATCGTCGACAGCGCGTCGGCGGAACACGTGCTGATGAAAATTTCCTATTTCAATGACCGGGCGCAAGCATGGCTGTTCAATCCGAACAAGCTTGCGCCGACCTATCCCGACAGCGCGGTCAGGCGGCCGTTTCCATTCAACGCCTATTATCCGGAGGAGGACGCGCCCGACGTCGACAAGGACGATTACAAGCTCGAAGTCGGCGGCATGGTCGACAACAAGAAATCGTGGACTCTCGACGAGCTCTACGCACTGCCGCAGGAAACCCAAATTACCCGCCTCGTCTGCGTGGAAGGTTGGAGTGCGATCGGTAAATGGACCGGCACGCCGTTGCGCGAATTCCTCAGGCGCGTCGGCGCCGATACGCGCGCGAAATATGTCTGGTTTCGCTGCGCCGAGGGCTATTCCACCTCGATCGACATGCCGACCGCGCTGCATCCGCAGACCCAGATGGCCTTCAGGTTCGACGGCGAGATCCTGCCGCGCAAGTACGGCTTCCCGATGAAGGTGCGCATGCCGACCAAGCTCGGCTTCAAGAATCCGAAACACGTGATGGAGATGGCGGTCACCGACAAATATCTCGGCGGATATTGGGAGGACCAGGGATATAACTGGTTCAGCGGAAATTAACCGCCGACGAGAAGCTTATCCTGTGGCCGGCGGCGGAACCTCGGTGATGAGCCGCGCGCCGCGGTGAAACGTGACGTAGTCCCACAGCCATGTGAACGCCACGATGAACCGATTCTTGACGCCGATCAGGAAATAGATGTGGGCCAGACTCCAGAACAGCCATCCGACGAAGCCCTTGAGGCGCAGTTTGCCGAACTTCACCACCGCCGCCCGCCGCCCGATGGTGGCGAGCTCGCCGACTGACCGATAACGAAACGGCGCAGGCGAGGATTCCCCGGCGACGCGCGCCGCGATGAGCCGGCCGACATAACGGCCCATTTGCTTGGCGGCCGGTGCGACACCTGGAGCCATCGCCCCCTTTTCGTCACGGGCTGCTGCCGCGTCGCCGATCACGAATATCTCCGGATGGTTCGGCACCGAAAGATCGGGGCGGACCAGCACGCGGCCGGCGGGATCGTGTTCGGCGCCGAGCCAGCGGGCGGCGGGCGAGGCAACGATCCCCGCGGCCCAGATGATGGTGCTGGCATCGATGCGTCCGCGATCGAGGTCGACGCCGCGCCGATCGCAATTGGTTACGCGCGTGGAGGTCCTCACGTCGACCCCCATGCGCGTGAGCGTGCGCTCGGCATACGCGGAAAGATCCTCGGGCAAGGTGGGCAGGACGCGCGGACCCGCCTCGAGCAAGATGATGCGGGAGCTGCGCGGATCGATCCGCCGAAAATCCTTGGCCAGGGTCTGGCGCGCGATCTCGGCGATGGCGCCGGCCATTTCGACGCCGGTTGCGCCCCCACCGACGATGACGAAAGTGAGCAGACGCTGCCGCTCGGCATCGTCGTGGGCGAGCTCGGCTTGCTCGAATGCCAGCAAAATGCTTCGGCGAATGCGGGTTGCGTCTTCGATACGCTTGAGCCCCGGTGCGAAATCAACCCAATCGTCGTGACCGAAATAGGAATGCGTCGCACCGGTCGCGATCACAAGATAGTCGTACGAAATTGGACCCGCGCCGGTCTGAACGAACCGCCCTGCGAGGTCGATGCCGCTGACCTGCGCCATCAACACCGTCGCATTGCGCTGCTGCCGTAAGATGTGCCGGATCGGCCAGGCGATCTCGGCCGGCGACAGCGCGGCGGTCGCAACCTGGTACAGCAACGGCTGAAAGCAATGATGGTTTTGGCGATCGATCACGGTCACGTCGACGGCAACGCGGCTGAGCGCCTTCGCCGCTTCGAGGCCGCCGAAGCCCGCGCCGACGATGACGACCTTTGGACGCCGTTGTGACATGCGCGTTCCTCCGCCGCCTCACTCTAACCCGCCATGAGCAATGCGACAGCCCGAAACGGTGAGCCCAGCTTGCCAAGCCATGCGCGCGCCTTTAGCAATCCGCGTGGGGATGCACTCAAGCGAGGCAATGCGCAATGGCGACCCACAAACTCCTTCTTCTCCCCGGCGACGGCATCGGGCCGGAGGTGATGGCCGAGGTGAACAAGCTCATCGCCTTCATGAATGCGCACGGTTTAGGCGCCTTCGAGACCGAGGAAGCGCTCGTCGGCGGTTCCTGCTACGACGTACACAAGCTCGCCATCACCGACGCGACCATGGCCAAGGCGCACGCGGCCGATGCCGTGATCTTCGGCGCGGTCGGCGGCCCAAACTGGGACGGCGTGCCGTACGACGTGCGGCCGGAGGCGGGACTCCTTCGCCTGCGCAAGGAGCTCGGCCTGTTCGCGAATATCCGCCCGGCCATCTGCTATCCCGCGCTCGCGGAATCCTCGAGCCTCAAGCGCGAGGTGGTCGATGGGCTCGACATCATCATCTTGCGTGAATTGACCGGCGGGGTCTATTTCGGCGAACCCAAGACCATCATCGATCTCGGCAACGGCCAGAAGCGCGCGGTCGATACCCAGGTCTACGACACCTACGAGATCGAGCGCATCGCCCGCGTTGCCTTCGAGCTCGCGCGCAAGCGGCGCAACAAGGTCACCTCGATGGAGAAGCGCAACGTGATGAAGACGGGCGTGCTGTGGCACGAGGTGGTCAAGGAGTTGCACGCCCGCGAGTTCAAGGACGTCAAGCTCGAGCATCAGCTCGCCGACGCCGGCGGCATGCAGCTCGTGCGCTGGCCCAAGCAGTTCGACGTCATCGTCACCGACAATCTGTTCGGCGACATGCTGTCGGACATCGCCGCCATGCTCACCGGCTCGCTCGGCATGCTGCCATCGGCCTCGCTCGGCGAGATCGATGCCAAGACGAAAAAGCGCAAGGCCATGTACGAGCCGGTGCACGGCTCCGCCCCCGACATATCCGGCAAAGGCGTCGCCAACCCGATCGCCATGCTCGCCTCCTTCGGCATGGCGCTGCGCTACTCGCTCAATATGGCCAAGGAGGCCGACCAGATCGACCAGGCGATCGCGGCCGCGCTCGCGCAAGGGCTGCGCACCGCCGACATCAAATCGGAGGGCGCCAAAGTCGTGACCACGGCGCAAATGGGCGACGCGGTCGTCGGCGAACTCAACAAGCTCGTGGCCTGAGCGCCGCCCCCGGGCGCCGGCACGCGCAAAAGCGCGGTGCGCAACGATGGCAGCCAGCACTCATGCGATGACTCAAGTCGCCGGACGGAGGTTCGGCATTCGCAGCGTCGCGCTCTTTGTCGTAGTGCTCGCGGCACTCGGCGCCGCCGGTGCTCGCGCCGACACTTATCCCAATCGCCCCGTCGCCTGATCGTCCCCTTCGCGGCGGGCGGCTTGAACGACGTCGTGGCGCGACTGGTCGCGCCTTATCTGGAGCGGTCGCTGGGCCAGCCCTTCATCGTCGACAACCGACCGGCCGCGAGCGGCATCGTCGGCACCGACGCCACCGCAAAGGCGCCTCCGGACGGCTACACGCTGCTGATGGTGGCCTCGAGCTTCACGGTGGTCCCGGCCACCAATCCGAAACTGCCCTATGACGCGGAGCGCGATCTTGCACCCATCATCATGGTGGCGAAGAATTCGCTGTTGTTTCTCGTAAATCCAAAAGTGCCGGCCAACTCGCTCGCAGAATTCGTGGCGCTCGCCAAAGCCAATCCCGGCAAGCTGAATTACGCCTCCCCCGGCGCGGCCACCCAAACCCATCTCGTGGTCGAGCTGTTCAGCCAGAGAGCGGACATCAAGCTGCAGCACATCCCCTATCGCGGCGGCGCGCCTGCCATGACCGCGATGGTCGCCGGTGACACCCAATTCACCGCGATCTCGACGTTGCTGTCGCTGCCGCAGATCCAGGCTGGCGCGTTGCGCGCGATCGCGAGCGGAAGCCTCAGCCGCGATGCGCAGCTGCCCGATCTCCCCACCGTCGCGGAGCAAGGCTTTCCCGGCTTCGAGGCAATCCAATGGATCGGCTTGCTGACCACAGCCGGCACACCGAAGGACGTCATCGAGCGCATCAATGGGGAGCTCAATCGCGCGCTCCGCGATCCCGATCTGATCGCCAAATTCGCCCAGCAGGGTCTATCGCCGACAGGCGGAACGCCTGCGGATTTTCAGCGCACCATTGCCACCGATCTCAAGAACTGGACCGAAACTGCGCACGCCGCCCATATCACCGCGCAATGAGGGCGGGCGGCGCTCCGCGCCGGCCAAAGCCGCGAGCGCCAGAAGCGTGCAGCGCCGAGTTACCAACCGTACGGATTATAGCGGCTCGGAAGATCGAACGGTCCCGGCAGCGGCGACTGGTGCCAGCCCACGCGCCCGCCCGTGCTTTGCACCACGCTCAAAGGCATCGAATATGAGCCCGCAGGGAAGGCGTAATCGGTGAATTTGCGCTCGCCCGGCAGAACTTCGGTCCCGGCGTCAAGGAACGACCGGGGCGCCACGGTGACCCGCGCCCGCGGGCGAGTAACGGGGCGGTCGGGCGCGGTGGTGTAGACGTATTGCTTCTTCTTGGTCTGGGCCGCGACCGGCGCAGCGGCGATTGCCGTCGCCGCGATCACCGCAAGGCAAAGCCCGGCCGCGTAAATTCTCATGTCCATGACGCCTCTCATTCGATTCCGTCCGAGTCGTACACTAGCTTTGTTTCAGCCTCCGTAACAGCAGCGGGGGCCCCTGGCCGCCACTCCGTCACCGGGTGTGTCAAAATTCCCTCTATGGATTATCGGGAAAGATCGTTTAAGATTTATGCCGTTAGGGCATAAAATATTCCTTATAAGTCCCCTAGCAAGAGAAAAAACGACCAACAAGGAGGGACCGCCATGTTCACACGTCGGCATCTCATCAAGACCGCGGGCGCCGGACTTGCGCTCACCGGCTCCGCTTTCGGCCTGAGATCGGTCGAGACGGCGGCCGCCCCCATCGATCTGCCCGCGGCGCTACCGGAGGGGGTGCGCAGCAACGCCATGCTCGATGCGTTGCCCGGCAAGAAGCCGCTGATCAAGCTCAGCTATCGGCCACCCAACTACGAGACGCCGATCGAATATTTCCGCACCGCGATCACCCCGAACGACGCATTTTTCGTTCGCTACCACCTCTCCAACATTCCGGAGGTCGACGTCAGAACCTGGAAAATCGTGGTCGGCGGCGAGGGCGCCAACGGCCAGGCGGAGTTCACGCTCGACGACCTCAAACGGCTGCCGGCAGCCGAATTGGTCGCCGTAAACCTCTGCTCGGGCAACCGGCGCGGCCTATTCCAGCCCCACGTTCCCGGGGTGCAATGGAGCAACGGCGCCATGGGCTGCGCGCGCTGGAAAGGGGCGCGGCTCAAGGACCTTCTGGACAAGGTCGGCCTCAAGAAAGAGGCGATCGAAATCGTGTTCGACGGCGCCGATTCGCCCATCATCGACAAGACCCCCGACTTCATCAAGAGCATCCCGACGTGGAAGGCGGTCGAGGACACCACGCTCGTGGCTTACGAAATGAATGGGGCACCGCTGCCGCACTTCAATGGCTTTCCCGCACGCGTGGTCGTGCCGGGCTGGACCGGCGTCTATTGGATGAAACACGTCACTTCGATCTCGGCGGTGACCAAGCCCGAAAGCGGATTCTGGATGAATACGGCCTATCGCATCCCACTGGGCAGGTTTCCAGTCGTTGCACGTTTCACCTCGCAGGAAACGGTGGGGAATACGCCGATCACCGAGATGGTCGTGAATTCGTTGATCACCAATCCGACGGATGGCGCGAACCTGAAAATGGGACCGGTCGTCATCGGCGGCATCGCCTGGGACGGCGGCCACGGCATCAGGACGGTCGAGGTGTCGAGCGACGGCGGCAAGACTTGGGTCGCAGCGACGCTGGGCGAGGATCTCGGTCGCTTCGCCTTCCGCACCTTCAGCTACGATTTTGCGCCCAAGGCGCCCGGCAAGCAAACGGTGATGGCGCGCGCCACCAACAAGATCGGTCAAACCCAGACGACCGAGCTGATCCACAATCCGGCCGGCTATCACCACAACGTCGTTCACAGCGTCACGTTCAACGTGGCCTGAGGGAGATCGCCATGCGCGCTTTGATCATCGCCCTCGCGGCTGCCGCGATCGCGCTTCCGGCCGCCGCCCAGGAGAAACCGGTGGAGCTGAAGAAGGCGCCGGGCCTCGACAAGGTCGAAGGCAACTGCTCCGGTTGCCACAGCCTCGATTACATCGTGATGAACTCGCCGTTTCCCAACGCGGCTTTGTGGGACGCCGAGGTCGCCAAGATGATCAAGGCGTTCGGGGCTCCGATCAGCGACGCCGACGCCAAGACCATCGCGGATTACCTGAAGCAGAACTACGGCAGCTGAGTCGGGCCCCCTCGCTCTCCTTATCTTGTGTACCCGCCGCCTTCGAATCGGCGTTGTCAGGGCCTATTTTCTCGCCTAGAAGCCTTGCGCCGCGGCGGTCGCGCCCGCCGGCGGCGGAGAAGTTTCGGAGTTAACAATGGGTTACAGGGTCGCGGTGGTCGGTGCCACCGGCAATGTGGGCCGCGAAATGCTGGACATTCTCGCCGAGCGGTCGTTTCCCGCCGACGACGTGGTCGCGCTCGCCTCGCGCCGCAGCCAGGGCAGCGAGGTCAGCTTCGGCGACAAGACGCTCAAGGCCAAAGCGCTCGAGCATCACGACTTCTCCGACGTCGACATCTGCCTGATGTCGGCGGGCGCCGCGGTGTCGAAGGAATGGTCGCCGAAGATCGCCGCCGCCGGCGCGGTCGTGATCGACAATTCCTCGTGCTGGCGCTACGACGCCGACGTTCCGTTGATCGTGCCCGAGGTCAACGCCGACGCGGTCACCGGCTTCCGCAAGAAAGGCATCATCGCCAACCCGAATTGCTCGACCGCGCAGCTCGTGGTCGCGCTCAAGCCGTTGCACGACAAGGCCAAGATCACGCGCGTGGTGGTCGCGACCTATCAATCGGTTTCGGGCGCCGGCAAGGAGGCGATGGACGAACTATTCACGCAGACCAAGTCGGTCTACACGCTCGACGAGATCACGCCCAAGAAGTTTCCCAAGCGCATGGCCTTCAACGTGATCCCTCACATCGACGTGTTCATGGAGGACGGCTTCACCAAGGAAGAATGGAAGATGGTGGCCGAGACCAAGAAGATCCTCGACCCCAAGATCAAGGTCGTCGCCACTTGCGTTCGCGTGCCGGTCTTCGTCGGCCATTCGGAGTCGGTGAACATCGAGTTCGAGAACCCGATCACGGCAGACGAGGCGCGCGATCTCCTGCGCGAGGCGCCGGGCGTGATCGTCATCGACAAGCGCGAGGCCGGCGGCTACGCCACGCCCTACGAGGCGGCGGGCGAGGACGCGACCTATGTCAGCCGCATTCGCGAGGACCCGACGGTGGAGAACGGCCTCGCGCTGTGGTGCGTGTCGGACAATCTGCGCAAGGGTGCCGCGCTCAACGCCATCCAGATCGCCGAGTGCCTCATCAACCGCAAGCTCATCGAGGCCAAGCGCAAGGCGGCGTGATCCTCCGCCCGCTCATTGCCGCTGGTTGACGCAGCAGCGCTTACGCCCAAATCGCCATCGGCAAGCCGCAGGCGTCGCGCTCGGGCGGATCGGGAAACGGCCGCGCCAGTCCGCGATGTATGCGCCGAGCGATCGCGACACAGGCGAGCGCGTCGAGAAGGTCGTCGCGGGCGGCGCCTTTGGGCGGCGCGCCGTTCACCACCGCCGCCGAAAGACCGGCTTCGATCAGCAAGCGCCGACGCAGCGCAAGACCCGCCTCGGTCTTCTTCGGCGATGGCAGCGGGCGCGCTCCATTGAGACGCCAAAACGCAAGCTCGGGATGTGTTTCGCGTACGCTGGCGTGGAGCGAGCGATCGCTCTGCAGGACCGCGTCCACTTCGCGAATCTTGGAAAAAATACCGAAAGCAAAAATGGTGATGCTCCTCGGCGGGTCCGAAGTCTCACGGGCGACCGCGCACGCACGCCGATGGGCGGCGGATCTCGATTGTTGATCGCCGAAGGCGCCAACTTCTGCAAACACGGCGCGGCGTGAAGGAACTGAAAACACCGACGATCTACGTGCGCCGAGCAACGGGCGCACCATATTGTCGGCCGTCCGCCCACCATGGCCCGCCTGTTCCGGCAGCCCGATCGGGATATCGACCGCGATGACGGCCGGCGCCTCGGGCGCGGCGATGACCTCGGCAAAGCGTGGCACAACGCGCAGGCTCACGTCACCATCGCCGGGGCGCGCGAGGGCCAAGAGCCAGCCGGCGTGGCAGCCATCGACTCCGGCGAACCAAGTGTCGCTCAAGACTTTGCGCATCCTTCCAGAGAGTGGCATCGCAGCCATTCACTCGATAGGCTAGAGCAGATCAAAGCGGGGCATCAACATGACCATCCGTCCGCGCCGGAGCGTGCTGTACATGCCGGGATCCAACGCCCGCGCGATCGAGAAGGCGCGCACGCTACCCGCCGACGCCGTCATTCTCGACCTCGAGGATTCGGTTGCGCCCGACGGCAAGGCCGCCGCCCGCCAGCAGGTGTCGGATGCCGTCACCGCCGGCTCCTTCGGCCCGCGCGAGGTCATCGTGCGCATCAATGGTCTCGACACCGAGTGGTGGCTGGACGACCTCAATGCCGTCGCCAAGGCCAAGCCCGACGCGGTGCTGGTGCCGAAGGTATCCAGTCCCAGCCACCTGGAGGACGTGGCCGAGCGCCTCGTCGACATCAGCGCCGACCAAAAGATCCGCGTCTGGGCGATGATGGAAACGCCGCTCGCCATGCTCAACGCGCGCGACATCGCGGCCGCGGCCAAGGACGTGGAAACCCGCCTCGCGGCTTTCGTGATGGGCACCAACGATCTCGCCAAAGACACGCGTGCGAAAATCACGCCCGGCCGCGGGCCGATGTTGCCGTGGCTGATGAGCTGCGTGGCGGCGGCGCGCGCCTTCGGCCTCGACATCCTCGACGGCGTCTACAACGATCTCGGCAACGCCGAGGGCTTCGCGCGCGAGTGCAACGAGGCGCGAGACATGGGCTTCGACGGCAAGACCCTCATCCATCCGAATCAGATCGGGCCGTGTAACGCCGCCTTCTCGCCGAGCGCGGAAGACGTTGCCCAGGCGAAGAAGATCATCGCGGCATTCGATCTGCCGGAGAACAAGGACAAGGGCGTCGTGCAGCTCGATGGCCGCATGGTCGAGCGCTTGCATGCCGACATGGCGCGCCGCACGGTCGCGATCGCACAGGCGATCGAGGAGCGCAGGCTCGAGGCCGAGCGAGTCTAGAGATGGTCCGATGTGCTGGAGCTGATGGCCGAGCGCGCCCGTTCGCTCACGCCCACGCGCGCGCGGCCTTCGACTTTTGCTCGAAGCGCTCGATCTTGTCCTGCTTGACCATGGTGAGGCCGATATCGTCGAGGCCGTTGAGCAGGCAGTGCTTGCGGTGTGCATCGATGTCGAACTTCACCACGCCGCCATCGGGACCTCGGATCTCCTGCTTCTCCAGGTCGATCGACAGCGTCGCATTGGCGCCGCGCTCGGCGTCGTCGAACAGCTTCTCCAAATCCTGCGGCTTGACCTTGATCGGCAGCACGCCGTTCTTGAAGCAGTTGTTGTAGAAGATGTCGCCGAACGAGGTCGAGATCACGCAACGGATGCCGAAGTCCATCAGCGCCCAAGGCGCGTGCTCACGCGAGGAGCCGCAACCGAAATTGTCGTCGGCGACCAGAATTTTGGCCTTGCGATAGGCCGGCTTGTTGAGCACGAATTCCGGGTTCTCGCTGCCGTCGTCGCGATAGCGCTTCTCCGCGAACAGGCCCGCGCCCAGCCCCGTACGCTTGATGGTCTTGAGATACTGCTTGGGAATGATCATGTCGGTATCGACGTTGATCATCTTGAGCGGCGCCGCGACGCCTTCGAGCGTGGTGAATTTGTCCATGAGCTTTGCCCGGTCACAATGGAATGGTTCTGTTTGATGACGCGCTTGGTGGTTTGTCAAGTGCAGGGTCGTGTAGGAGGGCGCGGTCCTCGCCGCTCAACTCACGCTTGCCTCGATCGCGGCCATGTCGTCGTCGGAAAGGCCGAAATGGTGGCCGATCTCGTGCACCAGCACGTGGGTGATGATCGCGCCCAACGCCTCGTCGTGCTCGGCCCAGTAGTCGAGGATCGGCCGGCGGTAGAGCCACACCATGTTGGGCATCTGTCCGGGCGCGCTTTCCGAGCGAAACGGCAGGCCGACGCCCTGGAACAGGCCGAGCAGATCGAATTCGGACTGCGCGCCCAGCTCGTCCAGCACCTCCTCGGTCGGGAAATCCTCCACTCGGATGACGAGGCCCTCGCACAGCGCGCGGAATTTCTGCGGCAGCCGGCGAAACGCCGTCTCGGCGAGCGTTTCGAGCTCGTCGAGCGACGGTGCCTTGACCGTGCGCCAGGCGAGCGGATCGGCAAATATCGGATCGGCCATGGCCGCAGTTTTAAGCGAGCGCGCAGACCCGGCCAAGACATTGCATCCTGCCCGGCATGAACGGGCGCGCGGGCGTTGACGGGCGCGCGGCGATGGGCGAGCGTGGGAGGCGTCAACGGGCGAGGGCAAATGACACGGGCCTCAATGATCATCATCGTCGCCGGCGCGGCCGTGCTCGCTTCAGCGCCCGAATCCGTCGCGCAGTTCCCACCCGACGCGACACGCGGCGGCGAGCTATCCGCCCCATCGCGTCCGCCGCCCGCGCGCGCGCGGACGCGAATTCGGGTGACCCCCGCCTATCCCTATCGGACGCAATCCACGACCTATCCGGTTCCTTACACCTACGAGTACCCGGGCCCGGGCCACGTGCGCCAATGCACCTCCTGGCTCGCGGCGGAAAATCGCCCGAGCGGTCCGGTCATCGTTCCCAGGATGCGCTGCTGGTGGCAGCCGGGACCCGATCTCGGTCCTTAGCGCGCGCTCAGTTCCACTCGCGTACGTCCACGAAATGCCCCGCGATCGCGGCCGCGGCGGCCATCGCCGGCGACACCAGGTGGGTGCGGCCCTTGTAGCCCTGGCGGCCCTCGAAATTACGGTTCGAGGTCGAGGCGCAGCGCTCGCCCGGTGAGAGCTTGTCGGGATTCATGGCGAGGCACATGGAGCAGCCGGGCTCGCGCCATTCGAAACCCGCTTTGAGGAAGATCTTGTCGAGCCCTTCCGCCTCGGCTTGCTCCTTCACCAAGCCCGAGCCCGGCACGATCATCGCCTTGACGCTCGGCTTGACGCTCTTGCCGTCGACCACGCGCGCGACGGCGCGCAAATCCTCGATGCGCGCATTGGTGCAGGAGCCGATGAAAACGCGATCGAGCGCGATATCGGTGATCTTCTCGCCGCCCTTGAGGCCCATGTAATCGAGCGAGGTCGCGGCGGCGCGGCGCTTGTTCTCGTCGGCGATGTCCTGCGGACGCGGCACCCGCCCGGTCACCGAGACGACCTGCTCGGGGCTCGTGCCCCAGGTGACGAGCGGCGGGAGCTTGGCCGCATCGAGCCTGATCTCACGGTCGAAATGCGCGCCGTCGTCCGAGCGCAGCGTCTCCCAATAGCGCACGGCCTGGTCCCACACCTTGCCTTTCGGCGATCGCGGCCGGTCCTTGAGATAGGTGAAAGCCTTCTCGTCCGGGGCGATGAAACCCGCGCGGGCGCCGGCCTCGACCGACATGTTGCAGACGGTCATGCGGCCTTCCATCGACAGCGATCGGATCGCTTCGCCGGCATATTCGATGGCATGGCCCGTGCCGCCGGCGGTGCCGATCTCGCCGATGATGGCGAGGATGATGTCCTTGGCGGTGACGCCGGGGGGCAGCTTGCCGTCGACCACGGCGCGCATGTTCTTCGACTTGGTCAGGATCAGCGTCTGCGTCGCCAGCACGTGCTCGACCTCCGACGTGCCGATGCCGTAAGCGAGCGCACCGAAGGCGCCGTGGGTTGCGGTGTGGCTGTCGCCGCAAACGAGCGTGGTTCCCGGCAGCGTGAAGCCTTGCTCCGGCCCGATGATGTGGACGATACCCTGGCGTTTGTCGAACTCGTCGAAGTATTCGAGCCCGAACAGCTTGGCGTTTTCCGCCAGATACGCGATCTGCGCCGCGCTTTCGGGATCGGGGTTGGGCGCCTTGCGGTCGGTGGTCGGCACATTGTGATCGACGACGCACAGCGTCTTGTCGGGGGCGCGCACCTTGCGGCCGGACAGGCGCAGCCCTTCGAACGCCTGCGGGCTCGTCACCTCGTGCACGAGATGGCGATCGACATAGATGAGGCAGGTGCCGTCCGGCTGCTCATCCACCAGATGGTCTTCCCAGATCTTGTCGTAGAGAGTGCGCGGCATGCTGTGATGCTCCGGAACCGCCGGTGGTCGTAAGGATATATAGGTGTCCTTTAGCGCCTTGCCGCGGCGAGGAAAAGGGCGACGCACGGGTTCATTGTTCTCCCACCCGGGAAGCGGCTAGCATGGTCCTCCCATACGGGAGGAACCCATGGCCAGAACCAAGGCGAAGTCTTCAGCACGACGGGCGCGACGCCAAACCGCGACGAAGCGGCGTGCCGCGCCCAAGGCAACGAGCACGGCGAGACGGCAGACCAAGCCGCGGCAGCGCTTCGTCGTCAGTCACCATCGGGAAGAAGACTTCGAAGGCGGACTGCGGCGTTACGCGAAATACCGCGATCTCGGCATCGCCCGAGCCACCAACGGGATGGTGCGGGCCCACGTGATCCGCTTCATTCCGCCCTGCCGCCCGGAAGAGGTCTCGAAGCGCCACTATCACGACGTCGATTTCCAGATGATCTATGTGCTCAAAGGCTGGATCAGCCCTGTCAATTAATATTTTTATGCCTTTATTCTCAATATGTTACAGCAGCATGGGCGCAAAGGGTTGGCCGCTGTCGCAACACGGTCGCAACAAGATTTTCAAGATCAGACCCCGATGATCGTGAGGTCTCTCGTCGAAAACGGAGTTGAAGCGCCGGGGAGTAGGGTCACGGGATCAGGCGACCAGGGATCAGAACAGAGAGAGAGGCGTAACCAGACAATACGGTAGGAGCCTAACCATGGCGAAGACACTGGCAAAGCTACAGGCGCGAGCGAGAAAGACGTCGCGCAAGAATGCGGCTGCTACGCGCGCGAAGGCGAAGGCACGGCCGAAGCAGACGTTCAATGTCAGTCACTTCCGAGCGGAAGACTTTCGGGCGGATGGTTTGCGGAGCTACGCGAAATACCGCGATCTGGGCATGAGCAAGGCCACCAATG
>Ga0310909_10000400_pt1 | contig 22098 bp, 23 predicted proteins | sample GREbulkMGT000H_FD_203449 | JGI IMG/M metagenome (GOLD analysis project Ga0310909, IMG submission 203449) | Lab enrichment of tropical soil microbial communities from Luquillo Experimental Forest, Puerto Rico - GRE.bulkMG.T000H | ecosystem: Environmental > Terrestrial > Soil > Tropical forest >... | reverse complement strand
GCCGACCGTGATGGTGTTGCGGATGCTAATTGCGTCCGGGACCGATCCCTTGACCCCGGCCTTCTGGTTTGTGATGTCAATCGGGCTGCTGGTCGGATTCGTCATCGCCTATCCAATGAATTGGTGGCTTGTCGCCAACCATCTGAAGCATGGCATGATGACGGTGCGCCCCGCGGGAAAGTTCGGCGCAATGCAGGACCACGACGATGGCGCCGGCGCGCATTACGCGTCGCATGTCACACACGACGCGGCCATGAAAGCCAACCCGGCACCGCGACCGCCGGTGCCAGTGATGGCGCTGGTGTCGTTCGCGGCCCTCGCGGGCGGTTTGGCGATCGCCTCCTGGTTCGGGGCTGGGTGACCAACGCCTTTTCGACTGCCCGGTTCACCCGCGCTCGACAACTTGCGGACGGACCAGCGGATTAGCGTGCGTGCGCAAGGACCCGCACCCGGTCAAAGGAAGCGGCCCGGTCTGCGGGCATGCGTTCGCCTAACGCGGCGTCGGCAGACCGGCGCCTTGGCACGCCTGACGATGCTCGGGCGGCATTTTGGCCAATGCCTCTGGGGAGCAATCAATGCTGGCGGAGGGCATGGCCTCATTGCTCATCAGGCCACCCTTGTTGGGCATCTCGTGGGTGCCACCCAGCATTTCGTTTTCCTGGTGTGGGGTGGCCGCGCACGCGGAAAGACCTGCGGCGACCACGACCGCACCAACCAATGCTATTACTCGTTTCATATGACTCACCCCCTCGCCCGAACCGACATTCGCGAGATTCCGGGCCAGAATCGCGCGTCTGAAAGACTCAGGCAAGCACAAATCCCGCCCGGCGCGAGCAAAAGACGGTCGAAGCCGGCGGTCAACAATGACGGGCCGCCGAAACTGGCATGCCGGCCTGAAACGATCACACGAGGAGGAGCTTTGGGCGACCGTCGCAAAATTCTGCTGCCGCGTAGAGTGCTCCTTATGTTGCGCCGAATGCTCGATCCCGTCTGATGGGTGTCCCACTTGCCCAGCAAAACGCAGCTAGCGCTGACATGGACGCGGACTGCAGCCGAGCAATTGAGGTGTATATTACCTCGGGAGCGCCTCCGCGCAATAACGGGAATAGGGAGTGTATGTTCAGGATGCGTCGTTGTCGCTGGCGCCTCACGCTGATTGCGACTGCCGTGGCGACTTGGATCGGAATGGCGCAGGCGCACCAGATGATTTACGATCAGGACGGCTACAAGCTGGCGGTCGGTATCGAAGGGGGACTTGGCGGCTTCGCGGTGGGCAATGTCGATACCGGCGCCGGCAACGTTAATACGGATGCGCCGCTCGACGGTCCGTTCCCGCCCTCCGAGCGCCGCACCACGAGGGATTGGTTCGAAGGCTTTATCAAGCCGTTCGCCGAACTGGAAACGCCGTTCTTCGATTTCGGCCATACCTATGCTCTGGTCAGCGTCGTCGGTGCGCTGACCCGCGGGAACGGCGACGCGACCTCGAGCCTGGCACCGCAGGGCGGGCGATCGACGACCTCTGACGCGCCGCAGCACGCCGCCCTGGAAGATGCGGTCATCGGTTGGCACTCCGGCGATCTCTTTGCCGACTCGCTCGGCGAAGACGCGATCGAGCTCTCGGGCGGTCGGCAAGCCTTCGTGCTCGGCGACTCCTTTCTGATCGGCGCTGGCGTGGTCAACGGCTTTGGGCGGGCCGCGTTCTATCTCCAGCCCCGCGCCTCGTTCGACCGCGCGGCGATCCTCAAGCTCGACTTGTCGCCGGTGCGCGCCAAGCTGTTCCATCGCGAAAACCGAGTGGACCAGGACCTGATGCTGGGCTTCGACCAGCCCAAGACCAAGTTTTTCGGCCTCGACCTCGCGCTCTACGAGGCGAGCGAGGAGGAGCCGGGCTTAAAGACTCCTGGCGAGAAGCAAGCCCCGACGGCGGCACAGGCCGTGCAAACGACGCGCGTAAAAAAAGAGGCTCCCGATCTCTGGTCGGCAGGGTTCGACTTTCTCCATGTCTATAACGCGGACAGCACCCCGGTGACCTTCAGTTTTCCGCCCGGAGAACCCTCCCCGACGCTCAGCATCTTCGGCAACCGCAGCGGCATGAATGTCTATTCCGGCTATCTCGCGGGTTCGTTCTTCAAATTCGACCCGAATATCCGCCTCCACAGCCAGTTCACCTTGGAACGAAACGACGCGGTCGATCGGCGAGTCAAAGCTGCGGCCTGGTATGTCGAGCCGGGGTACAAGATTTCGAGCCTGCCGTGGACACCGCAACTGAACCCTGCGCTATGCGCACTTCAGCGGCGACCCCAACCCTCAGGACCGGCTCAAGCAAACCTATGATCCGCTCTTCACCACCGGAGGCGACCGCGGGTTTGGCAGCTGGTTTCTCGGCGAGATTTTTGGTCAATACATCAGCCCGAACAGCAATCTCAACGTGGCGATGGCGCATCTCAAATTCTCGCCGCTCGACACAGTCGAGGCTGGCCTCATCTACTATAATTTCCACTTCGACCAGACCGCCCAATTCAAAAAACCGATCATCACCTCGAAGAATGCGGCGCAGGAGGTCGACTTTTATTCGGTCTGGTCGGCGACCGAATGGCTGACCTTGTCGGGGGTGGTCGGGTTTGCGGTGCCGGGCACCGGACTTAAACAGGCCGCCCAGACGTTTGTTATCGCCAACGGGCCGGTTGGCCGCGGCGTCGGCCGCACAATGACCCTGGCCGAGGGTTTATCGCGATCAAATATTAGTGCGGCGGGTTCTGTGGAGTGACCGGCTAGTGCATTCCGTCGGCGGTCAGCATTCGTGGCGCGGGTTCTCTCGCGCTGCTGTCGCCAGTATGATCGCGATATCGTAGTAGCTATAGCCCACTGCCGAGCGGGCCGGTAACTCCGACTTTCCAGACACTGGCCGCAGTAGCGGGACCCGTCGTGAAATCGCCTTACCTGATGATTGCGCCCAGACCGATGAAACCGATACCAGTCACGACGCCCTGCAGGATATTTGCGTTATTGGAAATGCTGGCCCCGATCACACATATCGCAGTCTTCACTGGGCCGCAGCTGGCCATCGCAACCAACGGGAAGGTATGGATGCCGGCGCCGCCGCTGGGCCGCCGCCCCCCTTTCGGGCGGCCTGGTTGCGCCCTAAGCAGATGACCTGATCCCCGATAAAGGGCAGTTCCGCTAGCGTTTCCCCCATCCGCTCAGCTATTGTTGTCCGGCAACGATTTTCGGGATATTTTGGCCGCTCTTTTTGGCCGGCTCCGAACGGTGGCGCGATTGTCGAAGCCGCCAGCCAGCGCGTGACGCGCCTGGGCGGGGTCCTCGCGAGGCGGCGGCCGCCAAGCGCCTCGCCGTCGAGCCGTCGAATGCCCGAACCGAACACTGGTGATCGGAACAGCTATGGCTCCCGTCTCCATGAATTTCGGACCGCAAAATTGCGGCGCGGTTCCTCGGACGTCTGCCCAAGACCAGGTACAGCGAGGATGATCGAAGATTATTTCGATTTTCCAATGGGTTCTGATTTCTGAGCAGTCGGTCAATCACCGACGCGAACCGCGATGGTGGCCGCAAGTTGGCGCGGCTGCGACCGTGGGAGGGTTGTACGACGACCTCATGGCCTTGCTCGATCAGGAGCCTGGCCGCCATCAGACCGAGACCGTCCGATGATCCCGTTATGAATACGCGAGCCACTTTCCACCTCCTCTATCGGCCGGCCCATCAGGGTTACGATCCTGGGCGGGTCTACTCGCCGTCCGTGTGCTTGTAGTCTCCAGGCGAAAGCGATGATGCACGCGCACTTTCCCGTCAGCTCTACCGGAGGTCGCAGATCGACCGTCACGTGCGAGTTACCCGACTCGTGCCGCCCAGAACCAATCCCGCAATAAATCCGATGATTGCGCCACCCGGACCAATGACGAACACGGCTGTCATACTGGCTTCAAGGGAGCGATCAAAGGCATTGTTCGAGAAAAGCTCGATCGCCCAATAGCCAGCCGACGCGAACAGGAGATAGCCGACTGGCGCTCCAAGCAGCGCCACTAGGAATCGGCGCATTCGGGGACCCTTTGAATGGAGCGGCCTTACGTAGGCGCGCTCACACCTCTACGAAAGTTCTTACTGCAAGCAGGGCATCCGGGCCCGCGCCGACCATCGCCCGGGCCAAGCTTTGCACATTTGTCAAAGACGCCCGCCTTGCGTCGACGTCTCTCTGGCCCTAGTTGATCGTGCTGGTCGCCGCTACCCAGTTCCGTTCAGGCTGTCGCGTGTGCCTGCTCCGTTGTGGGCTATGTGGCATACAGTTTACCGTAACGCTCCTGGATCCGTCCGGCACGGAGGTGGCGCTGCACTGCGATGCCGACATGGTTCGGGCGATCGCTGGGGCAGGCTAGGCCGCAGGTCGGTCGATTGCCTTAACAGAAAAGCTGCATGCCGCCGTGCGGCTGCTGCCACAAAAAGGGGCTGAAATATCCAACGGCGGTGCCTTAGTAGACTCTGTGTTCGGCGCATAACTTCGACTCAACAGTTGATCTTCGACCAGGAGTAACTTGTGCGGATTCGGCGGGACACACCGACACCAGTGTTTGCAACTAGCTCATCCGACGCAATCATAGCCGCACGCTCGCCGTCGAGAAGGCTACGCTGGCGGGTTCTTGTACGTGATCCAGAACAATCGCGCCAACCACTGCAAGCACGATCGCAGCGACGCAGGCGGTGACGAAAATGCGCATTACCGCCTCCTTTCTAAAGTTGTCGTGCACGGTAAGATACCGCATCTCGCGATTTCAAGGGCCTAGCGATGCTCGAGGCGACTACGCCCAATTGCCGTTGGTTCGCGGCGGAACGCGTGATGTATCCTCGCATCGTGGCGGCACTCGACGCTGGAACCTCAAACATGCGTCTTTCCCTCAGGTGCGTGATCTGGTGTGTCGTGCTGGTCGCGGCAGCGCTTGGCCTTGCCCCGGCCCACGCGCAATTGCGCGGGCATGGCGGGCCGATCCGCGCGTTGGCGATCTCCGCCGACGGCATGACGGTGCTCTCCGGGAGTTTTGACACATCAGCTATCCGCTGGTCGCTTCGCTACAATCTCGCCGAGCAGGTTCTGCGTCTGCACGAGAGCGCGGTAAACGCGGTTGCGATCCTCAACGACGGCCGCGCGGTGACAGGCGGCGCCGACGCACTGATCGGCATCTGGACGCCGGGGAAGCCGGTTCCCGACGCGATCCTGAGGGGACACGAGGGGCCGATCGTCGCGCTTGCGGTGTCGCCTGACGGTGGAACTCTTGCCTCAGCATCGTGGGATCGAACGGTTCGCCTGTGGCCACTTGCCGGCGGGCCGCCAATCGTCCTGAAAGGACACCAGCAGAACGTCAACGGCGTCGCCTTCGCGCCCGATGGGACAGCGGTGGTTAGCGTCGGCTATGACGCGGGAGTGCGAATCTGGCCGCTGCCGCAGCCAGTCTCTCCGATCGTCGCGGAACTGCCGGCGCCCCTCAACGCAGTGGCGACGGCCCCGGATGGCGAGATCGCGGCGGCCGGCGCCGACGGTAATGTCTATTTTCTGTCTCTGTCGGGAGAGCGGCGCGGCGCGACGACGGCCCTGCCGGCCCCGATCGTCGCACTCGCGATTTCGCGCGACGGCCAGCGCATCGCTGCGGCGGGCATCAACGGCGCGGTCGTCTTGATCGATCGCAAGACGCAGAACGTAGTGCGCACCCTGGTCGGACCGGGCATGCCGGTCTGGTCAGTAGCGTTCCTCTCCGACGGGCGCACATTGCTCACCGGCGGCGGCGACCGCGCGATCCGCCGCTGGGATGCGGAAACCGGTGAGCCGCTCGACCCTCCAGAGAGGGGATCGGAAGACCCGCCGGCCGCTTATGCCGGCGAAACCGGGGCACAAGTGTTTCGCGCCTGCGTGGCTTGCCATACGCTGGCACCCGACCAAGGCAATCGCGCCGGCCCTAGTTTGCACGGCATCTTCGGACGGCGGATCGCCAGCCTCCCTGGCTACAATTATTCCGAAGCCCTCAAGCATCTCGACATCGTATGGACGCCCGAGACGCTGGCGAAATTGTTCGAGATAGGTCCTGCCCGCTACACGCCCGGCACCAAAATGCCGGAGCAGCGCATCAGCTCTCGCGACGATCGCGACGCGCTCGTCAAGTTTCTCGAACAGGCAACCCGCTGATCAGGAGTCGCTGTTCGTCTCGCGCTCGCGCAAATAATCGTCGGTGGTGCGCAGCTTTGGCCGCGGCGGTGCGTCGTGCGGATCAAAGCCTTCCTGCGCGACCACGATGACGCGGCAATCCTCGCACATCTTGATGAGATCGAGGCGCTCCGGCGCGCTCTGGTACATCCAGTGCTTGCCTTCGAGCTTGGCGAGGATGCGGTCGATCGTGCTTTTGACGCCGAACGGCTTGCCGCAGCGGATGCAATGAAACGGCTCCTCCTCCCTGAGCACACGCGTCGCCGTGGCCGCGGCGAAAGCCAGACGCGGGACGAGCGTGATCACCTTCTCCGGACAGGTCACCTTGCACAGCCCGCATTGCACGCAGGCATCCTCGGTGAAGCGCAGCACCGGCCGATCGGGATCGTCCGACAGCGCGCCGGTCGGGCAGGCCGAGGCGCAAGCGAGGCATAGCGTGCACCCATCAGCGACCTCGACCGCGCCGAACGGCGCTCCCGCCGGGAGTGCGATTATTTCGGTGGCCCTCGACGCCGCGCGGTGGAGCTCCCGCACGGCCAAACGCAGCACGTCGCGGCGGCCTCCCGCAGGCGCGAAACTCGCAGGCCGCGGGACGGGTGCGCCGAGCGTCACCGCACGCAAAGCATCGCCGAGCGCGAAGGGGTCATCTGTCTCGATGGTGGCAACGCGGTCGCCTTCGAGGCCGACACCGGCGAGGATCGCCTCCGCGAGTGCGATCGTCTGATAGAGGCCCGCTGGATCGTGGCGCCGCTTGGCGTGCAAAACAATCCGCACCGCTGCCGCGCCATAGGCGAATGCTGCCGCAACGCACTCGAGCCCGATCTGCGTCACCTCGTTGACGGCAAGCAGCAGCACGTGCGCCGGCAAGCCGTCGCCGTGTCGGGCCAGCGCGTCGATCAGCGCGCCGCCATGCGCTTCATTGTAGAGCAGCAGGACAGGCAATGTGCCGCCCGCCTCGCGATAAACCGTGAGCAATGCGCGCAGTTTGCGCAGCAGCGCGTCGGACGGCGGCAGAGAGTAACTCGCAGCGCCGGTCGGACAGGCCGCGGCACACTGACCGCAGCCGGCGCAGACCTTCTCGTCGATCGCGACGTGATCGCCGTCGGGCGTGATCGCGCTCGTTGGGCAGAGGTCAAGACAACGGTGACAGCCGACGATTCGCGAGCGTGAGTGGGCGCAAAGCTCGGGATCGAAAGTTATGTAGCGCGGCTTGTCGAAGCTGCCGACGAGGTCGCGGGTGCGCAGCACGGCTTTGAGTACGGCGGCCGGATCGCCCGGATCGGCGCGCAAATAGCCGTCCCGCAGATCGGCGGTCGGGAAGAGCCGCGCGCCGCCCGAGAGGTCGAGCACGATATCGCAGCGCGATGTCGCGTTGTCGCGGGACGGGGCGAAGACAAGCGCGCCGCGTGAGGACGGCTGCGGCACGGCATAATCGTCGACGGCGAGCTCGAACGCGCCCAGATAGCCCTTCGCGACGCGAATCGTCCCTTTGACGATCGGGAACTCGGTGGTGCGCGGCGGCGTGATCTGATCGGGCCGCGTCAATAGCACGGTGACGTCGAGATGCTCCGTGAGCAGCCCCGCCGCTTCGATCGCGCGCTCGTCGCGCCCGTAGACGAGGACGACACCCGCGCTCTCGAGCTGCACGAACGGAACGTCCGGCATCGGCTCGGCGGCAGCAGCGGCAAGCGCCGCCATCTTCGGACCAGCTTTGGCCGCGTCGGCCGACCAGCCGGCGCTCTCGCGCAAATTGACGAACCGGAGACCGGCGCCGCTATCCTCGGTCACTTCGCGGAAAAGCGGCGCTTCCTGCGTGCAACCAACCGTGAGCGGCACGCCCGGGCCTACGAGCGCGCGAAACCTATCTAGTTCCGCCCGGCAGAATTGGCGGCCGGTGACAATATCAAAGTTGCGGCAGCCGCGCGTCAACGCCTCGGCATCGAGCGGCATCGTGTCTTCGCACGAGCAAACGAGAATTTTGTGCCGGTCCGCCATCTATCGCTATAATGTTCAGAAATTGGGCAGAAAACCATCGCGAAATGCCGCCCTTCTTGCGCGCGCTCGATCTGCCGCCGCCGTTTCGGCTTGTGGTGCTGCGCGAAGCGGGTGACGCGTTTGCTCACGCCTCCGCCCACGCCGCTGAACTCGGCGCCGGGACCCTGGTTATTGTCGGAAGGTTCGATCTGGCGGAGTTTGCGGTCGTGCTCGAGCCGGAGGAGACGCTCGCGAGGGCGTGCCGCAGCTTTTATGCCGGCATGACGGCGCTCGCCGATGCGCTCGCTGCGCTCGCGCCTCCCGAGACGCCGATCACGATCGAATGGCCGGACCGGCTGAAGATTGGTCGCCGCCTCGTGGGAGGCGGTCGTCTCGGCTGGCCGCAATCTGCCGATAAGCGCGAGAGACCCGACTGGCTCGTCTTCGGCGCCGTCATTCGCCTCGTTTCGATGAGGAGCGAGGAGGCGGCGCTCGATCCGGTGTCGACGGCGCTCGCGGACGAGGGCTTCGGGGAACTCGCCGCGGAACGCGTGGTCGAAGGCTTCGCCCGCCATCTCATGGTGGCGATCGACTGCTGGCAGGAGGGTGATTTCGCCGCAATCGCGCAAGGCTATCTTTCGCGTTTGCGGCCGGAGCGCGGTGTGCGGCGTGCGATCGACGCGAGCGGGGACCTGAGGATCGAGCGCCCGGGTGAGCCTGTCGCGTGCTTGGACTTACGGGCCGCGCTGACGGAGCCGTTATGGCTCCGGCCCTGCTGCTTCCATCGGTCATGAGCGGGCGCGTCCGATGCATCCCGGTCGGTGTCGTCGTCGAGCGGCGCAAAGCGATATCACAATGGGCCGAATTTCTTTGGCGTCCCGTCGCAGTCCTCGCGGGATTGCCCGATGCCGCCGCGTGGACGCCGCTGGCGAAGGACGGCGATACCGTCACCTATTACGCCGGCGCGGCCGAGATTGCGCTCTATAGGTCGGAAGCGGAAAACTATCAGCGCAATCTGAAATCGGAGACGCCGGCGATATGGGTGACGATGCACACGACCGGCGGCGAACCGCCTTTTGCCATCGCCGGCGTGACCGCCGACCCGGCGGAGGGCGAGGGCTGGACCGAGCCTGGTCAGGCGATCGTCGAAGCCGTCGCGATGCCGGAAACCGTGCGCGCCGAGATCGCAGCCTTCATCGTCCAATTTCCCGCCCAACCGGGGTTCGTGAAGCGCCAGCGCGACCGCGCCGATCCCGAGGCTTTGGCGCGGCGGGCTCCGCAGATCGGGAGGCGCGATGAGCGGCGATGAATCTTTCCTTGCACGCTGGTCGCGGCGAAAGCGCAATGTCGTGGCGCAGGCGGACGCCGAGAAGAATCCGCCGCCGAGCGCGACCGAGATTGCCAAAACCGTTTCCCCGACTACCGGCGAGGCCCCTCCACCAATCCCCTTGCCGCCGATCGAATCGATAGCATCCGGGTCAGACATCACGGCTTACCTCGCGCCTGGCGTGTCGCTGGAGTTGACGCGCGCGGCGCTTCGCCGGGCTTGGACAACTGATCCTGCCATCCGCGATTTCATCGGCCTGTCGGAGAATGCATGGGATTTCAATGCACCGGGTGGGGTGCCGGGCTTTGGTTCGCTCGATCTTCAGGACGTCCGTCGTCTCTTAGCGCAGGTCTTGGATGAGCCTCAGGCGTCCGACCCGACCCCAGTCACCGCGGCGCGCGCAGACCATGCGGCAACACCGGCGGAGGCCGCTCCGGCGGTACACGTCTCCGAGGCGCCGAGAAGTATTTCTGCGGCGCAGCATGAAGACGATAAGGGAAAGGCTGGCGAGTACCGCCCTCGCCGCCATCATGGCGGTGCGCTCCCGCAATAATCGGCAGTTATAGCCTCAGGCTATTGACCGTCTCGCCGCTGCGGTATTACCGTCCCTTTCAATTGGCCCGAACGCCATCGGAGCAGTTTTGATGGGAGGAGATGCGGGGCTGGGCGAGGCGATCCGGGCGGCTGGCGGCGTGACCGAGTTGGCGCGCCGGATTGGGATCTCGCAGCCCTCCGTGTCCAATTGGTCGCGCGTTCCGGCAGACCGCGTCGTCGCGGTCGAGGCAGCGACGGGCGTGGCCCGCGCTGTGTTGCGACCCGACCTCTACGCGGGGACAACCGACGCGGTCGACGACACTGCTGTTGCTCGGGCGCAGGAATATGCGCTGCTTGCGGCACTCCTCGCGCGTCCACCGGATGCGGCGCTGCTGAAGAGACTGGCGAAGCTCGAGAGCGACGGGACGGCTCGGCCTTGCGCATCGGGCATTGGCCGGAGCGGCTGCGGAGACAGATGCCGCCGCGGTCGCGCGCGAATATTTCGACCTCTTCATCGGCGTCGGCCGCGGCGAGCTGTTGCCTTACGGCTCCTATTACCTGACGGGCTTTCTGCATGAGCGGCCGCTGGCGCGGCTGCGCGCCGATCTCGTTGATCTTGGTGTCGAGCGTGTCGAAGGCCAATGCGAGCCTGAAGACCACGCGGCTATCATCTGCGAGATCATAGCGGGTTTGGTTGCGGGAGAGTTCATCGCTCCGGTGGAGCGTCAGCGCCGTATCTTTGACCGGCATCTGGCGCCATGGATGGCGCGGTTCTTTGCCGATCTCGAAGCGGCGAAGGCGGCGGAGTTTTATCGTCCGGTCGGTGCGATCGGGCGGCTTTTTATCGAGATCGAAACCAAAGCATTCGCGCTTCCGGGATAGGGGCACGCGCAGCGAGGAAGACGCAATGAAGGCCCAAGACAAGACGACGGTCGGCCGTCGCAGTTTTTTCCGGCTGGTCGGCAGCGGCGCCGCGGCAGGCGCAATAGCGCCTCTTGGAAGAGAAGCGGTAGCCGACAGCGAGAAAGAAGATGAAAAGCGCAAGGCGCGCTACCGCGAAAGCGACGAAGTCAAGACTTACTACCGCGTCAACCGCTATCCGAAATAGGGACGGGCGCCATGCTGATCAGGAGAAGCGAACGCGAGGTGCGCCGCGGCTCGCTCGCCGCCTTCGCCAGCCAGTCGGAGCGCGGTGTCGATCGGCGCGGTTTTCTGCGCCAATCAGGGCTCGCCGCCGGCGGACTGGCGGCGCTCGCCACGCTGCCGCTCGGCAGTGTGCGCAAGGCCGAGGCCGGGCCGCCGCCGCCCGCGGGAGCGCAGGTCGCGGTGCGCAAGAGCATCTGCACGCATTGCGCCGTCGGCTGCACGGTCACGGCCGAGGTCGCCAATGGTGTGTGGATCGGCCAGGAACCGAGTTGGGACAGCCCGATCAACCGCGGCTCGCACTGCGCCAAGGGTGCCGCGGTGCGCGAACTGGTGTCGGGCGAACGGCGGCTCAAATACCCGCTGAAGCTCGTTGACGGCCAATGGACGCGCATCAGCTGGGACCAGGCGATCGGCGAGATCGGCGACAAGCTGATGGCAGTGCGCCAACAGTCGGGCCCCGACTCGGTCTATTGGCTCGGCTCGGCGAAATTCACTAATGAAGGCGCTTATCTCTTCCGTAAGCTGGGAGCCTTCTGGGGTACCAACAATACCGACCACCAAGCTCGCATCTGCCATTCGACGACGGTGACCGGCGTTGCCAATACCTGGGGCTATGGTGCGATGACCAATAGCTTCAACGATATTCGCAACGCCAAGACGCAGATCATCTGGGGCGGCAATCCGGCCGAGGCGCATCCGGTGTCGCTACAGCACCTGCTCGAGGGCGCAGAGCTCAACAACGCCAATGTGATCGTCGTCGATCCGCGCATGACGCGCACCGCCGCGCACGCCACCGAATATGTCCGCCTGCGCCCCGGCACCGACATCCCGGTGCTCTACGGCATGATGTGGCACATCCTGCAGAACGGATGGGAGGATAAGGAATTCATTAAAGAGCGCGTCTACGGCTTCGACGACGTGAAGAAGGAGATCGAGAAATGGACGCCCGAGGAGGTCGAAAGGGTCTCGGGCGTTCCCGGCGAACAGCTGAAACGCGTCGCCGAGATGTTCGCGACGCAGAAGCCCTCGACGTTGATCTGGTGCATGGGCCAGACGCAACATACCGTCGGCACCGCCAATGTGCGGACGAGCTGTATCGCGCTGCTGCTGACCGGCAATGTCGGCAAGCCCGGCACCGGCGCCAGCATCTTCCGCGGCCACGACAATGTGCAGGGGGCCACCGATGTCGGCCTCGATATCGTGACCCTGCCGTTCTATTACGGCCTCGCCGAAGGTGCCTGGCGCCATTGGACACGAGTCTGGGAGGTCGACTACGACTATCTGCTGTCGCGGTTCGATTCCCAAAAAATCATGCAGACGCCCGGAATCCCGCTGACCCGCTGATTCGACGCGGTGCTGCTGTCCAAGGACCAGGTCGAGCAGAAGGACAACGTGCGCGCGATGTTCGTGCAGGGCCACGCCAGCAACAGCATCACGCGCATTCCGGAGTCGCTGAAGGCGCTCGCCAAGCTCGATCTGCTGGTCGTCGCCGACCCGCATCCGACGACCTGGGCGTCGCTCGCGGTGCAGGCGGGACGCAAGGAGGCGATGTACCTGTTGCCGGCCTGCACCCAGCTCGAGGCCTCGGGCTCGCGCGTTGCGTCGAACCGCTCACTGCAGTGGGGCGAACAGATCGTCAAGCCGATCTTCGAATCGAAGAACGATCTTGAAATTATGTATCTCGTGGCCAAAAAGCTCGGGTTCGCCGACCGGATGTTCAAAAACATCAAGGTCGAGAACAACCTGCCGCTGGCCGAGGACATTCTGCGCGAGATGAACAGTGGCTCCTGGTCCACCGGCTATTGCGGCCAGTCGCCCGAGCGTCTCAAGCTGCACATGGCCAACCAGAAGGATTTTGATCTGGTCACGATGCGCGCCAAAGAGGGGCCGTGCAAGGGTGACTATTACGGGCTTCCCTGGCCGTGCTGGGGCAAGCCGGAATTGAAGCATCCCGGCACGCCGCTCCTCTACAACACTAACCTCCACGTCATGGACGGCGGCGGCACCTTCCGCGCCCGCTTCGGGGTCGAGCGCAACGGCGTAAACCTCTTGGCGGAGGGCTCCTATTCGGCCGACTCCGAGATCAAGGACGGCTACCCCGAGTTCACCTTGGCGGTGCTGAAGAAATTGGGCTGGGATAAGGATCTCAGCCCCGAGGAGCTCGCGGTTATTGAGAAGATCTATACTGACCCGGGAAAAATCGAGACGGTCTCGTGGTCGACCGACCTCTCCGGCGGTATTCAGCGCGTTGCGATGATGCATGGCTGTGTGCCGTACGGGAACGCTAAGGCGCGGATGAACGCGTTTGGCCTGCCGGACCCGATCCCGGTCCACCGCGAGCCGATCTACACGCCGCGCGTCGAATTGGTCAGCAAGTATCCGACCTTGCCCGACTTCAAGCAGTTCCGTCTGCCGAATATCGGTGGGTCGGTGCAGAAGGCGGCGGTAGACAAGGGCATCGCGAAGCAGTTCCCGCTTATTTTGAGCTCGGGACGGCTCGTCGAATATGAAGGCGGCGGCGAGGAGACCCGCTCCAACAAGTGGCTTGCCGAGCTGCAGCAGGACATGTTCGTTGAGATCAATCCCGGCGATGCGCAAGCGCGCGGCATCAAAGACGGTGCTTGGGTCTGGGTGACCGGTGCGGAGAACGACTCCAGGGCCAGGGTCAGGGCGCTCGTCACCGAACGCGTCGGCAAAGGCGTTGCATGGATGCCGTTTCATTTCGGCGGCTGGTTCGGCGGCGCCGATTTGCGGCGCAATTATCCGCAGGGCACCGACCCGGTCGTGCTCGGCGAAAGCGCCAACTCGATTACGACGTACGGCTACGATCCTGCGACCGGCATGCAGGAGCCCAAGGTCACCTTGTGTCAGATCGTGGCGGCGTAGGGAGGACGCGAATGGCCCGGATGAAATTTCTCTGCGACGCCGATCGTTGCATCGAATGCAACGCCTGCGTCACCGCCTGCAAGAACGAGCACGAGGTCCCGTGGGGCATCAACCGACGTCGCGTCGTCACGCTCGATGACGGCCTGCCCGGAGAGCGCTCGGTGTCGATGGCCTGCATGCACTGCACGGACGCCCCGTGCCAGGCGGTCTGCCCGGTGAATGCCATCTACACGACGGCCGACGGCGTCGTGCTTCATTCGAAGGACATCTGCATCGGCTGCGGCTATTGCTTCTATGCCTGCCCGTTCGGCGCGCCGCAATATCCGCACATCGGCAATTTCGGTTCCCGCGGCAAGATGGACAAGTGCACGTTCTGTGCTGGCGGCCCGGAGCCGGATGGCAGCCCGGCGGAATACGAGAAATACGGCGCCAACCGCCTCGCGGAAGGCAAGCTGCCGCTCTGTGCCGAGATGTGCGCGACCAAGTCGCTCCTCGCCGGCGATGGCGAGATCATCGAGGAGATCTACAAGGAGCGCGTCGCAAAGCGCGGCTATGGCTCCGGAGCTTGGGGCTGGAAAACGGCGTACGGCGAAACGGTCAGCTCATAACGAACAGTAAACAATGAAGTCGGGACGGAATCCTGTGCAAGCTCTTGCAGCCCCGCTTCGCACCGTACTCGTCTTGGTGTTCCTGGCAGTTGCAGCGATCGGATACCCGGCGGCAACGCAGGCGCAGTCGGTCAATCCGACAAAAAACGCGGTCAGCGAAGAACAGCTGCTGCAGCGCTCCAAGACGATCCGTGGCCTCGGCAGCATCCCCGATACCAAGTCCTATACCCTTGAGCAGCCGGCCGGCCGCGACTGGCGCCATTTCCACGAGGTCACATTGCGCTGGATCGGCGGCATCGCGATACTCGGAATGCTGGCGGTGCTCGTCATTTTCTATTTGTCGCGCGGCATGGTCCGCATCGAGAACGGACGCTCTGGCCGCATCATTGTGCGCTTCAATGCGTTCGAGCGTTTCGTGCATTGGATGACGGCGGTCTGCTTCGTCGTGCTTGCGCTCTCCGGGCTCAACATCACTTTCGGCCGCCCGCTGCTGCTGCCGCTGATGAGCCCGGAATCCTTTACCGCATGGTCGGAATGGGCGAAATACGCGCACAATTATCTGAGCTTCCCGTTCACGCTCGGCGTCGTGCTGATATTTCTAATGTGGCTCGGCGGCAATCTCCCGACACGCGTCGATCTCGAGTGGCTGAAGCGCGGCGGCGGCATGATGGGCCACGACCATCCGCCGGCATACCGGTTCAATGCCGGGCAGAAGCTCATCTACTGGGTCGTCGTGCTGGGTGGAGGCGCTGCCGCAGTGAGCGGCTATCTGCTGATCTTCCCGTTCTATGGCACGACGATCGAGACGATGCAGCGGGCCGAGATGATCCACGGCATCGTAGCCATGCTGTTCATCGCTACGATGCTGGCACACATCTACATCGGGACGATCGGCATGGAGGGCGCGTTCGAGGCGATGGGCTCGGGCACCGTGGACCTCAACTGGGCGAAGGAACACCACGGCCTATGGCTGGAGGAGGAAGGCGCTCGCAGCCGGACGGGTTCCTCGCAGCCCCAGCCGACCATCATAGCAGGACAGTAGCCGTGGACTTTGGCAACGCGGACTACAGCCCCGGGCTGAAATGGCGACCGGTTGTCGCCGTCGGGTCACGCCGGAGTGATCGCTACGAGGACGCGCCAAAGGCGCCGGCAGCAGATGCTCGTGTCAGCGGCATCTCTACTTCGATGAGTGCCGCCACGAGCTTACGAGCGATCTCGCCGTGGTTAGAGGGGTGGTTCTGTCCCGCCAATCGTGGCACTTATGCGCTGGTAACCCGGCGAACCAGAGCTGACGGCCGCGAAGCGCGGGTTTCCCCAGAATAGCCGTTTATAACCGGAAGTTTCAGCCCGGGCGCGGGCCACGACAGGCTGCTTCGTATGGCGGCAGGCGAAACGGCTGAACCGAATGAATGATCGGTTAGAACCTCGAATTCGTATATTGCTCGGGTCTTCGATCGCGATCGGTCCCGGCAAGGCTGCGCTCCTCGAAGCCATCGGGGAAACCGGCTCAATAGCCGCCGCCGGGCGGCGGATGGGAATGAGCTACCGCCGCGCCTGGCTACTCGCGAAGACGATGAACGCCTGTTTCCGCGAGCCGCTGATCGAGGCCGCAAAGGGTGGCATCGGCGGCGGCGGTGCCCGCCTCACTGCAATGGGCCGCGAGGTTCTGGCGCTCTACAGAGCGATGGAGGACCATGCGACAGCGGCAGTTGTGTCGGACATGGAAAAGTTGCGCGCATTGATGGTCGAACAGCCGCCGGAGGACTGACCCATTTGAACCCGATATGCGCCAAATACCATATCGGTCGCGATCATCTGATGTGATGAATTGAGCGAGCACTCGGTTCAAGAGGCTCGCCTGTGCACGATCTTCTCGATGCCCTCGCTGCTGCTTGGCAGCTAATTCTGTCGGGCGACTCCACCCTCGTCGCGGTTGTATCACTGTCGCTCAGCATCAGCCTTACGGCGGTTGTTCTGGCATCCGTCCTGGGGCTGCCGCTCGCGGCGGTGCTCGCCGTTATGCGGTTTCCAGGCCAGAACGCGCTGGTTGTGGTCGTGAACGCCCTGATGGGCCTGCCGCCCGTCGTCGTGGGCCTATTCGTCTATATGCTGCTGTCGCGTTCTGCTCCCCTCGGGAGCCTGGGACTGCTGTTCACGCCGACAGCGATGGTGATCGCCCAAGTCCTAAAGCCACTTCGCAGCCGCGCCAATTTGCGGCCACCATCGCGGTTCGCGTCGGTGATTGACCGACTGCTGAGAAATCAGAACCCATTGGAAAATCGTAATAATCTTCGATCATCCTCGCCGTACCTGATATTGGGCAGACGTCCGGGGAACCGCGCCGCAATTTTGCCGTCCGAAACTCATAGAGACGGGAGCCATAGCTGTTCCGATCACCGGTGTTCGGTTCGGGCATTCGACGACTCGACGGCGAGGCGCTTGGCGGCCCGCCGCCTCGCGAGGACCCCGCCCAGGCGCGTCACGCGCTGGCTGGCGGCTTCGACAATCGCACCACCGGCTCCAGCAAGCGATCGCGGTGCTCTCTTCAGCCGGGGATGACTCCCGTCCCCATCACGTTTTTTAGACCGCAAAATCGCGGCGCGGTTATTCAGGCGTTGCCCGCGGACAGTTGACGCTAGAATAATGCCAGATTCTTACGTTTCCTCAATGGGTTCTGTCTTTACGGAGACCGGATAACCACCAACTGCGGACCGCGATGGTGACCGCAAATTGGCGCGGCTGCGAAGGGACCTTTGGAGGTCCGCAAGAGATTCTCGTCCCTTCCGGAGTCGCCGATTATGTCGGCGTGCAGCCAGGCGCGGAGGGCATTGTTGAGTTCGTCTATAACGGCCCAGGGGAGCCGATCATAGAACGTTTCGACGGCCTCCGGCTGATCGGGACATTCGATATGGCCGGGCCGGATCAAGGCAGGTTCGAGCCGTTCTGGCGCTTCAATGCGAGAGGCCAGGATGTCCTGACGGTTCGGGCCGAAGCCGCCCACATCGGGATCACCTCATTGCCGATGGTCGTCAACCTGGAGCTGTTCCGAAAATTCCTCTCGTCATTAGGGGACGAGCTTGCGCGCCGAGGTGCCGCTCCGGCCCCCTTGCCAGGGCGAGATCAGCTCGTCGTGCGGGCAAGCACCCATCGGCAAAGTGCCGGCTGCCGAAGCTGCTGTCGAGCGGCTGCTCCAAGACCGCGGGCTTGACCCAGAATGTGATCAGCAGGGTCAGCGCTCATTCTGTTTAAGACTTCCCGACCGCAATAACTTTCGGTCGGCGCTTCAGGAGCAGAACAAGGTCGGCAGTGGCGGCGCCTTTTTTGTTGCCCTGTTACTGATACTGCTCGCGATCGGTGCGGCCGGGCTGCAGGTCTAGGCTGTCGTCAGTCGATGGCGGGATTACGGAATTTTGCAGGCTGTCGGGTTCGCTCCCGGACAGGTTCTGGTCTATTACGGATTGCAGTTCGCTCTGGTCCTGACCAGTGGTATCGCGATCGCTGCAATCGCCTCTATCCCGCTGTCGACCATATCCGCAGTCGCGCTAATCGTGGCGGCCGTCCTTGCTGCACTCGCCGCGGGTCTCGCCTCGCTGCCTGTCCTCCTTTGGCCGCTATGGCGGCTCCCTGCCGAGGTGCTCCGGGAAGCGGCATGATTTGGGCGAAGCTGGTATTCGGGGGTTTCGGCAGACGCGGGCTCGAAGCCCTCGTCGCTCTCGCGGTACTCGCGATTGCCACCGCGATCGTCGCAGGCGCGATGATGGTCATCAAAGGCGCCAATGATGCTATGGCTCGTGCCGGGCGGGAAGATCGGCCCGACATTGTCCAGGTCAAAAGCCGCTTCAATCGTGCCGTGTTCGAGACCCCTCGAAGCGGCCATCTGCCGCCGCTGACCCTGCCCGTCTATGAGCCTTTGATCGACCCCGCGAAGCTGAGCGCCGCCGGCGGCGCCGTTGTCGCCCGACAGTCCCTGCTTCGCAACGTCGCCTCGGGCGAAAGTTTTCTCAACCTCTACATCTTCGGAATTGAGCCTGAGAAAGAATCCCAGGCGAGTGTTTTCTCGGTTGGTCGCGGTCGCTTTCTTCGCAGCGATGATGGGCCCGTCGCGGTTCTCGACCAGGCATCGGCCCAGGCGCTTGGTGTGAAGCTTGGCGGCTCATTCCCGGTCCGCAAGGCCGACGGCCAGGACCTTAGTCTGACCGTCGTCGGGATCCTGGATCGATTGGACCTGCGATACCCGCCACCGCGCACAATCGATGCGCCTGCACTCATCCCGGACTCGAACTACATATCGAGTGGCGTGTTCGTCACATTGCGCACGAGCGAGGAAATCTTTGGCCGATCGACGTTGACCGACGCTCTCGTCATCGCTCCGGCGGCACAGGATGTCCCGCCTGTGGTGGACGGCTTGCGGGAAGCCTTCCGCCTTGAGCCAGGAGTGTTCATATCCGAACGCTACGGTCAGTTTCGCCGGAAAGTGCATGACTTTGCGCAGACGCTGGCCCTCTTCGCGATCATTACGGTGGCGACAGCAGCGCTGGCGGGATCCTTCGCTGCCAATCTGCTGCATGACGTGTACGCCGACAGACGCCGCCAGTACGCAATGCTGCTCGCGCTTGGCTTCCCCCCGATGCAAGCCACGATGGTAGGGATCAGTCTCGGAGTAGCGACCGCCGGCGCGGGAGCGCTTATAGGAGTGCTGGTGGGCGTAGCCTGCACGCCAAGCCATTTCGCCATGCCTTCCCTAATGGCCGATCTAGGCACGATCGAGCCCAGCTTTAACGCGCTTATCGCGGCCGTGCTTATCGGGTTGACGCTGGTCGCTATAGCGCTTGGCATGGCCCCCACAGCGTGGCGGCTGCATAGACGCTCTGTCGCGGGCGCTCTCTCGCAGGAGGGACGGTGACAACCCCGTCCATAGTCCTTCGATCGGTGACGAAGACCTATCGCCGCGGCGAAAGGCGGATCTCCGCCTTGCAGGATGTGTCGTTTGAGATGTCACAAGGCGAACTCGCGCTCCTTGTTGGTCCATCCGGATCCGGCAAGACCACGCTGCTCAATCTGATCGCCGCACTCGACCGACCCGATTGCGGTGAAATCATCGTCGGCGGAGCTGAAATCACGGGCTTGTCACGCTCTTCCGCAGCGCTGTACCGCAATGAGCAGGTTGGGTTCATTTTCCAATCGTACAACCTGCTACCGCAGCTCACCGCTCTCGAAAACATCCTTTTACCGATGCTCCCGAAGCGGCGGGCAGATCGCGGCCGCGCGGGGGAGCTGCTCGACGCCGTCGGCCTAAGCGATCGAGGCAGTCACCGGCCTTCGGAATTAAGCGGCGGCGAGCAGCAGCGTGTTGCAATCGCCCGAGCTCTTGCCAACGACCCTGCCATCATTCTCGCTGACGAACCGACAGGCAATCTCGATAACGACAATGCGTGCAAGATCGCCGAGCTGCTGGCGAGCGCCTGTCGTCAACGAGGCAAAAGCCTCATTCTCGTCACGCATGATCGCGAAATGATCGCTCCGGCAGACCGCGTCTTTAGTATCCACGGCGGCGCTCTCATCCCGATCGAGAGCGCTTTGGTATCCTGACAACGAGGCCAGACGCTAATTCCCTTAGGAGGATCTGATGGAGCGTCCTCGGTTGTTGTTGGTATGCGCGGTCATTGCCGGTTGGCTCGCGGTGACGGGTGGCTCGCAGGCGCAGGATGGCAGGGTCTTGCACGTGGCTCTCGCAGGCACCATGGAGCAGGTGATCAGTCGCCAGATAGGGCCTGCCTTCACTGCTGCCACCGGGGATAAGCTCGACGTTACCCGCCAGTCATCGGTGTTGCTGGCAAACCGCATCGCCTCGGGCGAGCTGACGCCGGACGTGTATATCAGCTCCGACGCAAACGTCATGGAGCTCGTCATGGGTCCGGCCAATAACGATCCCACCGACATCATCGGCCTAGTCGTGGCTTAAGCAGCCGACCTGATCCCCGATAAAGGGCAGTTCCGCTAGCGTTTCCACCCATCCGCTCAGCTACGGTTGTCCGACAACGATTTTTCGGGATATTTTGGCCGCTCTTTGTGGCCCGGCTCCGAGCGGTTAAGGGACAATCGCCGCATGATGGATGCGGCTCATAACCAGCATTCGGAAGCCCGGCCGCCCGAGCGATCGCGACCGCATCATAACAACCGGGCCCAGCCCGTTTCCAGCCCGCCCGTCCAGAAGTGTTGCGCTGCGCCATCGCAACGGATCGTGCGTCTCGGCTTGGTTCCGATGATCATGGGTCTCGTCATCGCCAGCGACGTCATGGCGCGCGCCGCCGACACCAGTTGGCGGGCCGTTGCCGTCACGATCGCCGCAGCGTTGATCACGCTGGCGACCCGGCTCAGTCCAATGTGGATGCTGCTCGTGGGTGTCGCTCTCGGCGGCTTCGGCCTGCTGTGATAGGCCGTTGATGATCAAATTTGGATATCGCCCAGGCCTCCCTGGCCCCGAACCGTTTCGATCCTCGCATAAAACTGCCTTAAACGGCGTGTGCTAAGCCTCCCCGATCATCGACCCACGGCCGTGGGTCGATGTGCGGAGGACGAAGATGGCCAAGCTTCACCTCTACGTGGCGGGCATCACGGCGATGATTGCTATTCTGCCTATAGCAGCCGCGGCGGAGGACGCTGCGCTGCTGAAGCAAGCGCAGGAGATTTTCCAGCCACTGCCCAAAGATATGGCAACCGCGGAGTTTCCGATAACTCGAGAACGCGTCGAACTCGGGCGGTCGCTTTTTTTCGATCCGCGACTGACGATCGACGCCAGTATGAGCTGTTCGAGCTGCCATCAGCCGGCATTTTACGGCACCGACGCGCTGACAAAACCAACGGGTGTCAAGCAACGTCCCCATCCGCGTCACGTCCCAACCAATCTCAATGCCGGAACGAGTTTTGTCATTCATTGGCGCGGCGACCGGACGAACCTCGAGGATCAGGTATTCCAGGCGCTCACCTCGCCGATCACCTCCGGTCAGCCCGGCGAGAAGGCTGTAATCGATCGCTTGGCGCGCATCCCGGGTTATACCCCGCTGTTCAAAGCGGCGTTCCCCGACGATCCGCAGCCGATGACGTTGCGGAATATCGCCAAGGCGGTCGGGGCCTATGAGCGCACATTGGTGACACCATCGCCCTTCGATGCCTATCTCGCCGGCAATCAGCAGGCGTTGCCTTGGGCCGCCAGGGCCGGCTTGGAGAAGTTCATCAACACGGGTTGTGTGGCGTGCCACAACGGCGTCGGCGTCGGCGGCGGGATGTATCAGAAGTTGTCGGCGCAAGATAGAAATGTCACCCGGCGTGCAAAGTAGAAATGACACCCCGGTTGGCGGGCGGACACGACCGGCGCGACACTGCATCAGAGCCAAAGGCCGGATTGGGATTGAGCTACCATC
>Ga0310909_10000394_pt1 | contig 22169 bp, 12 predicted proteins | sample GREbulkMGT000H_FD_203449 | JGI IMG/M metagenome (GOLD analysis project Ga0310909, IMG submission 203449) | Lab enrichment of tropical soil microbial communities from Luquillo Experimental Forest, Puerto Rico - GRE.bulkMG.T000H | ecosystem: Environmental > Terrestrial > Soil > Tropical forest >... | reverse complement strand
CTTCACCGCCCGCACGTTCGAGGGCATCAGCATCTTCATGAAATCGTGCGCTTCCCGGTAGCCGGACTCGCCCGCGACCAGGATCTCGTCGATCTCCTTGTTGTAGAGGTCGCGCAACGACCGCTTGATCAGCGAACCCTCTTCGTAGACCAGGGTGGGGGCCTGCGACTTCAACGTGGTGTCGCGCACGGTCTCCCACATCCGGATCAGATATTCGAAGTCGCGCTTGATCTCCGGCTTGGTGCGCGAGGCGCCGGCGGTGCGCAGGATGATGCCCATGCCCTCGGGGACATCGAGATCCTGCACCACCTCCTTGAGGCGCGAGCGGTCCTGTGCGGAAGTGATCTTGCGGCTGATGCCGCCGCCGCGGGCGGTATTGGGCATCAAGACCGCATAGCGGCCGGCCAGCGACAGATAGGTTGTGAGCGCGGCGCCCTTGTTGCCGCGCTCTTCCTTGACCACCTGCACCAGCATGACCTGGCGGCGCTTGATGACCTCTTGAATCTTGTATTGGCGGCGCGGCCGATAGGGGCGTTCCGGCACTTCCTCAAGCACGTCCTCGCCACCGACGGACTCGACGACTTCCTCTTCGGCGTCTTCGGCTTCGTCTTCGTCGTCGCCGATCACGGGTGCGATGATTTCGCCCTCGATCGGGGCTGCATGCGCCTCAGCCACGGCCTCATCGTGGGGGGCGTCCTCGGCGTGAGCGAAGTTCTCCTGCGTCTGCTCCTCTTCGGCGCGTGCGTCGTCAGCGCGGCCTTCGCTGTCCTCTGCCGCAAACGGTTGCTCGGTGGCCGCCGCGACGGAGGCTTCGACCGCTGCCGTCACCGGCGTCTCCGACCTCGGATCCTGCGGGGCTGCGGCTTCGGCGGCGCGCTCATAGATGTCGCGCCCCGGCTCGTGTTCAGGCTGCTCCTCGAACTCATCGTGAGGCCCCTCTCCAGGGGCGTCAGGTTGAGACCCGGATTCGGCCGCGATCGGTTCGGGCACCGCCAGATGGTCAGGAATGGTCTCGTCGTAACCGTGCTCGGGCAGTTCGTCCTCGCCGCCGTGATGTTCGGCGCCGCGCTCCGATGCGATCGCCCCGGCGGATGCGTCGGAGGCGGCGTCTTCGACGATCTCGCTCCGGATACGCTCGCCGCTGCCGCGGCGGCGGTGGTTACGGTGACGCGAGCGACGGCGGCCGGAATGCTGCTCGTCTTCCTCATCGGCCTCGCGATGGGCGCGTTCCTCGGCCTCGATCAGCGCCTGGCGGTCGGCGACCGGAATTTGATAATAGTCGGGATGGATTTCGCTAAAGGCGAGGAAGCCATGGCGGTTGCCGCCATATTCGACAAAGGCCGCCTGCAGTGAGGGCTCTACCCGCGTGACTTTGGCGAGGTAGATGTTGCCGCGCAATTGCTTGCGCTGCGCGGTCTCGAAATCAAATTCTTCGACGCGATTCCCACGGACCACGACAACCCGGGTCTCTTCCGGGTGGGTGGCATCGATCAACATTTTGTTCGGCATTTTGGAACTCTTGGAGGCGGCTGGCGCGTATGGCCGTGAGCGCGAAGTGCGCCGCTGGATGACGCGACGGTCCACCTGATTCGGGGGTGAGGGGAAGGCCGAAACGCAACCGGGAGCGCCGAGCCGAACGCGATCCGAGCGGGGAGCGGCGAGAAACGGAGCTTGAGCTCCGCATCGGCGCGGTTTTTCCGCTAAGTTCGGTCGGCAACACAGTCTGGCGCATCACGCGTCGGCCCGTCTGGAACAGTTTGGCGGCAGGGGCCGCCCTAGTCGCTCGCTGAAGGCCAGGTTTCGCGCCGGAGCGCTTGGCTGAAATTTGATACGAACCCCTGCGGGATCCGAACACCGGACTGTGCCGCCTCTCAAAAGCCGTCCCTGGAACGTAAAACAACCTGGGACTGCCACCCGGGCTCGAACCGCCCCTCTTGCCGGCCGCGCATCTCGCGCTGGCTCTTTGACGGACGGAAAAGCGCTGGAATCGCCCGAATTCGGCGGGTTCCGGCGCTGCACCGGGAGGCTGAATGCGACACAACCGGGAGTAATGGCCATCAGCACTCCAGTACATACGTGGATTGGGCGCCCCGTGCAAGGGAAGCGTCTCCGCCCCGCCACAGTCACCCTTATTCACGATTTACACAATAAAGGTCGATTAACCCTGTGGTTCTAATGCGGTAAAAGCTGGGCTTCGGAGGCAAGGAATCGGTGGCGAGCCGCGCAAATCAACCTCTTTTGCTCGGATGCGCCGTGGTGTGCATTGCAGCATTTGCCTGCTCCGGCATCGCGCCGATTCGCGCGGCTGAGGACCCGGCGCCGGTCACTGTGGCGAGCGCTCCGATCGCCTCCGATGCGCGACTTGCGGGCGACACCAAGTTCACGCGCTTTGTCCTCGACCTCGATAAGCCCATCCAGTTTCGCGCCTTTGCCCTTGATGACCCTTACCGGGTGGTCGTCGACACCTCCCAGGTGAGCTTTCGCCTCCCGCCTGGCACCGGGGCTACGGGGCGCGGATTGGTGAAGGCCTTCCGGTACGGGATGGTGATGCCGGGCGGTTCACGCATCGTGTTCGATCTCGCGGGACCCGCCAGAATTGCCAATTCCACCATGCTGGAAGCTGCCAACGGCCAGCCGCCGCGATTGGTGCTGGAGCTGGAAGAGGTCGACCGCGCGACCTTCGTTGAAGCGCTTCGAGCGGAAAACCGCCCGCAGACGAAGCCGGCGCTATCGGAGTCGACCGCTGCAGTCGGGGTGCCGCAGACCGTGCCGGCCGTAAAGCCGGGCGCGCCGGGAGACACGCGCCCGGTGGTCGTGATCGATCCCGGCCATGGCGGGGTCGATAACGGCACGCAAGCGAGCGGCGAAATCGAAAAGAACCTGGTGCTCGGCTTCGGTCTGGCTCTCCGCGACCGCCTGGAGAAGAGCGGCAAATATCGCGTGGTCATGACGCGCACCGACGATACGTTCATCGCGCTCGACGATCGCGTCCGATTTGCGCGCAACCAGAAGGCTGCCCTGTTTGTCTCGATCCACGCCGACTACCTGCCCCGCAGCGAAGGCGACGTGCAGGGCGCTACCATCTACACGCTTTCCGACAAGGCCTCCGACGCCGAAGCCGAACGGCTGGCTGAAACGGAAAACCGGGCGGATGCGATCGGCGGGGTCGATTTAGGGGAAGAGCCGACCGACGTCGCCGACATCCTGATCGATCTTGCACAACGGGAAACCCGCACCTTCTCAAACCGGTTCGCCCGTCTGCTGATGGGTGAGATGAAGACCACGGTGCGAATGCACAAACGTCCCCTGAAGTCGGCGGGCTTTCGCGTGCTGAAGGCGCCGGATGTGCCGTCCGTGCTGGTCGAACTCGGCTACGTCTCGAACAAGTCGGACCTTGAACACCTGGTGTCGGAAAGCTGGCGCAGCAAGACCGTCGGCGCAATGGCCCAGGCTATCGACGTTTTTCTGGCCAAACGGCTGGCAACGGCGGGACCGGCAAACTGAAAAAGGCAGATTTGCGGTAGCGGCCAACCGAGCGAAAGCCCTAGTTTGGCCACAGGGGCAGCCTTATAGAAAGTGGCCTAAGATTGCGCGGAATCACCAAAAATCCCGCCGCGTCCAAAGGATTATTTGCGGAGCATATTGGTCTGAGGTTCGTCACGTTTTGAGAGATGCGCTGCCTCTTTGGGCAGCTTTAGGGTTGGAACGGGTCTTCGATAATGCGCTTGCTGGTGCGGTTTTTGGGTTTCCTGTTCGCCGCCGGAACCGTGGTGTTCCTGGTGGGCGTTGGTGCGGCGGCCGGGCTGATCTGGCATTTCTCGAAGGATTTGCCGGATTATTCCCAGCTCCAGGATTACGAGCCGCCAATCATGACGCGCGTCCACGCCGTGGACGGGTCGCTGCTTGGCGAATATGCCAAGGAGCGTCGGCTCTATCTGCCGATCCAGGCCGTTCCGAAGCTTGTCATCAACGCGTTTCTCGCAGCCGAGGACAAGAACTTCTACGAGCATGGCGGCATCGACTATTCGGGCATGGCGCGCGCAGCCATTCTCTACGCGCAGAATTACGGCTCCAACCGCCGCCCGCAGGGCGCCTCCACCATCACCCAGCAGGTCGCCAAGAACTTCCTCTTGAACAATGAAGTTTCGTTCGCCCGCAAGATCAAGGAAGCCTTGCTCGCGATGCGGATCGAGCGCGCTTACTCGAAGGACAAGATCCTCGAACTCTATCTCAATGAAATCTACCTCGGCCTGGGCGCATACGGCATCGCCGCCGCTTCGCTGGTCTATTTCGATAAATCGGTGAACGAACTGACCATTGCCGAGGCCTCCTATCTCGCCTCATTGCCGAAAGCGCCCGCGGCGCTGCACCCGGTGCGCAACCGCGACCGTGCGATCGAGCGGCGCAATTACGTGATCGATCGCCTGCTCGAAAACGGCTGGATCAAGCAGGCCGACGCCGACAAGGCGCGGAAAGAGCCGCTGATCGTCACCAACCGGTCCAATGGCGCGCATATCTTCGCCGGCGAATATTTTGCCGAGGAGGTGCGCCGCGACATCTTCGAGCGGTACGGCGAAAAGAAGCTCTACGAGGGCGGGCTGTCGGTACGCACGACGCTCGATCCGAAGATCCAGGTGATGGCGCGCAAGACCATGGCCGCCGGTCTCGTCAAATATGACGAGGAACAGGGCTGGCGAGGCCCGGTCACCAAGCTCGATGTTTCCGGCGACTGGGGCATCAAGCTCGCCGACGTCAAGTCGCTGTCCGACGTCTCGCCATGGCGGATGGCGGTGGTGCTGGAAACCAGCGATCAATCGGCGCGCATCGGCTTTCAGCCCGGACGCGAACTCGGCGGCGCCGTCAGCAAGGAACGGCAGACAGGGCTTGTCACCCTCGATGGCGTGAGATGGGCCAAGTCGGTCTCGGGGGCCGCGCGAGGCAAAGTCCCGACGGCGGTGTCGCAGGTGCTGTCGCCTGGAGACGTGATCTACGTTGATCCCCTCTACAAGGAGGGTAGCCCGGTCGATGGTCAGTATCGTCTGGAGCAATTGCCGGAAGTTTCCGGTGCCATGGTGGTGATGGACCCCTGGACCGGACGCGTGCTTGCGATGGTCGGCGGCTTCTCCTTCGACCAGAGCCAGTTCAACCGCGCAACGCAGGCCTATCGGCAGCCGGGTTCCTCGTTCAAGCCGATCGTCTATTCGGCGGCGCTGGATAACGGCTATACGCCCTCGACGGTGGTAATGGACGCGCCGATCGAAATCGATCAGGGGCAGGGTGCCGGGGTCTGGCGTCCGGAAAACTTCTCCTCCGGCAAATTCCAGGGGCCGACCACGCTGCGTAACGCACTCCGGCTGTCGCTGAATACGGTGACCGTGCGGCTGGCGCAGGATATCGGGATGCCCTTGATCAGCGAATACGCGAGACGCTTCGGCGTCTACGACGAATTACCGAATTATCTGTCCTACGCGCTGGGCGCCGGCGAAACCACTGTGATGCGCATGGTCACCGCCTATTCGATGATCGCCAATGGCGGAAGGCGTGTGAAGCCGACCTTGATCGACCGCATCCAAGACCGTTACGGCCATACCATCTTCAAGCATGACGCTCGCGAATGCCGCGGCTGCGACGCGCCCGGGGGCTGGAAAAGCCAGCCAGAACCTCAGCTCGTCGACCGCCGCGAGCAGGTGCTTGATGCCATGACTGCATACCAGATGACCTCGTTGATGGAGGGTGTGGTGCAGGGCGGTACCGGCACTGCGCTGAAGGAGGTTGGCAAGCCGATCGCCGGCAAAACCGGCACCACAAACGAGGCGAAGGACGCGTGGTTCATCGGCTTCTCGCCGGATATCGTGGTCGGCATTTACATGGGCTATGACAAGCCGCGCCCGCTGGGCAAAGGCAATGCCGCGACCGGCGGTCACCTCGCTGCTCCCATCGCCCGCGACTTCATGAAGCTTGCGTTGGCCGACAAGCCGCCGACGCCCTTCAAGATTCCGGCCGGCATCAAGCTGATCCGTGTTGACGCCAAGAGCGGCATGCGGGTCGGTCCGGGCGAGGGCGGACGCGGCATCATCCTGGAAGCGTTCAAGCCGGGTACGGCGCCGCCGGATAATTACTCGGTCATCGGCGTTGCCGATGCGGACAGAGTCATCGTCCCGCAGGGAACGTCACCGGACGCCGGCAATATCATGCGGCCGGGGACCGGCGGGCTCTACTGAACCACAGCGTATCGACGAAGACGGCGGGGCCGATTGCACTTTCGGCTCCGCGCGGCTACATCCCCTGAGATATTGCAAGCGATCACCCGGGAACACCATGCGCGCGGAAATCGAACGGTTAGTCGAAGAGATCAAGCAGTCGGTCGGACTGCTGAGGAGGCATCTTTGACGTCGAGAGATCGACGGCGCGGCTGGCTGAGCTGAACAAGCTCGCCGAAGACCCCAATCTCTGGAACGATCCGCAAAAGGCCCAGAAACTGATGCAGGAGCGCACCTCGCTGGAGGATGCGCTGTCGGGCATCGGCAAGGTCGAGCGCGAGCTTCAAGACAATATCGACATGATCGAGCTCGGCGAGGCCGAGAACGATGCCGGCGTCGTTGCCGAAGCCGAAGAGGCACTGAAAGATCTGAAGAAGGAGGTTGCGCGGCGCGAGCTCGAAGCACTCTTGTCGGGCGAAGCCGACCGCTTCGATTCCTATCTTGAAGTTCATGCCGGCGCGGGCGGGACCGAAAGCCAGGACTGGGCGCAGATGCTGCTTCGCATGTACACCCGCTGGGCCGAGAAGCACGGCTTCAAGATCGAATATCTCGAGGAGTCCCAGGGCGAAGAGGCCGGCATCAAATCGGCGACCATCCAGATCTCGGGCCATAACGCCTATGGCTGGCTGAAGACAGAAGCCGGCGTGCACAGGCTCGTACGCATCTCGCCGTTTGATTCCAACGCGCGACGGCACACCTCGTTTTCATCCGTGCAGGTCTTCCCGGTCATCGACGACACGATCAAGATCGACATCAAGGATTCGGACGTGCGGGTAGATACCATGCGTTCCGGCGGTGCCGGTGGCCAACACGTCAACAAGACCGAATCCGCGGTGCGTCTCACCCATATCCCGACCGGCATCGCCGTGGTCTGTCAGGCCGGCCGTTCCCAGCACAAGAATCGCGCCCAGGCCTGGGACATGCTGCGGGCACGGCTCTATGAAATCGAACTGAAAAAGCGCGAGGAGAAGGCTGCCGCCGAGCAGGCCGCCAAAACCGATATCGGCTGGGGCCACCAGATCCGCTCCTACGTGCTGCAGCCCTATCAGATGGTGAAGGATTTGCGCACGGGCGTGCAGACCTCCGACACTTCAGGCGTGCTTGACGGCGACCTCGACGAATTCATGGCGGCGACGCTCGCACAACGCGCCTTCGGCACCACCGCGGATGCGGTCGAGGACGTGGAATAAATCATGGGGCACGTCGCCTTCATCGGTCTCGGGCGAATGGGTCACGGCATGGCCGGCCGTTATCTCGATGCCGGGTTCAGGCTCGCGGTATGGAATCGCAGCAAAGAAAAGGCCGAAGACCTGATTGCGCGCGGCGCGCAATGGGCCACCTCGCCGGAGGACGCTGCAATCGACGCCGATGCGGTCGTGACCATGGTCGCCGACGACGAGGCCTCGCGCTCCGTCTGGCTTGGCAAGAATGGCGCGGCCGCGACCATGAAGGCCGGTACGCTTGCGATCGAATGTTCGACCATCTCCTATGCCCACGCTCTCGATCTGTCGCGAGAACTCGACAACCGCGGGCTGGTCTATATCGATAGCCCGGTGACGGGCCTGCCGGATGCCGCGGCAAGCGGAAAGCTGACGCTTTTGGTGGGTGCCCATCCGGCCGATCTCGAAAAGGCACGGCCGTTCCTCGAACCGCTGTCATCCACGATCAGACATTTCGGTGCCGTTGGAACAGGCACGGTCTACAAGCTCATCAACAATCTGATGGGTGCAATCCAGATTGCGGGCATTGCCGAGGGGCTCGCGATTGCCGAGCAGGCCGGCCTCGACATGAAATTGGTGTTGGAGGCAATTGAAAGCGGCGTTGCCGCCAGCCCTCAGGTGATACGGCATTCGAGGCGAATGGCTGCGAGGAACTTTGCGGGCGCGACCTTTACCGCGGCGCTTCGCCACAAGGATGCCGCCTATGCCGTGGCACTCGCCGAAAGCCTGCTTTCCAGCGAACCGCTCATCGGACGCGCGGCAGTCGAAGCCTATGCGCGCGCCAAGGCGGCTGCGCCGGATGACGACGAAGCCAAAATGATCGAGATCGTCTCGCGGCCGAAATAGGCGAGATATCGGTTCTACGAAGAAAGTCGGATCGGCCTGGCGCTTGCCAGTGGCGAGGCGACTTGCGACACTCCCGCAAAATAATTCAAGTCGGGAGGAAACGATGCCGGTGCGAAGCGCCAACCTTCTTGCCGTCGCGGCGTTCGCCGCAGCCCTGTGGGCGACCGCAGCATACGCCGAAAAGAAATATGACCCCGGCGCAAGCGACACCGAAATCAGGATCGGCAACATCATGCCCTACAGCGGGCCCGCGTCCTCCTACGGCGTGATCGGCCTCACTGAAAAAGCCTATTTCGACATGATCAACGATCAGGGCGGCATCAACGGCCGCAAGATCAGGTTCATTACCTACGACGACGCCTACTCGCCGCCGAAGGCGATCGAGCAGGCACGCAAGCTTGTCGAAAGCGACGAGGTTCTTCTGATCTTCCAGTCGCTGGGTACACCATCCAATTCGGCGATCCAGAAATACATGAACGCGAAGAAGGTGCCGCAATTGTTTGTTGCCACAGGGGCCACCAAATGGGGTGACCCCAGGGATTTCCCGTGGACCATGGGATGGCAGCCCAATTACCAGAGCGAAGGGCGCATCTACGCCAAGTACATCCTCGAGCACTTCCCCGACGCCAAGATCGCCGTTTTCTGGCAGAACGACGACGCCGGAAAGGACCAGGTCAAGGGACTGCGCGACGGCCTTGGCGACAAGGCTAACATGATCATTGCCGACAAGTCCTATGAGGTCTCCGATCCCTCGATCGATTCCCAGATCGTCGCCCTGCACGATTCAGGTGCAGACACTTTCTTTTCCTGGGCGGCGCCGAAGGGATCGGCGCAGGCAATCAGAAAGGTCGGTGAACTCGGCTGGAAGCCGCGGTTCTTCCTGGCAAATGTATCGACCTCGGTGGGTGGCGTGCTGAAGCCGGCCGGTCTTCAATTCGCAAAAGACATCATCTCGACCGCTTACCTGAAGGATCCGACCGATCCGGTCTGGAAGGACGATCCGGGCGTCAAGGCGTGGCGGGCCTTCATGGACAAGTACTATCCGGAAGGAGACAAGCTAAACAACAACAACGTCTACGGCTACGCCGCCGCGCAGACTCTGGTCCAGGTGCTCAAGCAATGCGGCGACGACCTCACGCGCGAAAACATCATGAAGCAGGCTGCCAATCTCAGGGATTTCAGATCGGACGTGATGCTGCCGGGGATCAAGATCAATACAAGTCCGGACGACTTCTTTCCGATCGAGCAGATGCAGCTCATGAAGTTTGACGGAGAAGCCTGGCGGCTGTTCGGCGATGTGATCAACGGCGAAGTCGGCCACGACGCCAGTCACTGAGGACATGGCTAACGAGTGCCGGAAAGCCGTGCACACGAATCGCGCTTCTGTTTGCGAGTTGCAGTTCTCCAATTTTACTCGTGCCGCGTCGTCGTCCCATCTTCCAGCGCGTCGGTCACGGTTCTGCCGTCAGGCCACGACGAATCACATTTTGCCGCGACCTTCTCTTGCCCCCTTCGGTGGGGACTTGTGCTGGGACGCGCATCGCGGGATTGACCCCGATTTGACGAAATGCGCTCATCCGGAACGACGAATTGGCTTCGATTCGTCACATTGACGTCAAACAGTGGCGGCCGCGGCTCCGTTGCCAAAATGATGCCCGGTCAAGATGGTAACTAAAGTCATAGCCGATATGCGGTCCGCGGTTTTGGGTATCCGTAACCTCGGCATCCCTTTGGGATCTTGGACTTGAGCAAAATGGATGGGCGGCTTCGGCAACTTGATGGACTGCGCGGCTTGGCCGCGCTTGTTGTCGTGATTTTCCACTTTTTATCGGCATTCGCGCCAAATTTCATTCCCGACCAAACAGATACTCCCTACGTGCTGGCCGACACGCCGTTCGGAATCTTTTTTAACGGACCCTTCTCGGTTTCCATCTTTTTCGTATTGAGCGGATTCGTCGTCTCCAATGCCGCGGCCAAGAGAAGGTCACCGATCTATCTCAACCTCGCTCTGCGATATGTCCGCCTCGCCGTGCCGGTCTTGTTCAGCGTCATCTTCGCTTGGATGCTTCTCGAGTTGATGCCGACTGCGACGCTAAGCCTGGACGCGATCATGCCCCATACTTGGCTGAATTGGACATATCAGGGAGACATACCGTCGCTGTTTTCTGCAATTCGCCATGGAATCCTGACTGTATTTATCCGGGGAAATTCGAACTTCAACAATGTCTTGTGGACAATGCAGATCGAGCTTTTGGGATCATTCGCCCTCTATCTGATCTATGGTTCGATGCTGGGATGGTTGTGCACGGCGACACTGCTGATACTGGGGTTGGCCTGTTGCACCGGCTTTTTTACGGTCGCTTACCTGGGTTTCGTTCTGGGGGCTCTGATACGAGACGCTTGGACTGAAGGCCGGGTCGCTCCGGCTCCCTCGTTGTTGGTCGTGGCCGGCGTCCTGCTCGGATTTTCTGCCCATGGGTTTGCACAGAGGATGGGCCTAGGCTGGCTCCCCAGCATTCTTACCCCCGGAGAAAACAACAGCATACTGCCGCCGGTGGCAGCCGCCCTGATCATGGCAGGTTTGCTGTATTCCAGAATCGGAAAGATTTTTGAGCGAGGCCCATTTCAATTTCTCGGCAGGATTTCTTTCCCGCTCTATCTGGTGCACGTACCGATCATATATACCGTCTTTGCAACGCTATATGTTGATTTCTTGCCGGGCAGATTGGGCCTCGCGCTGCTCTTCCTGTTTTTTCTCTCGGTTGTATTGGTCGTTGCGTTGCTTTTCGAGATTTTGTTCGATGCACCGACGTTGCGTCTTATTGCGAACGTCAGAGAAAAATATTGGATGCGAAGCGGAAAGATCGTGGGCTTATGTGATCGCATATCCGATCGAGCCCGCTCAAGGTTTGGTGAGCACTCCAAGACATCCCGTGTCGCTCAACAACGTCGGCTTCGCTCGGGCAACGGGACGAAGTGACCAAATTCGCCCGCGATTTCAGCTTGTCAAAACCCGGTCCTGAACGGCAACGCTGCGGCTGAGCGCCGCGCGTCGTTGCAGACGGTGAAGTCGTCGTTGCAGGCAGTGAAACGGATCACCTTCGTCTTCTTGTCCCGTGGTATACTCGGTCGTTTTTGTCGGGAGGCGGCGTCAATGAGTATTGCTCGGGTTCTTCCAGGGTTATTGTTGCTGATTTGCTGCGGCCTTTTGGGCGGGACCGCTCAGGCACAGACGGCCGCCCCGGCAGCGCCACCGCCGGCCGCTGCGCCGCCACCGCCGCCCACGCCCGTGGCATTTGATGCTGCGCTCTTGAAGGCAGCGAACGACCTGTTCTCGAAGGCGAAGCTCGAGGGCGCGCCCGACAAGGTGACGTTGATCATCGATCCCCTGATAGACGGTGTGACGGGTGCGCAATCCAATGCGACGCATCTGGAGGAGAAGCGGGTCATCGAACTGGTCAAGAGCAATTATCCGCGCTTTCAGGTGGCGCGCTTCTCCTCCGACACGGTCGCGAAATCTCCGATTGTCCTGATCGGAACGTTCACGGCGATCAACAATGCCGGTGTGGCGGGCGGCGCGCGCGATGCCTATCGCATTTGCCTTGCGCTCGCCGACCTCAAAACCAAGACGATCATTTCGAAAGGCGTTGCGCGCGCGCTGCCGGAGGGTATCGATCCGACGCCGGCGGCCTTCTTTGCCGACAGCCCCGTGTTCGCCAAGGATGTTTCGACCGATTCCTACATCAAGAGTTGCCAGGGCTCCAAGGTCGGCGACACCATCGATCAGGCCTATGCCGACCGCATCCTGGTGGCCTCGCTCGTCAACGACGGCATCGAGGCTTACGACGCGGGGCGATATCGGGACGCACTCGACGTTTATCAAAGTGCGCTGAAGACGCCAGGCGGCGACCAACTGCGTGTTCTCAACGGCATCTATCTTGCCAACTACAAGCTTCACCGTACCAAGCCTGCCATGGAAGCGTTCGGAAAGCTGGTCGACTACGGGCTCAAGAGCGACCGGCTTGCCGTCAAGTTCCTGTTCAAGCCCGGCTCGACGCAATTCAACACCGATGCAAAGGTGAGGGCTCCTTACAGCGCCTGGCTCGAAAAGATCGCTGAGCGAACCGCCGCAAACAAGGGGTGCCTCGAGATCGTCGGCCATACCAGCGCGACTGGTCTTGCACCCATCAACGACCGTTTGTCCGGTCTACGCGCGGACTACATCAAGGACCGGCTCGAGGACGAGGAACATTCCCTGCGCGAACGATTGATCGCAACGGGAAAAGGGTCGCGCGAGATGATCGTCGGAACCGGCAGGGACGATGCCAGCGACGCGCTCGACCGGCGAGTGGAGTTCAAGGTCGTCAAATGCTCGGCCTGACCTGAGTCGTAATGCCCACAGGGCAGCGATCGATAGATCGATTTGACTGGATACGACCAGACATTATGGCGAAAGCGTTCGTGCGACGCGGAAGCCAATGTCATCATGGCGAGCATCGGCATTGGCTTTGGCGCGAACCGCCGGACGCAGCGATGCTTCGGTGCTGAACCAGTCGCCGCCCCGCACCGTCCGCGTTGAGCATGTCGGAATCACGTGGGCCGCGCTGTCCGCCCTGGCGGTGGCGTAGTCGCCGTAATAGCAATCCCCGGTCCATTCCCAGACATTGCCGATGAGATCGTAGAGACCGAACGCATTTGGCGCGAGCGATCCGACAGGGGCCGTGAACGGAAAGCCGTCGCGGCAGGTCATGTAGGGCGCATCGCCCGGCAGGCCCGCGGTCTTCGCCGCCTGATCGGCGCCGTTTGCGAATTTGCAGATCTCGCCGGGATCATTGCCAAAGCCAAAGCGCGACGTCGTGCCCGCCCGTGCGGCGTACTCGAATTCGGCCTCTGACAGCAGCCGATAGGATCTGCCGGTGGTTCGCGACAGCCAGGCGACATAGGCCTCGGCGTCGGCCCAGCTCACGCATACCGCCGGATGATTGCCCTCCTGGACGTAGCCGGGATTGAGGAAGGAGCGATTGGCGCGATCCTGCGGAGCGTTGTGCTCGAAGGTGAAGCAATGGTCGGCGGCCTTGTAGCCGGAAGCGATCACGAATGCCGCAAACTGGTCCCGGGTCACTTCAAAGCGGCCGATCGCGATCGGCTGGTTGATGATCACCTTGTGCTGAGGAGCTTCGTTCGCGGCCGCCAGGCCGTTGTCGATCTCATTGCGGCTCGATCCCATTAGAAACTCGCCCGCAGGAACGACCACCATGTCAGGACAATTCGGGCATTCCCTGAAGACTTCCTTGGGCGTGAGCCCGCATTCCTCTGCCTGCGACAGCGTCTGCGCCGGTCGGGACGAAATATCCGCAAGGCGTGTAGACGCGCCCGCGCAAACTGCCGACACGCGCGGGCCATCACTCTTCGTCTCCTTGCCGGTGGCAGCGTTTTCGATCAGGACTCCGGCCACTCGCGCGGCTTCCTCGATCCTGGCCTGGGCGGCCGCTTTTTCAGCCGCCTTTTCAGCCGCCTTGGCTTTTTCCGCCGCCGCGGCTTGCTCGGCCAGAATCCTGGCGTCCTCCGCAGCCTTTGCCTGTGCCGCGAGTTTCGCCCGTTCACCCTCTGCGGCCTTGGTCTCCTCCAGCGCTTTTTTCTGCGCTGCCAGGCGATCTGCCTCTTCGGCGGCAGCCTTCGCGGCGATCAGCTTGTCGCGCTGCGCCCTCGCTAGGTCGCTATAAAAACCGGAGGGGTATTTGCCGATGAAGGAATCCCAGGCCGAAATGACATTGATCTGCTGGGCGAGTTCGTAATCGTCTTTCGCGGCTTTGTTGAAGTCGACGACCGCGGGCGCCGGCACGAGCGCGACGTCGTCGCCCCCAAGCGAGCCATAGATGAAAGGTTCCTGTCGGTTGTGGGTCACCTTCAGGACATCGTCGCGCACAAAGCCGAATGCCCTGCGCAGGTCGAGACCGGGCTTCGGCAGATGCTTCAACAGCGCCGCCGTGAACGGGCTGTTCTTGTCGTCGCCGTCGGTCGCGGTCGAGCCCGCCTTGGCGGCGAAGGCTATCAGCGTGTTCGGATTGATCGGCTCGACCATGGCCAGCCCGCGCCCGACCGCGCGAGCGGCGACCGTACGCTTCATGGTCTGGCGGAACGGATTGTCGCGGCATGCGTCAAGAATGACAAGCCGAAGCTGCTTGGCTGGCTCGATGACCGTCAGCACGCGATCAAGCGGCATCGCCTCGTCGAACGCATCGATGTCGCGCTCGAGGATCGCGTCGACCGGAATGAGATAGTTGATGCCGTCGACTTCCATCCCGTGCCCGGCATAGTAGACGATGGCGACGTCGGCGTCGCTTGCCTCGTCGGAGAAATCGCGCAAGGCGCGGCGCATGTCGCCGATGCCGAGATCATGCTTTGACTGGACGACGTCGAAATCGGCGTTCCTGAACATCTCCGACATGGCGTCGGCGTCCCTTGCCGGGTTCGCGAGCAGCGGAACCTTCCGATAGGCGGAATTGCCGATCACGAGCGCGACGCGTTTTCCGGCGAACGCAGGTTCGCCGAAAATCCAGATCGACAAAACGGCCAAAGCAACGGCTGAGGCGGCACGCAACATGGGTTTGACCCGTAAAGTCCCAAATATATCATAGACCTTCCGGCGCCCGACAGTTGTCGGATGGGGGCTTCGTGATTGCCCGTGCCCTGGTCTCGATGACCGGCTGGTCCATTGCATTGGTCTGGATCGCTTACCTGTTGGTCGGCGCCCGTTGTCCTCAAAAAGACACTTTGGGCAGGTTCCGTCGATGGACTCGGCAGAGCGATTTTGTCGCCGTCTGTTCCTAATGCCGAGGCGCGTAAACCTTGCCCATCGCCCGCCCGTCTTGTGATCGCGTCTCCAATGGCCGTGCCCATCTTGGCATAAAAAGGAGAACAGCCATGTCAGCTTGGAGCATCCTCGTGGAGGGCTGGCTGGTGCTCAATGCAGCTTTGTTCGCAGCGCTGATGTTACGGCGCAATCAGCCCGCGCTGAGAGATCGACTATTCCGATGGGTGATCTATGGCAGCCGTCGGACTGCCACTTTCCGCCACATGCCGAGCCACGATAGCGCGGAAACGTAAGACCGCGCAGACGGCCTCTCAGGTCGGTCCGTCGGGAAGACGAAATTCCCGCTGCATGCGTTCGACGATCGGAGTTAAAGCTTCCCTGGCTATCTTTCGATCCGCGTGGCCAAACTTCGTCCCCCGAAGCTCCCAGTTTACATCCAGGCGCGATTTCGGTGTTATGCCCTGGATAATCACACCGACGAAGTCTTCGCAGCCAGGCGCAGCCTTGACTGCTTCCGTGATCGCCAATTCGAGCTCTTCGGCTGTCCTCGAAATCCGGCTGTCCTTGCTCCACCATCTCTTCGGCGCCGCAGCGGGCGTTTGGTCGATCAAAGGTTGCGCGTCAAGTCGAAGTGGCTCCGAGGACGAAGAGCTGGTTCTTGTCGTTTTTAGATTCGCGGCTGGCTTCGATACGGTCGCTCGCGAAAACCCAAGGGTTGGAGCTTTCCGTAAATATCTGTGCAAAATCAGCAAAAGCAGCGCAAGCCAAACGCCAGCGCCCGGGATCAAAATCCAGGTGGACATCGCTCCACTCCTTCGCTTTCGGAAGGCATGCTCTGTAATGCACCGGCCTTGAAAACTTCATTTTTGATCTTGAGCGGGCAAATCCCCGCTGCGAAGGGCAAAAATGGGTTCGTGCAAGGGAATAGCGGTTTATTTTCGAAGTCGTTGCATCACTGCAACATTTGAACAGTGACTCGCAGCACGGACTACTCCGTTTTCGCTACTGCCAGCCCGGGGAAAGAGACCTACGCTACGGACCGGGTGGCGGGGGTGCGTGAGGTGCCCTATGTCGAAACGCGGGGAAGAGACGTTCACCATGATCAGCGCGCTTGCAGTCTTTGCTGCGCTCTGTATTGCAGCGCTGCTGTGGTTGCAGTGATTCTACGCCAGCGTCGCTCGCCAGCCGCCATCCTGTATTTGCGCGTGCCCCAATCCCGCCAAGCCCGAAAGTCTGCGTCGACCGAATGAGCACGCCAATGGACAAAGAAGTCGTGCTGGTGGACTGGTTCACGAACGAGTCGATCGGCGTCAGGCGATTGAGACCGAGGCAGGAGCCGCGCAAATTTGACAGCCGCACGGCAGCCGTAAGGTTCGTCATGGAAGAGCTTGAAAAAAGCGGACGCCACAATGTCCGGATGATAGTCGAAGGGGTGGAGTTCAGTTTTGTCGATATCGTGCGGATGTACGCCGCACGAAAGAAGCGTTTGGGCTACACTAGCCCGAGCTCAGCCTGACGCCGGCACGCAGGAATTTCTGGGGATCAACCGCTTCCCCGTCGATCCGTGTTTCATAGTGCAGGTGCGGACCGGTCGAGCGGCCCGTCGATCCGACTTCGCCAATCACCTGACCGATCTTCACGGTGTCGCCGACCTTTACATTGATCTCGGAGAGATGGCCGTAGCGCGTCGACAGGCCGTTGCCATGGTCGATCTCGACCATGCGGCCGTAACCGCCGCTCCAGCCTGAGGAGACCACCTTGCCATTTGCAGTGGCGCGCACGGGGTCCCCGGTCTGGGCGCGGAAATCGAGGCCAGTGTGCATGGCAGGGCGGCCGAGGAACGGATCGCTGCGAATGCCAAAGCCGGAAGTGAACTCGACCTCGCCGACCACAGGCTTGCGATAGGGAACGAGCGCCAGCGTCCGGTTCAGCCGTTCCATCTGTGCGCGGGTGATGTTGATGCGATAAAGCTGGCGCTCGAACGGGCCAGCGTCGGGCGCGAGCTTGACCGGGACGAACGGACCGCCCATCGGCATCCGTGGGGTGGCGGCTTCAAGTTGCGCCATGTCGAGGCCAAGATCGCCGATCACGCCGCGCATGCGCCGCACCCGCGATTCCATGCCATCCTCATATGAATTGAGCGCCGCCATCTGGCGGTTCTCGACCTGATCAAGCGAGGTCTGCAGGCGAAGAAGAATGTTGTCGACGCCCTGGATTTTGGCGAATTGGTTTTGCGGCGGAGCGGCGCGCGTCGGTGCCCGCGATTCCAGGCGGGCTTCGCGATCCGGCGGCGCCACGAAGATCACAGTGTCGCTGATCGGCGAGGGTTTGGGTGCCGCCGGGTTCGCCTCAGGCGCGATTGCGCCACGCGACGGCGGGCGGATCGAGCCGGTCACGTCCGGAACCGTGCCGAGTGCGGTCGCGCGCGACTCCAACGCCGTCTGCCGCCGCATGATCTGCTCGAGTTTCTGGTCGAACTGTTCCTGGTCCAGCAATTGCCGGCTCGTGGTGCGATCGACCTTGGCGCGCAGATCGGCGATGCGATCCTCATAGGCATATTGCATCTCGGCTTGCCGCGCGATCAGCCGCGTCAGGACGTCGTCGCGAAAAGCGAAGTAGGTTGCCGTCGCGGCAGACCACATGCCGAGCAGGGTGACCGTGCCGACCACGATCCAGAAAACGACGGGACCGAAGCGGACCTGCTTGCCAGCGTGGACGATGGTATAGCCCGATTGCGACGGCGCGATCGTGGCCGCCTGCGGATGGGAGTGCGTGCGGCGTACAAAGGGACGGCCATGGTCGTGGGGATGGTGCTGGGCGTACTCAGAATACTGGCCAGAACGATGCGACATCGGCTCTCCCGCGCCGGTCGGATCCAGGTTCCGTACGGCCAAATCTGCGAAACGGATTTGACAGTCACATGGTTAATTTTCCGACAACGCGGACTTGAGCCCAAGGGCGTCGCTAGAGCTCGCGGGCTGCCGCGAGCACCTGGTCGGCATGGCCGTCGACCCTGACATGGCGCCATATCCTGGCGACCCGGCCGTCGGTTCCGATCAGCACGGTGGTGCGAAGGATCCCCTGGAAGGTTCTGCCATACATGGACTTTTCTCCCCATGCCCCATACGCCTCGAGCATCTCGTGCCGCTCATCGGAGATCAGGGGGACCGCGAGCCCGTGCTTGTCGCGAAACGTTTCCTGCCGCTTCACCGAGTCCGCGGAGATGCCGAGCACTGCGGTTCCGCTTTCCGCGAAGGCCTTCGACAGGCGCGTGAAATCGATCGCCTCGCGCGTGCACCCGGGAGTGTCGGCCTTGGGGTAGAAGAAGAGCACCAGTTTTTTGCCGGAAAAGTCCGAAAGGGCGACGCTACCGCCGCCGTCGCGCGGCAGACGGAACGTAGGTGCCTTTGCACCTTCAGCCAGACGCGCAGTCTTTCCTGCAATCGAACTCTTGCCGCCCGACGCTTTGAGGGGGGCCGCCCTTAACATTTTCGATGCGGCCTTATGCGATGGTCCGGAGGTTGTATTCTTGCGCGTTTTGCCGGCTGCCGAAGTGCGGCCCTCGGCGGCCTTTGCTTTCGGCTTCGGCGGCGCCGTTGCTCTCGCTTTGCGGCCGCGCGACGATTTGGGGGATTTCTTGCGGAATTTCTTGGACATACGCCTTCCTTTCGTCGCTTTCGGAAGATCAATCATTGGGCTATTGCGGGTCCCGTCCGGCACGCCGGCAAAGATCGGTGGCTGGGCAAGTCTGACGGCGCCGGAGTATGGTTACACGGAATTCGATGCGGCGCCTGTCCTCTCGTTGAATGAGCCAAAAGCCGGATGACGAGCAACAGGACCAATCGAGAATTGGCAGCAATGTCGGCACAGCAGCGCCCCCTACCTGTCGACGGGCGCGGCCATGGCGGCGATCGATTTGACAATGAGCGCCAGCACCAAGAGGCAATGGCAAGAAATTCGCTGCCCAAAGGACCTTACCCAGGGCTGTCCGCCGGTGTCCAACCAGCGGACTGGGACGATACCGATTGGGACGGGGATCACGACGACGTGGCGTGCCATCGGGCGCGTCGGCTGTTGTCAGGCTCAAGCTCAAGCATTCACCGGTTCGGCGACAAGTGCGCAGCCTTACGGCGCTGGTTCGTTGGGGAGCGCTGGGTAAGGCGACTCGCGCTCGTTTTCGCCGCTCTGGTCGCGATCTTCGTCGGCTGCTTCTTCAGCCTGTGGTGGCGGCTCGGAGCGGGGCCCATCAACCTCGACATGGCGACGCCGTGGCTTGCCGCCGCGATCGAGGAGAACATCGGTCACGACAACACTGTGGAGGTCGGCGGCACGCAAATCGAGCGGGCAGGGCGGATTCGGATTGCGGTGCGCATCCGCGACATCATCGTCCGCGATCGCGATCACGCCGTCGTGGCCAGCGCGCCGAAAGCCGAGGTCAAGCTATCGGGCGCCGCGCTGTTGATGGGACGGCTGCGTGCCGAAAGCCTCAACCTCGTCGACGCCGAGCTATCGGTCCGCATCACGCCCGATGGCTATGTCACCGTCTATACCGGCGACACGGCAAAACCGCTTGCGACCGGCGTGGCATCGAAACGGTTGGCGTCCGATCCGTCCGTGTCGGGTCGGTCGCCGGTGCCCGTGCCGATCCCTCCACCGCCGGCAGCCTCACCTGGTGGCACGGCTGCGCCGCCTGCGAAAACCGACTCGACGGGCAGTGGTCTGTTGGCCGGTCTCGATTGGCTCGACAGTCTCAGCCTGACAGGATTGGACGGGCAGAACCTCAATGAGATCGGTCTGAAAAACGGCGTCTTGATCGTCGACGACCAGCAGCGCGGCAACAAATGGCGCTTTGAGAATATCAGCCTCGGGCTGCGACGGCCGAGTGGAGGCGGCGTCGCCTTGAGCCTCGGCGAGGAGGGCGCACATCCCTGGTGGCTTCGGATCACGGTCGGGCCGCCCGAGAACGGGGTACGCAGCGTCGATATCCGAGCAAACAACGTTCCGACCGGCAACATCCTGCTGGCGCTGCGACTGAAAGACCTTACTTACAACGCCGATTTGCCGCTGACCGGTGAACTGAAGGGCGAATTGGGCCGTGACGGCTTGCCGACTTATTTCCGCGGCAAACTGACGGCTGGCGCCGGCTCGATCATCGATACCGATACGCCCGACTATCCGATGGAGATCGATTCGGCGGAAATCAACGTCGAATGGGATTCCGGGCGACGCGTCCTTGTCGCGCCTTTCAAGATCATATCCGGCGCAAACCGCGTCACGCTGCTCGCACATCTTGAGCCGCCCAATGGCAGCATCAACGATTGGCAACTCGGCCTTTCCGGCGGCACCATCGTACTCGCCGGCATCGACAACGAACCACCATTGATCTTCAACCGCATCGCGATCGGCTTCCGCTTCGATACTGCCAGGAAGCAAGTGCTCCTGACCCAGGCCGATATCAGCAACGGCGAAATCGGTATCGCCGGGACCGGCAGCGTGGACTATTCGGGAGAACCGTTGCTCAAGCTCGGCTTTGCGGGAACGCCGATGTCTGCATCGGCGATGAAGCGAATCTGGCCGACCTTGATCGTCCCGGAGGTTCGCGAATGGGTGATCGAGCGCATCGAACGAGGCTCGGTGCAGCGCATAGAGATCGGCATCAATACGCTGGTGAAAAATCTTCCGCGCAAGGGGCCGCCCATTCCCGATGACGGCCTTTCCGTCAACATCGTTGCGAATGGCGTCGCGGTGCATCCGGTCGACGGCCTGCCGTCGGTGCATGATGCCGATCTCAAAGCCCATGTCACTGGCCGCACCGCGACCGTGACGATCGGGCAAGCGGTTGCGGATACGCCGGGCGGCCGCAAGCTCAGCATTTCGGATTTTGTCTTTGAGGTCCCAGACATGCATCCGAAGCCGCCGCCCTCGCGGGTGAAGCTTCGGATCGAGGGCCCGGTACCGGCCGCGGCCGAAATCTTGGCCTCGGATCGTCTCAGCGATTTGTCGGCGACCCCGGTCGATCCCAACACCAGCAAGGGAACGTTCTCGGCCATCATCAATATGGGCATGCCGGTCAAGGGCGAATTGACGAAGGAAAACACGACCTACAACGTCACCGCCGACCTCAACGGCTTTGCGGCCGACAAGCTGGTGATGAGCCAGAAGCTCGAAGCCAACTCGCTGAAGGTCGTCGCCAACAATCAGGGCTATCAGGTCAAGGGTGACGTCAAGATCAACGGGCAAGCGGCAGCGCTCGACTACCGCAAGCCCGCCGAGGGCGATGCCGACATCCGCCTGCAGGCGACGCTGGACGACGCGAGCCGCGCGCGGCTCGGACTTGATCTGGGGCCACAAGTGTCCGGTGCCATCCCGATCAAATTGGTCGGCAAGATCTCAAGCGATCACGACAGCAAGATGGGTATCGAGGCTGATCTCACTCAGCTCAAGCTCGATAATATTCTTCCAGGTTGGGTCAAGCTCCCCGGCAAATCGAGCCGCGCGACTTTCAATGTGGTGCCGAAGACGCAGTCGACCCGCTTCGAGGACGTCGTCATCGAGGGTGGCGGCGTTTCGATCAAGGGATCGCTGGAGGTCGACCAGAATGGCGATCTTCTGAATGCCAACTTCCCGACCTATTCGCCGTCCGAAAGTGACAAGACCTCGCTGAAGGCCGAGCGCGGCCCGGACGGAGTCATCAAGGTGACGATGCGCGGCGATATATTCGACGGTCGTGGTTTCCTCAAATCGGCGATCACCGGGACCAGCAAGGAGGAAAAGAACAAGCTGAAGAACCTCGACCTCGATGTGGACCTGAAGCTCGGCGCGGTGGCGGGTTATAATGGCGAGGCGGTACGCAGCGTCGATTTGAAGTTTTCCCGGCGCAACGGCGCGATCAGGAGTTTTGCGCTGAGCGGAAAGATCGGGCGCGACACGCCCGTGACTGCCGAGCTGCACGGCCGGGGGCAGGCACAGAGCCGCGATCTGATCACCCTGCAGACCAATGATGCCGGCGCGTTCTTCCGCTTCAACGAC
>Ga0310909_10000393_pt1 | contig 22174 bp, 23 predicted proteins | sample GREbulkMGT000H_FD_203449 | JGI IMG/M metagenome (GOLD analysis project Ga0310909, IMG submission 203449) | Lab enrichment of tropical soil microbial communities from Luquillo Experimental Forest, Puerto Rico - GRE.bulkMG.T000H | ecosystem: Environmental > Terrestrial > Soil > Tropical forest >... | reverse complement strand
GCCTGCCGGCGCAGCTCCTCCGGACTGATGTCATCCCGGATCGCCAAAGCAATTGTGGTCCCCCATACCCCAACCACAACATCTGCTACTCGTGACCCCGCTCCAACGCAACCTTTTTGGCGAGTCAGCGTCAATTCAGGTCGGTATTATCAGTGTCGAGAACAGACACGCTTCTCATCCGCCTCCTCCTCGGGGCACCCCTTATGTGCGATCGAACGCACGACCGGAACGATCGAACCCAGAGTGGTAGGGGAACCGACCACTCGCCTTGTCCGCAGTTCCTGCGAGCGGGTGGATAGCACCGGCGATGTAGGAGAGAATGGCCGGAGGCGAGCCTCCGGCCGTTCCCACGCGCTTACTACGCTGCCGCCCCGGCCCGTTTTGCTCCGCAAAAGGTGGTGACCATATAGCCGCCACGGTATGGCCGGCCGGCGGGGGCGGGGCCGTGACGTCGGGCGGCGCCATGGCGCAGCTGTTTAGAACAATCCCACAGGCAGCCAATGCTAGCCATGAGGAAAGCGAAAAGATCCGCAGTAGCAGGCGCATCTGCGCCCTCGTGGAATTATCTCTCTCTGTCTAGCAGTTTGGTAGTACAATCTCTATAGAATGCGATCGTCAATGTCGGATCGGCCTCGAGGCGGGCCATCACGGAACCTCTACTCGGGGCGAGGATCGGCACTCTGGCTTTCGCCTTGCGGGTTGTCGACCTGCAAGACAACAACAGCACCCACTGAGGTCTGCGAACGATGAGAAGAGTGGGAGGAACACCATGCCTGACCAAATAACTGAGGCATCTCATTCCGCTTCGGCCCACCCCAGCATGGCAGTGCTGAGCCTTGCCGCCCTTGGCGTGGTGTTTGGCGACATCGGCACCAGTCCGCTATACACGCTGAAGACCGTGCTTGACGTGACGGGCGGAGCGGCTTCGGAACCAGCGGCAATCCTCCGGCGCGCTGTCACTGACCCGGTGGACACTGATCATCGTCACCTCGCTGAAATAGGTCACCTTCGCTCTGCGTGTGGACAATAACGGCGAAGGCGGCATTCTCGCACTGTTGGCACTTCTGCGCAGGACGCTCGGGCGGCGGCAACCCCTCATCGTGCTCATCGGTCTTTGCGGCGCGGCGCTGGTATATGGAGATGCCGCGATCACGCCGGCAATTTCGGGCATGGCGTGCCCACGCCCATTTCGGCTTCATGGAACAGCCGGATATCCCAGCCCTGCTGCAGCACCTTCAAGCGAAGGGTTACCCGGTGGATTTCTCCAACGTAACCTATTTTATCGGGCGCGAGACGGTCGTGCCACGCGAGGATGGCAAGGGGCTGCCGCGCCTGGTGCAGAGCACATTCGCATTCCTGTTGCGCAATTCGAGCGAGGCGGTCGAGTATTTTCGCCTACCGAGGGATATGGTTGTTGAGATACGGCGCCAATTCGCTGTCTGATCTCGGCATTCGAGCGCCCCGAGGCAGCTGTCCCGCCCTGCCGACGCCGCGACGGCAATTGACCCTATCTTCAGCGCGCCGCGTCTGCTGTTCGCGCGTCCCAGCGGTGGGGGACAGCGCTCGCGAGCTTCCGTTGCTCGAGGTAACATGGTCGATACCGCTATAGCAACGCGTTTCAGTGCCCCGGCGCCGGATACTCAGTCATTTGCTTCTGTGCGGCCAATTATCACCATAGGCGCAGCCCAAATCACCGCGCGAGCCGCTGCAGGATTTCGACCATCTCGCGGTGCGGAGCGCTGGTCGCGTTTTGGAATTCGCCGACTGGGTGGGCGTCCATGAGCCTGCTGAGCTGGAGGAGTTCACGGATCCGTTGCCGCCGATTGAGCTGCAGTTCAGACGGACGAGAGGTGAAAAACAGCCGCCGCAGCTCGCCACGGCCGAAGAGATGGCTGACTTCCGACCCCGTCACGTAGATCAGGAACAGGACGAGGATCCACAGAGAGACGGCGGAGAAACGATGCCACGAAAACGTGGTAACTAAGTACGGTACAAAATCGCCCGGCGGATTGCGCTCGATCACGGAGAAGTGCGCGAAACGCTCCAATAGGCGTGCCAGAAACACAATGACCCAGTAAAAGGCCGTTTTGAACAGGATCGGCTGAATCAGCGGCGCCCGATCGTAACGTCTCACGTATGGCATCGTATTGGCCACTAGCACCGCCTTGCCCACAACCAGCGCCGCAACCGTAGCAAGCATAAAGTTGCTGACCGCGATGGCATAATCGGCGAGCAGGAGGTTGGTCGTAAACACGATGAAGTTGAAGCCGACAAAGAAGAAGATTGTCGGCGGCAACGCTTCGCGCGCCTCGTGTAGAATCCGGGCACCGATCCGCTGCACAACTCCCGCGGGTTTCTTCAGGGAAACGTCGGCTCCGGGATGCTGATCGTCGAACGAGGCAGGGGGATGGGTCCTCATGAGCTCGCTCCTAAACAACGGCACTCACCGAGCACTATCGTGATGCGGTGCGTTCGACCACTTTCCAGTGCCTTGACCGATGGCGCCAGGATTTTGAAGCGGGTAAGACACGGTTTCTACTTTAGGACCGATCCAGCCTCTTAGAGAGGGCTAACCGGGGTCGGGATGGAGGACCCGACGGGCGAAGCGGACAGAGCTGCGCTGAAGCTCGATTTCGATCGCCGTCTACTGCTGCAATTTCGCGGCTCGACGATCATTTCCGATGCCGGCTGCTAGCGAATGTCGGTTAAGTGCTCCTTCGCCAAGTCGCGTTATAGGCGCACGCGCCAAGCCCCTGAGCCCTGAAGACGCCTTGGTTGTCTATTGTCCCTCAACTGTGTGGCCATAGCCGGTGACCATCTTCAGGTGCCCTTGCGGCGTTACATATCCCTGGAAGGTATAATAAGAAGCTGAAACTGTGCGGGCCCGTTCGCTATGGTAAGCAGCGGTAGAACACCGCAGTCTTGACAAGTTATCGGTGCGTTCCCTCCAGCGACGTCCAGAGTATTCCCCTTGCTAATGTTCTGGATCACGACGCTAGTGTATGTTCCATCGAAGGCAGTGGGCGTATTTGCAGCCGATCCAGCCGCGTAGGTGGCCAGCGTCAGCGCGGGTACAGCCGCGGTGGTCGGTGGCGGAGCCGGTTGCGGCGTGCATGCGACTATCACGAAGAGGCAGACGCGGCCAAAAAGGCCACGATCGCCGCAGCCGCGACGGGGCCGGCTGCAACGGGTAGGTCCGTGCCACCGCAACCCGCGAAACCGCACTGACCCTTATTTTGCTGAGCTGAGCTGAGGTCGAGGATCGTCGCAGCCCCGCAGCGCAGGCGGTCGAGCAACTCATCGCGCGATCCCGGCTCGAACTCGTCACGAGCCCGGAAATAGTTCGCTATCACGCGCGATCTCAGCGCTGTTTTTGTGCAGGTCCTAGGGTTTTTGTGCAGAATGGTCTTTCTGTGCAAAAGCCGATCGGCAGAGAGGCAGGAAGGGGAGGGTTCCCCGATCTTCCCCGTACGGTCACGCGGTCGGCTCGGCACCCTTCGCCCCGGCCGTCTGATCTTGCGCGCTCGCGGAATTTGCGTAGAAGCCGACGACGTGCTGCCGTTCGCGCTCGCGCTGGCTAGGCACCCGAGCATAGCATGGCGGCGCGGCCCGCGCGCACGCATCTCTTGACTCGAACTGGGCGGGCGAGTTCTGGGGTCGACGAGGTGCTGGCGATCGCACTCGCGAGGAGCTCCGGGGCCAAGCTTGTCCTGCCGCATCGCCTTGACCCGATCACGAACATGACGCCACACCTACACATCCACAGCGACAAGGCGCAGCAGCTCGAGCTCAGCACACGATCGCGGCCGCGCGGTTGAGGCTCACGCTGGGAGTATTCGAATTTGTCTGCCGGGAAGAAATACTCAGCTTTGCGGCTGGCCCGCTCCGTGCTACGATTGGCCTCGCAGTCAAGGGATAATGTCCGAGATTGCCACGGTGATGAACCGGAAGGCCGAAGCTGTTCCTCCCAAGATCGCTTCGGCCTTCGTGTTTTTCCATCTTCCCGATGCGTATGCACCAAACCCCTGCGTCCCAGCCGACCGGAATTGCCCGAGCGACGTGAAATGAACCCGCGGCAATTAATCTAGGCTATGATGGCCGCGGCAATCGCGAGGGACACGAGATGATCACGAAATTCGACAGCTCCTATTACGGCACCGCCGACATGGAGAACCTCGGCTATACCGGCACGCCGATCAACGACCGCTGCTATCCGCAAGCGCAGTTCGCCAAGGCGCTGCACAAGGTCGTGGCCTACGCCAAGTGCATGGACGAGCGCGGCTACAACACTTTCTGGATGGCCGAGCATCATTTTCAGCCCGAGGGCACGGAGCTCATTCCGAACCTGCTGATGATGGCGATGCACCTGTGCGGCATCACTAAAAACATCAACATCGGCTGCGGCTTCAACATCGTACCGATGTGGCATCCGCTGCGCCTGGCCGAGGATTACGCGATGGCTGACATCCTGACCGGCGGGCGGATCATCTTTGGCGTCGGGCGCGGCTACCACACCCGCGAAGTGGAGAGTTTCGGCGCGCCGTTGCTCGACCAGAACGCCAATCGCGAGATGTTCGAAGAAGGCGTCGATGTCCTGTTCAAGGCCTTCGAGGGCAAGCCGTTCTCGCACAAGGGCAAGTACTGGACGATCCCGCCAGAGGTCCCGTATCGCGGCTATACACTGAAGGAGATCACGCTGATCCCGGCGCCGGAGCGCCTGCCGGTCGAATGCTGGCAGCCGATCCAGAGCGGCTCCGAGCGCGCCTTCGAGTTTATGGCGAAATACGGCATCAACGGCGTGATCGGCGGCGGCTCGGCAGAAGGCGGCGCCGTCGAGCGGCACATGCTCGGCTTCCAGGCGGCCTATGCGCGCCGCGGCATCGAGCTCGAATTGGGCGCGCGGCTGGCGCTTGGTTACCAGTTCCACATCGCGTCCTCCCGCGAGCAGGCGATCCGCGAAGCCGCCCCGCATTACGAAGAGAACATGAAGATGTTCGGCGAATTGCGCCTGGTGCGGGCATTGACCGACGAGCAGATCGCGGCGATGCGCGACCCGCGGCTGGTCGGCACGGTCAAATTGCCGACAATCGAGGATGCGGTGAAGGCCGGCGGCTTTCTCGCCGGCCGGCCCGAGGACATCGTCGAGCACCTGAAGGCGGTCGAGAAGCGCTATCCCGGCCTCGACCGCGTCATTTGTGCGACCCCGCTCGGCACCCCGCTCGACGTCCAGCTCGCAGATCTCGACCGCTTCGCGAAAGAGGTGATCCCGGCCTTCCGCGACACCCGGACCGCCGCCGCCGCGCAGTAGACCCGAGGGCGCAGCCTGGGAAAAGGGCCCTTCCGATGGGTGGCGGCGTAGGATCCGACAGCTCACAGGTGCATCGGCACGGCGAGGTAGCAGCCGAACTCCTTTACGAAGTCGACCGAGACCCGCGCATGAACGCGCCCCTGGCGGTCCAGAAGCTCGGCATGGTCGTCGATCGGGACGATGGCGCCGTGCCAAATATTCGGATGGATGTACAGGCCGCTCTTGCCGCTGCACCAGAAGCTGGTGAATTTGTCAGGCGTGACATCGTCTCCAGGTAACGCGAGCGGCACCACAAAGCTCTCGCCATTCAGCGGGTAGAAGAGCTGGCCGCCGTCGGGGTGATAGTTCGCCCGCCAGACAAGAGCGCGCTCGCGCGCGGGTGGGCTATCGCTTCTCGCTTCTTCCGGCCAGGTGCTCCACGCGAACAGATACGAGTCGCCGACCGCGTTGTTGCGCGCGTACAGCGTTTCACCCTCCCACCAGAATTCGAACAGGCCTTCGGTGACGCCGCCCTGGTCGCCCGAATTGTCATCGATCGGTCGCCACCCTTGCGCCGGCCACCGCACGATCTCGATCTGGAACGTGGTCGGCGTTTCCACCAGACAGCCGTAGCCCTTCAGCGCTTCGTCGCTGGCGGCGATCAGCGGGGTCGTATGCACGCGCCGCACGCCGGTGGTGGGGATGTAAGCGATTTCCTTCAGGTCGAAATCCATTCCGCTTCCCTCAAGTGCTCGGTTGCCGCCCGCCGATGATCGCAAAGCGCATCTTTCCGGAGATCCAGTCGATCGCCCCGACGGCCCCAAGGATCAACAGAACGATGGACGCCACCTGGTCGAAATCAAAGGTCCGGATCTGCTCGGAAAGCTGTAATCCGATCCCGCCGGCACCGACAATACCGATGATCGTCGCCGAGCGCGTGTTGGATTCGAAGAAATAGAGGACCTGACCCGCAATGATCGGCAGGACCTGCGGCACCAAGCCGAAGCGCATGCCCATCAAGCCAGTACCGCCGCTGGCGACGACGGTCTCGCGTTCGTGCGCCCTCGTCGCCTCGATCGCCTCCGAAAACAGTTTCCCCAGCGCACCGGTATCGGAAACCGCAATCGCCAAGATGCCGGCAAATGGACCGAGGCCGACCACGCCGACGAACACGAGAGCCCAGATCAGCGTATCGATACCGCGAATGACGTCCAGCAGCCGGCGGACCAGAAAGCGCAATATTCCATTGGGCGATGTATTTTTGGCGGCGAGCAGGGCGAGCGGCGTCGCCAGCCCAGCAGCCGCCAACGTACCGAGCAAGGCAATCGACAGCGTCTCCCCCATTGCCTTCAAGAAGAGATGCAGATGGCCGCCTGTCGAAAGCGGGAACATCAGGCCGATGAACTTGAATAGTGCGGTGAGCCCGGCCCCGATCTGCCCGAACGATATGTCGAGCCACCAAATCGAGAATAGGAAGAGGCCGACAATGGCGACCGGTCCGCCGGCCTCGGCGACACGCTGCTGCCACGGCTTCGCGAGCAGTGCGTGGTGCCGCGCCAGAACCGCGGCCTGGTCACCGGCGAGGATCGCGTAGTGGCGGGTGCTCATCCGACGCTCTCGACCGGCGCCAGACGATGGCGGATGCGCTCGGACAACACGTCAATGATCGAGACCGTGACGATGATCATCAGCAAGATGGCGCTGACATCGGTGTAGTAGAACTTGCGGATCGCGACGAACAAATCCTGTCCGATGCCGCCGGCGCCGACAAACCCAACGATCGAACCCGCCCGCACATTGATCTCGAATCTAAGCAGCGTGTAGCTCGCCAGATTCGGCAGTACCTAGGGTAATGCAGCAAAGCGCACCACGTCGACAAACCGGGCGCCGGCGCCGCGCACGGCTTCGACCGGGTTCATGTCGATGTTTTCGATGGCTTCGATGTAGAGCTTGCCAAGCGTGCCAAAACTGTGGATGCCGATCGCCAGCACGCCGGCGAGCGGTCCCAGCCCAAAAGCGCTGACAAAGAGCAGCGCAAATACCAAGTCCGGAACCGTCCGGCAGAACTCGAACAGTCGTTTGACGACCCAACGCACGGCCTGGTTGCGCGCCAGGTTTGCCGCGGCAAGCCCGGCCAAAATACCGGCGCATACCATTCCACCAAACGTCGCGAGATAAGCGATCAACACCGTATCGAACAGCAGTTTCAGCCATCCGAAAAAGTTCCAATACCATTCGGCGACGTCAGCAGTCAGATGATCGGCCCGAAAGATCGGCATGATCCGGCCGAAATAGCTGGTGAGACCCGCGAGGTGGTGGAGCAGTTTGCCCGGCTCCACCTCGCCCCAACGGCCCGCGAACCCGACGAGAACCACCAAACCCGCGAGCATGGCCAGCCGCCTAAGTCGTCGACGCGCCACTTCGCGCCCGTAATTCGCCAGCAGCTGACTAAGACGCTGCTCGGGCAGGGCCAGAAGACCAGTTGACATCCCGCTGGCTGCCGGTCGCCTCCTCTGCTTCGTCGCTTTTGCTCAACTCCCTTTCTTCTTGCGCATCTCGTCGACGTATTGAATCATCTCGACCGTATCCGCATAGTCCTTATGCGTTACTGGGACGAACTCCCTGTCCTTGCCGTCCGACAGGCGGTCGAATGCGGCTTTGTCCTTGGTCGGCGCCTCGGTAAACGCGTTCACAATCGCTTTTTTGAGATCCTCCGGCAGATCGGAGAGATAGGCATAGGGCGAACCCGGCAGCAGATCGGACTTGAAGATGATCCGAAAATCCTCCTTCTTTGCCATGCCCTTGTTGACCATGCGGGTCAGGTTCGAATCGTTGTCCGCATTCCACCAATTGGCGGCGCAATCGACCGTACCTTTCTCGAGTGCAATAACGCCGTTTTCGTGGCTGCCGGTGATGATCGACTTGCCGAAGAAGCTGTCGACGTCGATACCGATCTTGTGCAGATAGAAGCGCGGAGCATTGTAGCCGGAAGTAGAATTGGGGTCCACAAAGCCGATCGTCTTGCCCTTGAGATCATTGATGTCCTTGTAGGGGCTGTCCGTTTTCACATAAATCACCGAGTAGTAGCCGATCGCCCCGTCATTGTTGCGCGTGGTGACGAAGGGTTCTGTTTTCACTCCCGTGAGATACGCCTTCGAGTAGGAGGCGGGGCCGTAATAGGCGATCTGGATGTTGCCGGCACGCTGACCTTCGATCACCGCAGCGTAATCGTTCGCTACGCGCAGCTTCGCCGGCACGCCGAGTTGCTTGGTCAAATAATCCATGAATGCAGCGTAGCGATCGCCGACACCCGATGCGTTCTCTGCCGGTACAACGGCAAACGTCAGCTCTGGGTATTGGCTCTTCCAGTCCGCCGCACGGGCCGCACCCATTGGCCAGGCCAGCGCGGCCACGCCAACTAAAAAATACCGACGATCGAGCATCTCTATCTCCCCCACGCAGTTCAAAAGCCAGATCGGATGAGCAACGGGTATGCGGGTGTCCGTGGACGCCGTCTCACGTGGCGGCCTGCCCGACGGCCCCCTCCAGAGAGCCGCTATCGGCGATTGCCGCGTCAGGCTGGCCGGAGCCGTCGGAGGTGGCGCCGTAGAGCTCGCGGGCCGCCCCGTCGTCCAGCGCCGCCGCGACGTCGTCGAAGACGATCGCGCCAGCGGCCATGCCGACGAGCCGGTCGCAATAACCGCGCGCGATGTCGAGCGAATGCAGGTTGCAGATCACCGTGATCCCGAAATGCCTGTTGATTCGTTGCAGAGCGTCCATCACCACGCGGGTGTTGTGCGGATCGAGCGAGGCGATCGGCTCGTCGGCGAGGACGATTTCGGGCTCCTGGACCAGCGCACGGGCGATCGCCACGCGCTGCTGTTGGCCGCCGGACAGATGATCGGCCCGTTGTGCCGCGAGCTGGGCCATTCCGAACTGTTCGAGCGCAGCGAGCGCGACCGCTTTGTCCTGATCGGGCCACCAGCCCGACAGACTGCGCCAGGGCGGCACGAGCGCGAGACGGCCGATCAGTACATTGGTCAGGACGTCGAGGCGGCCGATTAGATTGAATTGCTGGAAGACCATCGCTGCGCGTGCGCGCCACAACCGCAGTGCACGACCACGCAGTGCCGTTACCTCGACCCCGTCGAAAACGATCCGCCCAGCACTCGGCTCAACCAATCCGTTGATCAGCCGCAGCAGGGTGGACTTGCCGGCGCCCGATCGGCCGATGACGCCGACAAAGCTGCCTTTTTCGATCTGCAGCGAGACATCGTCGACGGCAACGTTGACCCCGAACTTCCGCGTCAGGCGCTCGATTTCCAACATCAGATGGCCCGCTGCAGAGCTGTCCAGAGCGCTCGAGGGAACTACTATCAACTTTCACGGATAGGAATTACAAGCGAACCGCGACGCGTCCGCTGCAGTCAAGTTACCGATTTATGACAGAACACCGAGCTTCGACCAGTGGCGAGTCGGCGTAACTCCGCAGCAGTCGCCCATTATCGTATCAAAACCGGCGACCTAGGACATGGTGGCGGTGACACCACCGAGGGAGCAGCCGATGATATTTCTCATGCTATGGGTCCTTGCCATTGGTTGCGCATTCATTCACGTCAGTGTGCGGCAGCTGTGGCGGCATCCGTATGAACGGGCGACGGTGTTCCTGCTCTATCAGCTGAGCGTTTCGTTGGGATTGGCCGGTCTCCTGGTCTTTGTCGGTCATGGGCTGCGGGCCGCCGAGACCGCCGCCAGGATCGGGTGGCCGACCGCCCCAAACTTTCAATTCGAGCTCGGCGCTGTCGGCTTGGGGATGGCAATCGGATCAGGGCTGGCGCCGTTCGTCCGATTTCGTCACTACTGGTTGGGCATTGCCGTCGGCCCATCAGTGTTCATGGCGCTGGCTGGCATCAATCACATTCGGGAGGCGCGTGCGGGCAATCTTGCCGCGTACAATGTCGGCATCGTGGTCCCCGATCTGCTGATACCTGCCAGCCTCGCCTGGCTTTTGCACCGGGTCTTCAAGCTCGCAGCGAAAGGAGGCGAGTGACGCCGAGCGCTTCAAGGTTCGAGGAGCGCCCTCGAAGTGCTGCAGATCTTGCCCGACCGGCGACGGGCCTCAAGCACCGACCTAGTCACGGCGAGGGCGGCGCAGCGTGAACGTTTCGAACGGCGCCAGCTGACCGTCGGTTCCGACCACGTCATAATAAGTGACTGCGATCGTGGTGAAGTCACCGGGACGTGATCCCGGATCGACGGTAAATGCTGCAAAGCCGTAGGAATGCGCCGCGTTTCGCACGGCCGCCCATGGCGCCTGCTCCTTGATGTAGACCGGCGGACGCTTGCCTGTCTTCGGATCCGGTTCGCCGGCGGCGGTGATTACCCGACACTGCGGCGGGTCGAAGAACAGCGTGTTCGACGGCACGGACGTTCCGCCGCCGCCGATGACCATGTGCACCGTTCCCTTCGTTGTATCGATCGTGTCCGTGGCGGTTGCTACGGGGATCGGGGTCAGAGTGGCGTTCTGTTCGCGGCCGCGGATCGGGTGTGAGCGCTCATAGTGGTGCTCGTGTCCACACACCACGAGGTCGACGCCGTATTTGTCGAACAACGGCACCCATTCCTCGCGGATCCCGAGGTCTGCGCCATTGAACTTGTCGACTGTCGAGATGGCGACCTGGTGCATGCACACGACGATCCAATCGACATCATGATCGCCGCGGGCGGCGGCCAACTCCCGTTCCAGCCAGGCCTTCTGAGCGCCCTCCGAATAGCCCCGGACATACGAATTGCCTCCGTCCTGGTACGTGATGTCGTCGTTGGCGAGGCTGATCACGCGCATCGAGCCGACGGTGAAGGCGTACCATAGCCCGCGGGTCACATCGGTGTGGCCGGTGGCCTCCGGCAGCGAGAAGTAGGTTTGATAAGCCTGATAGCCGATCGGTCCGTTGCCGAGCTCGTTCTCGTGGTTGCCGGCCGCGGGCATCCAGGGACGGTTGCGGGCGCTACGGCTGTTGTTCTCCCAGAAATCCCACCAGGTCCGTACCCGATCCTCGGCGATATTGGCATAGCAGAGATCGCCATTGAGCAGGTGAAACAGGGGCTGCAGCCGCTCTACGCCAAGCGGCGTAGCGGCGGCTGCCGGCGAGCCGAGATTGTCGTTCACATATGGCGGTTTCTCGATCGCCACACCCTCGGGGGGCTTGTACCTCTTGCCCAAGGTCGGCGTGGCCTGATCCCCAAAGCTGGTGAACGTGAACCGCGCGCGGCCGCGCGCAGCGGTTCGGAACGTGCCGAACTCCGGCGCAGCACCCTCATGGGATACCCCGTATAAATAGGCGGAGTCGGCCCGCAGCTGGCCGATTTTCGCATGATAGGCGTAGACAACTTGGCCGGACTTTGCGTCGGTATAACTGGTCTCCATAGCCTCGACGACGCGCTCGAGCTTGCCATCGAGAGTGCCGAGCATGACACGCGGGTTGCGAATGGATTGCAGCGTGTGCCAGGACACCACCATCTCTGACGACGCATCGGCACCAAACTGCAGGTGTAGTCCGGCGACAGGGGGCGTGGTTGTAGGATCAGGCAACGGAGGCGCAGCGGGTGCCGCCAGGGCGGCGCCGGTTCCGATCAGGGACGCCGCGACTGCGGCCCCGCCGGCGATTCCCGCAGCGGCGAGCAGCCTGCGACGACTGAGTTCAAGGTTTAACCCGGTGTTATGTGCGGTCATCTCTTCGGGGTTGCTCACGTCGTAGCCGCGGGAGCTTACCACAACTCGATGACAGTTCGGCGACAGGATGCGGTGAAGGCGGCCGGTTTCCTCGCCGGTCGGCCCGACGACATCATCGAGCCAGCTGAAGGCGGTCGAGAAACGCCATCCCCGGCCTCGACCGCGTCATTTGCGCCACCTCGCTCGGCACCCCGCTCGACGTCCAGCTCGCCGACCTCGACCGCTTCGCGAAGGAGGTCATCCCGGCCTTCCGCGACACCCGGACCGCCGCCGCCGCGCATTAGACCCGGGAGTACGGATACCGACCATACCTCGGAACCAAGCATGCGATGACTACCGCCTTTGACCCCGAGACCGCGCGTCCCGGTGTTCCCCGCCCAGGACGCGGCGGCCTACGAGCAGGTCATCGGGCGTTGGAGCCGCCGCCTGGCGCCGATGCTGCCGGGGCTATCCGTCGCAACGCTGTCGGACGAGGCGTGAGCGAGATGTACGGCGGGGCTTCCTATGCAATCGCCCCGACGGCCCGCGCTTGTTGGCGTCTACGGCGTGGGCCTGTCGCGGGACTGTGCCGTCCTAAACGGCCAACCCCTGTTTGCACTGGAGTTCTGCTTTTCTCCCGGTGTTACACAAGCTCGACTATTGCATGATGCCCAGCCAGTGGCCGCAATGCGGCGGTCGCGCGTGAGCAGCCGCGCCTCGAGCACCTCTGCTAAGGCGACGTAAACGGCATCGTAAGCCGTCAGGTTGTGTCGCAATTCCCAGACGCGCCGCAGCAGAAGATCATGGGGGTAACGGTCCAGCGGGGAATCGAACAGATCGTCCAGGGCATCGCGACAGCGCCCGGGTTCGACCCGATCGCTCGCCGCATAGCGGCGCAGCACCTGCGCCACCTCGATGTCGATCAGATGGGGCGCATGCAGCGTTTGCTCTGTGCTGAGCAGGCGGTCCCGAATAGCGGCAGCGGCCGGCGTCCGCAACAGCACTTCCACGAGTGCCGAGGCGTCGACCACGATCACCGGGAGTCGCGCTCCGCTCGGATCGCCTCTTCCGGTGACGGGTCGGGATCCGTTGCGGGCCGCTTCTCCAGGCGCTCGCGCAGCTCAGCCAAACTGGGCCGCTCGGCCATGCGGCGCAGTTCCGCCAGCAGATAATCAGAAAGCGACATGCCGGCGAGCGCTGCGCGCGACTTGAGCCGGCGATGCAGCGCATCGGGAACATTCCGGATCTGGATCATCACTGACATGCGACCGACATAAAAACATGCGTACCACATGTAAAGCACCGAAGGCACTGGCCGCCGCCGCGGCGCATTAGACCCGAGGGTCGGGCGCTGGCCGCCCGTTTGGCGCGAACGGGCCCACCCTCGCGGGTGCCGGACGTCAGATTTCGACTTCGGCGCCGAGCTCGATGACCTGATCAGCGGGGATCCGGAAAAACTCGGTCGGATGCGTCGCAATGCGGGTCAACCCCGCATAGAGACGCTCGCGCCATCGCGCCATTCCCGGGCGCTCGGTCGATTTGACATTGAACCGCCCGACAAAGAACGACATTTGACCGGGATCAAGATTGAGCCCCGATATGTCCGCACGGCCAAGCTCGCGCGGAACATTGGGTGTCTGCGCAAAGCCGAAATGAATTTCGATCTGCCAAAAGCCTTGACCGAGCTGATGCGCGCGAACCCGATCTTCACGTGCCACCCGGGGGATGTTCTCGGTGACGATGCGCACGAACAGCACAGTTCTGTGCAATACTTTGTTGTGCTTGAAGTTATTCAGCAACGGCACCGGAACATCGTCGGTGCGGTTCGTGAGATAGACTGCAGTCCCTGACACGCGGGCCTCGCAAGCTTCGGTCGCAGTCGCGAGGAAGGAGGGGAGGGGAACGGACCGATCCGAGAGCCGCGCGTACACGAGCTGGCGCCCTTCACGCCACGTCGACATCACGATGAATACGATCACCCCGATCGCCAGCGGAAACCAACCACCGCTCGGAATTTTCAGGGCGTTGGAAGAGAACAGCGCGAGGTCCACGAACCCCAGCGGTACGAAGGCAGCCGCCACAACCGGCCACCGCCATCCCCAAATGCGATGCGCCACTGCTGTGGCGAGCACGGTCGTGATCACCATCGTCCCGGTAACGGCAAACCCGTAAGCCGCAGCGAGCGCGCTCGAGCTTTGGAAACCGAGGACCAGTGCCAGGACGGCGACGAGGAGCAGCCAATTGAGCTGCGGGATGTAAATCTGGCCGGAGATATGCGCCGAGGTTTGCAGGACATCGAGCCGCGGCATCAGGTCGAGCTGCATCGCTTGCCTTGTCAGCGAGAAGGCACCCGAAACTACGGCTTGCGAAGCGATGACGGTGGCCGCGGTGGCCAATACCACGAGGGGCAATATCGCCCAATCGGCCGCCATGCGAAAAAACGAGTTTTCGATCGCGTTCTCGTCGACGAGGACCAAGGCGCCCTGGCCGAGATAATTGAGCACCAGCGCCGGCAGAACCACCGCGAACCACGCGCTCCTGATCGGAAAGCGGCCGAAATGACCCATATCCGCGTAGAGCGCCTCGCCGCCGGTGATCGCCAGCGCGACAGCGCCCAGCACGACAAAGCTGATCGCCGGATGAGCGGTAAAGAAATCGACGGCGTGTAGGGGGCTGATCGCCGTGAGGATGCGAGGGGAAGCGCCGATTTGGATCAGTCCCAAGATGCCCAACACGGCGAACCACAGCGCCATGACCGGACCGAAATATTCGCCGACGCGTTCAGTGCCGCGCTTTTGCACGATGAAGAGCGCGAGCAGCACGACCACAGTCAGCGGCAGGACGAAGGATTTCAGAGCGGGTATCGCCACCTCGAGCCCGTCTACGGCGCTCAGCACGGAAATCGCCGGCGTGATCATGCTGTCGCCGTAAAAGAGCGCAGCCCCGGCCAGACCGAGCATGGTCAGGACCCAGGGCAGGTGCTTGCCGGGCGCTCCCCAGAGAGCCAGGGCGAGGAGCGCAAATATCCCCCCTTCGCCCTGATTGTCGGCGCGCATGATCAGCAGGACGTATTTGAAGGCAACGACGAGCACGAGGGCCCAGATAAGGCAAGACAGAACGCCGAGAACATTCGCCTGTGTGAGCGCGAGCCCGTGTTCAGGGTTGAAGCACTCGCGAAACGTGTAGACGGGACTTGTTCCGATGTCGCCGAAGACGACACCGAGCGCAGCGATAACGAGGCCGCCGCGGCCGGGCGGGGTACCCTGGTCATCCTCACCCACCTGCTCGGTCGTGCGGCTTGTCGCGAATGCTCGTTGGTTTGCCCCGTCAGACACGATCTCGCCAGAACGATCCGCCATGCCGTGCTCCGGTTCTCTGCCGATCTGTACACAGCGGCCCTTACTACAACCGCTTTGATTTGAGCGCTATCGGCGGATTTCAGCGATCCGGTATTCTAGGCTGAATATCTTCGGAGCAAAAGGATACGCCAGATGCTGATCGTCGACGCGCAGATCCATCTCTGGGAAAAGGGCACGCCGTCACCGCACCATCGCCAGCAGCCTTACTCGGCGAAACAGGCGATCGCCGCAATGGACGAGGGCGGCGTCGACCGCGCGGTGATCCACCCGGTGCTGTGGGACCCGGATTCGAACGAGCTGGCCCAGGAAGCGGTGCGGAAATATCCCGACCGCTTTCGTATCATGGGCTGGTTCTATCTAGACGACCCGAAGGGCCGCGACCTCGTCGCTCATTGGAAGGAGCGGCCGGGCATGGCCGGGCTGCGCTTCTATTTCAACGAGCGGCACAAGCGGGAGTGGATGACCGATGGGACGCTCGACTGGCTGTGGCCCGCGGCCGAGCGGGCCCAAGTGCCGGTGGCGCTCGCCGCCGAGTTGTTCCTGCCGACCGTCGGCCAGATCGCCGAGCGCCACCCGGGCCTCAAATTGATTGTCGACCACATGGCTGTACCACCGGGCAGCAAAGGAGAGGCCGCCTATCGGTTCCAACCGGAGCTGCTGGCGCTGGCCAAATACCCGAACGTCGCGGTCAAGGCGACCGGTCAGATAGGGTATGCCGAGGACGCGTATCCCTTCCGCAGCTTTCATGAGCACCTGCACCGCTGCTTTGACGCGTTCGGCCCGGAGCGGATGTTCTGGGGCACCGACATCACCCGGATGCCGTGCTCGTGGCGGCAATGCGTGACGGTGTTCACCGAGGAATTGCCGTGGCTTAAGGGCGGCGACCTCGAGCTCGTCATGGGCGAAGCGGTGTGCAGCTGGGTGGGGTGGAGCCGTCCCGCCTGAGCGCGGGCGGAGGCAGGGAGGTGGGATGAAGCCTTATGTGATCTGCCACATGAACTCGAGCGTCGACGGCCGCATCCTGGGTAGCCGCTGGCGGCCGAGCGAAAACCGCATGGCGGGGCTGTTCGAGCATATCCACGAAGAGCTCGGCGGCGGCTCGTGGCTGATCGGCCGCGTCACCGGCAGCGAATACGCCAAAGCGCAGGCCTACCCGAGCCACACGGATCAGACCTATCCGCGGCAACCCTGGTTCGCGCAGCACGACACGAAGGCTTACGGCATCGCGCTTGACGCAGAGGGCAAGATTGCCTGGGGGCGGTCCGATATCGGCGGTGACCCGGTCGTCGCGGTGCTGACCGAGCAAGTCTCCGATGCGCATCTGGCGGGGCTGCGCCGGGACCGCGTCTCCTACATTTTCGCCGGTGAGCGGGAGCTCAATCTCGGGTTGGCGCTGGAGATTTTGAACCGCGAGCTCGGGATCGAACGCCTGCAGCTCGAAGGGGGCGGCGGCTCGAACGGGGCCTTTCTACGGGCCGGCCTGATCGATGAGATCAGCCTTGCAATTTGCCCCGCCATCGACGGCGCCAAGGGCGCGCCGAGCATTTTTGATTCGAGCGACCGGGACGCGGGCGTACCGGCGCCGGTCACCTCGATGACCTTGGCGAGCTGCGAGGTGCTGGACGGCGGGGCGGTTTGGCTCCGCTATCGCCTGCAAAACGGGTGACGTGAAAAGGGCCGCCCGTTCGGGGCGGCCCTCGTCAATTCGGATCCGCGATAGGATCAGGCAGGAACGCGATGGAGTCCGACGATTTTGTTGCCGTCGGGATCGCGCAGATAGGCGAGATACATCTGCCCGGCAGGGCCCTGGCGGATGCCCGGCGGGTCCTCGATCGACGTGCCGCCATTTGCGACCCCGGCCTTGTGCCAAGCCGCGGCCTGCTCGGCGCTGTTCATCAGAAAGCCGATCGTGCCGCCATTGGCAGCGCTGGCCGGCTTGCCATCGATCGGCTTTGTCACAATGAAGCGCCCGCCATTATGCGCGTAGGCGATCCGGCCCCTCGCGTCCGGGGTGGCGGGGCTGACACCGAGTACGCCGAAGATCGCGTCGTAGAATTTCTTCGACCGCGCGATGTCGTTACTCCCGATCATGATATGGCTGAACATTCCGTTCTCTCCTCATCAGGGTCACATGTGGCCCGCCGCATCCGCCCCACACGCAGAACACGGTTTACGGGCTGGCGCCAGTATGACGGGCCGACGATTGGAATGAGAGAAGAATCTCTCTTCCCATCACCATCCGCGGCCGCCTGCGGCAGCTGGGCTATCGCGCTTGCGCGAGTATCACTAGTCACGGTCCCCCGTTTCCTCCCATCAGCGCCCGAGCGGCGCTGCGACCGGCAGCTTTCTTGCCTCTGGTGTCCGGCTCCTTATCGGTTACCTGGAGCGGAGCGCTTGGCGCTACATATACCCAATCGGCGCCTCGCCGGCCCTGCGCATGTTGTGGCTGCGCCGGAACAAGCCCGCATCATCGCGCTGGGAGGAGGCAACTGAACGCGAGGCGGCCGGCCGCCAGCGCGCGATTAGTTGGCCGGCGGAAAGAACACCAGGGTACGCACCTCGATGCTCTCCCGCGGCGGTGCATCGGGGGTCAGCGGGTTGTCGAACGAGGTGTGGAACGACAGCCGGGCGCGGCCGTCATTGGCGCTGTCATGCACACGGATGAACAGCACCTCGTCGGGCTGCATGTCCGAGAAATAGTACCAGCGGTGCGCCGGGTTGTACGCAACCCGCGAGGTCTCGCCGCGGACATGGGCGTACACGAGGTCGCTGGCGATCAGATCCTCGTCGGTGAAGCTCTGCGCGTCGCACAGCGCCAGCGGCGAATCCTGCACTGGACCGCGGACCGGCCGCCACACATTGACGATGCCAAAGCGGTGCTTCAGCAGCTCTTCCGCATCCGCCCCCATATGGTCGCGCACCCGGCGCGGCGCCGAGTTCACCGTATGGTCGTTGTGCACTTGCCGCGAGGGTTTGGCCAAGCCTTCGCGCGTCGCGTTGCGCACGTTGTGGTCGAAGACGAAGACGCGGCTGGCGCCGAGCTTGTCGCGCAGCAGGCGCTCGACTTCCGAGTAGTAGACGCGCTTAATCTCCTCGGGATCGTAGAAATCGGCGACCGCGGTCCGCGCCTTGACCAGCGCAAAGCCGTTGCGGTCGAGCGTGAACTCCGCCTCACGGCCGCGCGCGTCCTCGATCTTCACGTCGCGCGGATCGTCGGTGCCATTCCAGCGCGGCACACCGGGCGGCGGCTCCATGCGATAGGCGGCCGGCTTTTCGGCGCCCCGTATCAGGTAATGGAGCGTCGAGGTCAGGGTTTTCGGGGCTACGGCGGCATCGAGCGGCATGACGGGGCTCCTCCTATGTTGAGCAGATCCGGATTGTTGCTTGTGCTCCGCCAAATAGTCAATTCGCCGTTGCGAGCGGTCCTGCGTCTTTGTATCGAGGTCGCCGGCATCGTGGCGCTCGTGCCTATTGGCTCGAGGGTTCATCGGGATTGGCCGGAGAAGGCGAACGCACCGTATGCGATCGGATTTTCCTCTGCTCCGACACCGGTCGCGTCGTAGGACCGCTGGGATCGGTCAGCCGCGGCGGCGACTTTCGAGTTCCAGCGTTACGAGCCGGGCGACGGTAATGGCGAGATAGAATTGTCCGAGGACCGCCTCGAGATTGGCGAGGCTGCGGGCGATCGGGTCGATCGGGACGATATCGCCGTACCCCGTCGTGGTCAGCGTTGTCAGGCTGAAATACAGCATCGCGGCGAGTTCGCCCGGTTCCCCGACCGGAGCGGTGAGGTTGGCAAAGCCGGCCGGGTTCAATTCCCAGATCAATGTGAAGGCCGAGGCAAAGATGATCGCGAGGTTGAGATAGAGGACGACCGCACCCTGGAGGCGGTGGAACGTGATGCGGCCAGGTGCATAGACCAAGTGCGAGATCACCCAGGTCAGCGCCGAGAAGGCGAGGATATTTCCGCCGCGGCGGAGTACCATTACTGCAACCGGCGGCCATTGAGGGCCGAGCAGGAAACTGGCTAGCGTGGCTGCCAACCCGAGCAAAATTAAGCCCATTGCGCCACGCCTGCGCGAGAGCACGGCGACGACCAACACCATCGCCAATACCATCGACTCGATGATCGGCCGTCCGATCGGCAGTCCCTTTGCAGCAAGCGGCGCAGCAAAAAAAACAAGGCAGAGCTGGAGAATCAACAACAGGCTAAGGCCCGGATCTCGGAGCCGATCCTGCCAGGGGCGGATTGACCGCATTCGGTTATCGACGACGATTGAATGTTGTCGAGATGCGTGCACGGTCATTGGCCCCCGCACGCGAAAACGCAATCTGCTAGACTAGTCAGGTGCCGGAACATGCCCAGGCCAAGCCGGTCTATTCTGGTGTTGGGAGCGCGGCACGACAGACCGGCCAAGTATCAACCTGATCGAGCACCCAAGCTGTCGATAGACTGTTCTGACAGCCTGGACGCGCGGAGCGACTCGGTCTGAGATCACTCACCGATTATCAAAGAGGATGCAGATCTCTTTGCCATCAGCCGTGCTCGACCCTAACAGTAGTAGACGCCCACTGCACATCGTCGCGCGGTCCTGCGCGCGACGCCGGCATAACTCATCGGCGTCAGGGGACGGCCGATTATAGCTTGTGCGGTGGAGAAGAAGCTGTGCACGCCCGGGATCTCGAAGCGTTCGCCGAGCTCCAAGCAAAAGGCCCAGATAATTATCGCCAGCAAACCAACACTGATGCGCTTAAGCATGATCATTTTGCTCCCTTTCGCGTAAAATGACTGGGTATGTCATTGAGCTCGGGCACTTCGTCCGGCGTCAATTTCTTTGCATCGGCGGGGATCGCCAATTTGAAACCATCGGACGCGACCTCGGCGCCCGTCTTCCAGGCCCAAATATCGAGGGTGTATTGCGGTTGCCCTGTAACCTTCTTGCTCGTGATGACATAGCGGCACGGATAAGGGCGAGCCCCTTGAGCAATCCAGATCTGCCAATCGACCTCCTTTGTCCTGAAAGCAAGGTGGTCGCATTCAATGCCGCGGATCACCCCGGCTCCCAGGTCTTTCACGTCGTTGACCTCAGGCATCAGCTCTCGATAGGGATCGGACATCAGCAGATCGGCGGCTGGGACGGGCCTGTGGTATTTGTCCCGCAATAGGTCGACTAGCTGATCGATCGTGCCGGGCGCCTCGATTTGAGTATACAAGTTGGTGTTTTTGCCCAACAGCGTCAGCGTTTTCCCGTCAAAGACCATCTCGACATTCGCAAATCCCCCTGTGCGCGTCAGGTGAAGCTTATCGGGGCGATTGAGTGTCAAGGCGCCGGAACTCGCCAACGCTATTTTTTGCTGTTGTGTGCTGACGAGTTCGAGGCTCACATCATAATCGAACGATATTGCCTTTTGCGCGCCAAGATAGTCAGACATGGCTTTCAACAAGCTCTTGGCTTGAGCCTCATCGGCACGAGAAGCCGCCATGTCCGCCATTCCTACCATCGCCACCGCGGCAAAAACGGCTGCCCACGTCTTCAGACTTCTCATGACCCTCCTCGCTGCGTATTGCATCTCCTCCTCCCCAAGGATAGATCCGCGCCGGCCGGAGTCTGCGCGCCAGTTTGACGAGGTAACCTGAATCATGTGCTTCCTGCAACCGAGACGCGTGTTGCGTCTTGATCCAAAAGCTGTGGCGATCTGCACGACGAGGGAGGAGTGAAGTGGGCGCGGAGGGCCTTGTCGTTCGGCCAGGTGGCGGTCCGGGGTTGGCTACATGGGGACCAGCCGCCCTGAAACTGTGCTGGCGGCGATACCGGCAACGGCGTCAGACTGTTCGAGAAAACCGCCCGGATCGGCATCGCTGCGACATTCAACCTTCACCGCGGCAGCAACGAGGTAGCTGGGCGTTGAGCGGCAAGACCGCCTTCAAGATTGGCGATGAGATCACGGTCGGCGGGCCGGGCACCTGCGCCTTCATGCCGCGACGTCGTGCGGATGCCTGAAGACATCGGCGCCGAGACCGGCCGGGCGGTGTTCCCCTACACCCTAACCCGGTCCGATGGCTCTTCGAAGAACAGTTGGCGCCGTCGACATAGTCCGAAATCGGGTCCTTGCGAGGTGATTGGTGGAGACGCGCTGGTGGGGACGAAGCGTTGGTCTAGGTCGAGGCATATCAGCACGGCGCTCACAACGTTCCTATCCTAAACAGTTTCACCGGGCCGCAACCGGCGGAAGCGGACGCCGCTGCGCTCGCGGATGGTCTGGAAGATGACGTAGAGCATTGGGATGACGAAGAGCCCGATAGCGCTGGCGGCGATCATGCCGGCGAAGACCGGCGTGCCGACCGCGTGGCGGCTAATTTCGGCCGCACCTTGGGCGGTCACCAGCGGATAGACTCCGAGGATGAAGGCAAACGACGTCATCATCACAGCGCGAAACCGCATCCGCGCTCCGAGCACCGCGGCTTCGCGAAGATCCATGCCCTCCTCGCGCCGGTCCTTGGCGAACTCGACGATCAGGATGCCATTCTTGGCGGCCATCGCAATCAGGACGACGAGCCCGATCTGGGCGTAGAGATCGAGCGCCAAGTGAAAAACCAATATTCCGAGAAACGCTCCCAACACCCCGACCGGCACCGAGAGCAATACCGGGACCGGAATCATCCAACTCTCATAGAGGCCGACCAAAAACAGGAACGCAAACAGCACGGCAAGTCCGAGGATGGCTCCCGTCTGCCCGGAGGCTGCCACCTCCTGGTAGGCGGTCCCGGTCCATTCATAGCTGTAGCCCGGAGGTAAGGTCTTGGCCGAGACCTCTGCC
>Ga0310909_10000390_pt1 | contig 22264 bp, 18 predicted proteins | sample GREbulkMGT000H_FD_203449 | JGI IMG/M metagenome (GOLD analysis project Ga0310909, IMG submission 203449) | Lab enrichment of tropical soil microbial communities from Luquillo Experimental Forest, Puerto Rico - GRE.bulkMG.T000H | ecosystem: Environmental > Terrestrial > Soil > Tropical forest >... | reverse complement strand
GCGGCCGCTTCACCGTCCGCGCGCATGTGCACGACCGCATCGGGATCGTCCACCCTGACCAGGCCGATGGCGCGCTGCACCCGCTGCAGCAACTCCAGGTCGACGCCGTACGTCTCGCTGATCTCCCGGGCGGACACGTAGGTGCCGTCGTCGCCCATGAGGTGGCGGGAGGCCAGCAACAGTGGTGGGTTGGCCGCCCGGATCTCGTCGGCGGTGATGCCCTGCTCGAGCAGCCACTGCACGAGTTCGGCCCGCTCGGCGCGCGCGGTGCCCTCGAGTCCCTCGAGCAGATCGTCGATGTTTTGATCGCCCCCGTCGTCCACGACGTCAACGTACAACGCAGGTAGCCCCTTACGTACGGCGGTGTTGGAGCGGCACCTGGGTTCCGCTGCGCCAGACGGCTTTGACGTCGCAGAGTCCGGCGAGGTCTTCGTCCAGACCGGCGGCGACAGCGAGCAGATCAGCGTCGTAACCAGGTGCGATGCGGCCCTTGCGGTGGCCCAGTCCACAGCTGGCGGCGGCAGCGGCGGTGGCTCCCGTCAGCACCTCTGTCGCGCTGAAGCCGTGCCGGGACAGATCCGCCAGCTCGACCGGGAGCACGTCATGGGGCTTTTCGGGGTCGACCCCAGCATCGGTGGATAGGGCGACATGCGCACCAGAATCCATGAGCTGGCGGATGTTTCGCCACATATCCTCGACCAATGCCGCGATGTCCTCTGGCATCCCCGGGACCAGGCGGGGAATCGTGACACCGCACCACACACCCCGGGCGACGATCGCTTCAATGACGTCCGGGCTGGCGGCTGGGCTAGCCACCAAGCCGCTTTCGCTGAGGAACGTACAGTGTTCGATCCCTTCGACACCGGCGGCGGCCGCCGCGGCGATCCCGGCGGTGGCGTGCGCGTGCACGGTCACCGGTAGACCCAGCCGATGGGCCGCCTCGACCACCGCGGCCAATTGATCACCGTTGTACTGCGGCTGCCACGGGTCGGTTCCGGCGGTGGTGAATCCGCCGGTCGCCATCACCTTGATCCAATCCACTCCGCGCGCGGCCCGCTCGTTCACCGCATCAACGAGTTCCTCGGCGCTGTCGGCTTCACCGCCGAGGAACCAGCAATGCCCGCCGCGGCGGGTTAAGGGGGGCCCGGAAACCAGCAGTTCCGGCCCCAACGTCGTCCCCCGCCGGTATTCCTCACGCAGCGACAAGGTCGCAAAGTCGCGGTCACCGAGATCGCGAATCGTGGTGATACCCGAACTCAACGCGGCCTCAGCGTGCCGTCGTGCCCGCCCCAGCAGCGCCTCATACGAGTCGCCGGCGAGATCTTCTGGCTCACCGTCCGGGTCCCAACACAAATGGGCATGCGCATCCACCAGCCCCGGCAACAATGTCGACTCACCCAGATCAACCAGCGTCGTGTCCTGCGAGCAGCCCGCCCGTTTGAAATCGACTGCGCTGATCCGACCCTCCTCGACCACGACCATCACTGGTCCGTCGTGAAACCGGTACCCGTCGAATACCTGATTGACGCGAATCGCGATCCGTCCCAACGGTCCTGCTTTCACGGTCGAACCTCTGCGGGAATCGGGCTGTCATCGGTAAAGATACAGCGTGATGACCTCACCGCTGCTGCGCGGATTCCCGCCGATCGTCGACGATGATGCCAAGGTGCTGATCCTGGGCTCTTTCCCCAGCGCCCTATCGCTGGCGGCACACCAGTACTACGCCAATCCGCGAAATGCGTTCTGGCCAATCACCAGTGAGCTTTTCGGCTTCGAACCAAACGCGTCGTATGAGGGCCGGCTGGCGACGCTCCGATCCCACGGCGTCGCCCTGTGGGATGTGCTGCACCAGTGCCGCCGCGCCGGCAGTGCCGACTCCGCGATCGATCCGAAGAGCTTGGTGGTCAACAACTTTGCCGAGTTTTTTGCCAACCACCCGACGATCGCCCGGGTGTACTTCAACGGCGCCAAGGCGGCCGACCTGTATCGCAGGCTGGCCGACACAGCCGAGCGGGTCGAGTTCCGGCGGCTGCCGTCCACCAGCCCGGCTCACGTCATGCGGCCGGGCGCCAAGCTGGCGGCCTGGCGGGTGATCTCCCACTCATGACACCGGCGGTCGCCGGTGAGCCCACGGTCGCGCGGCTTCGATCTGCGCGGACAGCGACAACAGCGTCGCCTCGTCGAACGGGCGGCCGACGAGCTGCACCGCCAACGGGAGTCCGTCGCCGTCGAGGTCCCACGGCACGGCCGCGGCGGGCTGGCCGGTCAGATTCCAGATGGGGAAATACGGAACCCGCTGCGCCTCAGCTAACAGGGTCCACACCACGCCCCGGCGTTGGTAAGCGCCGACGCTGGAGGGTCCCGTGGCGTTGCCCGGCGTGACGACGACGTCGACGTCGTCGAAGATCGACAGGATCCGGGCGGTCAGCGCCGGCTCCGCGGCGCGGATCGCCTCCATCCGCCGGTCGGAGAAAAACGATCCCGCGCGCGCCATGTTGCGTGTGCGTCCTTCGAGGCGTTCCGGGTGGGCCAGCGCGTCGGCGTCGTCGCTGATGCCGCGCAGGTAGCGAGGAAGAAAGTTGGCGTACAGCCCGGCCAGCGAATACTCGGGGTCGCGGATCACGACATCGTGGCCCAGCTCGCGAAGCAAGGCGCCCACCTCCTCGACGGCCGCGAGTTGTTTCTTGCCAACCCTGGTTGGCACCGTTGGGACCTTGGTGCTCAAGGCAATTCGCAGCTTGCCGGGGACGCGTGTCGCCGAGGCCACGAACTCGCCCTCGGGGCCCGGCACCGTCGACGTCGCATCCAGGAACAACGCCGCGTCCATCACCGAGCGGGCTATCGGGCCGTTGACGCTCAGTCCGTACCACGCATCGTCGTGCGGCTCGAGCGGAACGCGATCACGTTGCGGCTTCAGGCCGAACAGGCCGCACCAGCTCGACGGACAGCGAATCGATCCGCCGCCGTCGGATCCTAGCGCCAGCGGGGCCAGCCCGGCGGCCACCGCGGCGGCACTACCGCCGCTGCTGCCGCCCGGGGTGCGCTTGAGGTTCCACGGGTTGCGGGTGGCCCCGAACGTCAGCGACTCGGTGAAGGGATACATCATCAGCTCGGGCACATTGGTTTTGCCGATGATGACCGCGCCGGCCGCGCGCAGCCGACGGACCACCTCCGCGTCGGAGCTCACGTTCGGACCATGGCCGCTGCTGCCGTACGTCGTCACTTCGCCGGCGACGTCGACATCGTCTTTGATCGCGATCGGCACACCGAGCAGCGGCAGCCGCTCACCGGCGTCCAGGCGATCCTGCGCCGCATAGGCCTCGTCACGCGCTTTGTCGGTCAGCACCACGCGGTAGCACCGCAGCTGGCTGTCCAGGCGCGCAATCCGGTCCAGATAGATCTCGAGCAGCTCCGGAGCGGTGACTTCGCCGTCGGCCAGCATCCGGGCTTGTGTGGCCGCGCCTGCAAAGGCGAGATCGCTGGTGTCCACTGCGGCAGCATATCGAGTTGGCCCCGAGCGACCTGCGGGTGTGAGGCCCGAAGAAGTGGGCCAGACTACTCAGATGCACGACAGTGCCTTCGATCTGTTGACCGAAAAACAGCTCCGCGACCGCAACACGATCAAGTGGAACTTCTTCGAGCCCGATGTGCTGCCGCTGTGGGTGGCGGAGATGGACTATCCGACGGCACCGGCGGTGCTCGAGGGGGTACGGGCGTGCGTCGAGAACGAGGAGTTCGGCTACCCGCGATTCAACGAGGAAACCCTGCCGACAGCTACCGCCGAGTGGTGCCGGCAACGTTACGGTTGGCAGGCCCAACCCGAATGGGTCCGCGTCGTTCCGGATGTCCTCAAGGGCATGGAAGTCGTCGTCAACTTCCTGACACGCCCGGAGAGCCCGGTGGCGTTGCCCGTTCCTGCTTACATGCCGTTCTTCGACGTCCTGCATGTCACCGGCCGCCAACGAGTGGAAATCCCTACGGTGCAGCAAGATTCGGGACGGTACCTGATGGACCTGGACGCTCTCGAGGCCGCGTTCGTCCGTGGGGCCGGATCCGTGATTCTCTGCAACCCGAACAACCCGCTGGGCACCGCCTTCACCGGAGCCGAGCTGCGTGCGGTCGTGGACATTGCCGCCAGCCATGGCGCCCGCGTCATCGCGGACGAGATCTGGGGACCGGTCGTCTACGGACGACGCCACGTCGCCGCCGCCTCGGTGTCCGACGTGGCCGCCGAAACGGTGGTCACGCTCGCGTCGGCCTCCAAGGGCTGGAACCTGCCCGGCCTGATGTGCGCCCAGGTAATCCTGTCCAACCGCCGCGACGCCGACGACTGGGACCGGATCAACATGCTGCACCGGATGGGCACATCGACCGTCGGCATCCGTGCCAACATTGCCGCCTACGAACATGGCGCGCCGTGGCTCGACGAGCTGCTCGAGTATCTGGGGGCAAACCGCGATCACCTGGTACGGGCGCTGCCGGAATTGGTTCCCGGGGTCAAGGTCAGCGCCCCGGAGGGCACCTACCTCTCCTGGGTGGACTTCCGCGGGCTCAACCTGCCGGCCGAACCCGCGGAGTACCTGCTTTCGAACGCGAAGGTGGCGCTGTCCCCCGGCATCCCGTTCGGCGCCGCGGTGGGCGCCGGATTCGCGCGGCTGAACTTCGGCACCACCCGCGCAATCCTCGATCGGGCGATCGAGGCGATCGCCGCCTCGGTACCGTGAAGACATGTCCTGCGTGTTCTGTGCGATCGTCGCCGGGGAGGCCCCGGCCATCCGGATCTGCGAAGACGACGACTACCTGGCCATCCTCGACATCCGCCCGTTCACCCGTGGCCACACCCTGGTGCTGCCCAAACGGCACACCGTGGACCTCACCGACACCCCGCCGCAGACGCTGGCCGAGATGGTCACCATCGCGCAACGGATCGCGCGTGCCGCCCGTGCGACGGAATTGGCCGACGCGACGAACATCGGGATCAACGACGGCCGCGCCGCCTTCCAGACGGTGAACCACATCCACCTGCACGTGCTGCCGCGGCGCAACGGCGACAAGCTCTCGGTGGCCAAGGGGTTGCTGCTGCGCCGGGACCCGGACCGGGAAGCCACCGCGCGGATCCTGCGGGAGGCCGTGGCCAGGATCGACGCCAGTCAGTAATACTGGGCGAATGGCACTTCCGTCCTTTTTTGAGCAGAGCATACTGCCGCAGGTACTGCGCATACACGACACCGTTTATCGGAAGACGAACGGCTGGATTGGGCATCGCACGCTGTTCATACCCAGCCTGCTGCTGCACACCGTCGGCGCCAAGACCGGCCAGGCCCGGACCACCTCGCTGACCTATGCCCGCGACGGTGACGACTACCTGGTCGTTGCCTCCAAGGGCGGCGACCCGAAAGCACCCGGCTGGTATCACAACCTGCGGAAGAACCCGAACGTGGAAATCAACGTCGGGCCAAGGCGTTTCGCCGTAACGGCCCGCCCGGTGCTCCCCGACGATCCCGACTACTCGCGGCTGTGGCAGATCGTCAACAAGAACAACAGCAATCGCTACACCGAGTACCAGAAGAAGACGTCGCGGCCCATCCCGGTCGTGGTGTTGACGCGGCGCTAATTGTGAATGCGTCACACATTTTCCCAGGTAATACCCCCTGAGAGCGGTGCAACGGTTTATTCTCCTGTAGCGCGCGGTGAATCTCTTTACTCAGTTCACCGCAGAGCGCGGGATCGGCTGGAGTGGGTATGAAGCGCTGGACGGGAAGTCCGTGGCGGCGCTTCAGGCTGCCCGCACGCGTTGGTTGGCTCGTCGTCGGGGCGTACGGCGTAGCCGCGGCGCTGGTTGTGGCCTCGTCGGTTTGGGAGTGGCACGGCGGCCCCTACGCGACTCGGCCGGTCGATGAAGCCGCCAAGGTGGTGTGTCTTGTGTTCGCGGCGGCATGCGCCGGTAAGGCGGCCCACTCGGCGGTCGGGCGCCGAAGATTCGGCTGGCTGGCGCTGGTGACGGGCCTCTTGGGCTGGGCGATCGGCGAGGTGATGTGGGCGGTCTATGACGTGCGCCCGGAATCGGAGCACGCCGCTCATCCGGCGATGGCCGATGGAATGTTCCTTGTATATCCGATCGGCGCCCTGGCGTCCTTGGTGCTGTTGTCCAATCTCTCTCGCCGCAGTCCCCGGCGACTGGTGCTGGACGGTCTCATCGTGGCGACTTCACTGTTCATCGTCTCGTGGTTATTCGTCCTCGAGAAACAGGTGCGCGAGAACAGTCGATCGCAGCCCGCGACGCTCACGCATGTTTTCGCCGATATCGTCCTGATGACGACCGCGATCCTGATGTTGTCACGGATTCGTCCTCGCGAGCCGCCCGGCAAGAGCCTGGCAGTCGGTGGAATCACGACAATAGCCGTTGCTGACGTCGCGATGATATTTCGGACCGGGATGGGCACCTATCACGTCGGCGTTCTGGCCGACCTCGGCAGAGTAGCCGGATTGGGCATGATCGCGCTGGCTGCCCTGTCCAGCCTCAAAAAGTTCCCCGCCCCGGCGTACCAGCCTGAAACCGCGTCTCGTATCCGACTGTGGTTGCCGTACCTGCCGCTGGCAATGGCCGCCGCGATCGGATTGAGCGCGCTAAGCCAGACGCGACAAGGACCGGTGGTCGCCGCGCTGGGAATCCTCGTGGTTGCCGTGCTCGCTCGACAGCTCGTAGTGCTCGTAGCAAACCAGACCCTGTTGTCCGAACTAGCGCAGGAAGCTTTGCGTGACAGCCTGACCGGTCTGGCCAATCGGACTCATTTCCTCCAACGATTGGAGGAAGCCATCGCCTGTAGCGATCCCGTACCGATCGCGGTGTTATGCCTCGATCTCGACAACTTCAAGTCGGTCAACGACGCCCTGGGCCATCCGGCCGGCGACGAGCTCCTTATCCGAGTCGCCGGGCGGCTGACGGCCGCGCTCGGCGAAAACGAGACCGTTGCACGCCTCGGTGGTGACGAATTCGCTGTGCTCCTCAAGGGTTCCGCCGAAGACTCGCAAGCGGCGGCGCATCGGGTTCTCAAGGCATTCGACGCCGCGATCATGATCGACGGGGTTCCCGTAACGGTCCGGCCGAGCATCGGCTTCACTGTTGCCACCGCCCCGTCGGATACCACCGTCGAGCAGCTGCTCCGGCATGCCGACGTGGCCATGTATGCCGCCAAACGCGAAGGCGGCCAATGTATCCGCAGCTTTGTGCCGGATCCGCCATTCTCGTATACATTTCCGCAGTTCACAGATTCGACAGTATCGGCCGTTAATTCATTGCCCGCGAACACCTCTGGCAACCAGGCGACCATGACACGGACGCTGCGGCCGAGCTCGGAAGTGACCGCGCCAACGCCAGGCCAATCGAACGATGCGCCCAACGGCATTCGGTGGCCCCCCACCGCAATCCGGATTGCCCTGGCGGTGTTGGCGATTGGCGTGATCGCTTTCACCGTGACGAGTGTCCTCAGCCCGAACGCCGGTCACAGCGTATTCCTCACCAAATTCTTGTATCCGGCGTTGACCCTGTCGGCCGCTGCGCTGATAGCCGTTCGCGCGTACCGCGTCACGGCGGAACGTTTGGCGTGGGTTCTGATCGCCGCCGGCATGGCATGTTCGGCGGTGGGTGACGTTGTGTACGCCCTATGGGTGCCGAACGGTCAGTCGCCATCGGCGGCGGATCCGGAGTACTTGGCGTTTTATCCGTTCGTCTATGCGGGGCTGCTCCTGCTTATGCGGGGACGCCGGAAGCAGATGCCGATTGCCATTCAGTTGGATTCCCTGGCCTGCGGGTTCACCATGGCCGCGGTGGCCGCGGCCTTGACAGCAGGTCCCCTCCACGCGGCCGCGACCCGCGCACCGTCGACCGTGCTGGTGGGCCTGCTCTATCCGTGGGGCGATCTGGTCCTGCTGGCTCTGGCCGGAGGCATGCTGCCACACTTCGGGTGGCGTAACGAATTCCGCTGTGGCCTTCTGGTTGTCGGGTTTATCGGGTTTGCGGTCGCGGACACGGCGTATCTCTTTCAGACCTCCGCCGGCTCATATCGGGTTGGCAGTGCGTTGGATGCCTGCTGGCCCGCTTCGTCGCTGCTGGTGGCGATGGCCAGCTGGGCGCCTTCGTGGTCGGTGCCTTTTCCCGGGCGCGGATTCGGCCCCTATTTCAAGCCCGTGGCGTGCACGGTCGTGGCGCTCGGAGTCGCCATCCTGGCTCACAACTCGCGAATCGCGGTGAGTCTGGCCGCGTTCAGCCTGGTCGCGATCGCGGCCCGATTTTCGGTGACCTTTCGCGACGTCAGCATGTTGGCCGAAAGCCACAAGCACGCCATGACCGACGAGCTGACCGCGCTGCCCAATCGGCGCTCGCTGGCGACCGCCCTGACCGCGACGTCCGGCCCCGCGCTCGCGAGGCCCTCGTCGGCGGCCCCAGCGTCGTCACGTCGAGCGCTTCTGCTGTTGAATCTCTGTGAATTTCAAGAGATCAACGACTCGGTCGGTCGCCACTTCGGCGATGAGCTGTTGTGCCACATCGCGAACCGACTGGCAAACTGCGTGCGTCGCGAGGACCTGCTTGCGCGCGTGAGCGATGACGAATTCGCGATCCTCCTCGCCCAAGGGTCCGACCTCATCGCCGCCCGCGCCCGGGCGGGTCGTTTGCTCGAAGCCTTGAGCGAACCGTTCGCGCTGGATCCGATCACCGTGCAAGTCGATGCCCACATCGCTATCGCGCTGTGTCCCGACCACTGCGATCACCCGCAGGAGCTGCTGAATCGCGCCGAAGCGGCGATCCCGCTCGCCAGGTCCGCCATCAGCAAGATCGCGGTGTACGAGTCGGCATTCGGGATCCATCGCGACAACGACCCCGATCTCATCGAGGAACTACGCGCCGCGCTCTGCGATGGTGACCAACTGACGGTGCATTACCAGCCCAAGATCAACGCAAGCGACGGCAGCGTCCACAGCGTCGAAGCGCTGCTGCGCTGGCAGCATCCCAGCCGTGGGTTGCTGCTACCGGAGGAATTCCTGCCCGCCGCCGAACAAGCCGGGTTGATGCGCAAAGTAACCAACCACACGCTCAACCTCGCCCTCGAACAGATCCGGTCCTGGCGCGAGCAATGCATCGCCACGGCCGTCGCGGTGAACCTCTCGACGACGAATCTGCTTGACCTTGACCTGGTGGGCACGATCGAGGGGCTGCTGCGAACCCACGATTTGCCCGGCGACGCTCTTATCGCCGAGATCACCGAAAGCGCACTGGTCGACTCGGCGCGCTCCCGCAACACCGTCGCCGCGCTGCAGCGCCTCGGCGTTCGCATCTCGCTCGACGACTACGGCACCGGATGGTCGTCGCTGGCGCGCCTGCAAGACGTCTCGGTCGACGAGCTGAAACTCGACAAGGTGTTCGTGAGACGACTGGCCCAAAACCCGCGATCGGTGGCCATCGTCCGCTCCACGGTGGCGTTGGCGCAAAGTCTGGGAGCCGAGCTGGTCGCCGAGGGAGTCGAAGACGAGGTCAGACTGAGCGCACTGCGGCGGTACGGCTGCACCATCACGCAGGGCTTCGTGCACACTCCGCCGTTGCCCGCCAATGACTTTCGGCAGTGGGTCGCCGGCCGGCAGGGCGGCGGCGACAGACCGTTAGAAGAGCTCTTTCGCCAGTAGCTCCAGCGTCGCCACCCGCGCCGGTGCGGTGGCGGGGTCGGTGCCGCGCCGCGCCGAGGCGACCGGGTTCACCATCACCTCGTCGACGCCGAACCGTTCGGCGAGCGCCCGCACCTGCTCGGCGGCCTCGGCGGGTGTGCCGAGGACGGCGCGTCGCAGTCCGCTGTCCACGATGAGCTGCTGCTCCCCCGTCAGCTCGGCTTGCGCCGCTTGTGCTTCTTCGACCAGCGGCACCGGGCCGAGCGGCTGCCCGGTGCGCAGCCGCGCCATCATCTGCAGATTGGGCAACATCAATTCCGTTGCCTCGTCGCGGGTTTCGGCCACAACGGCGTTCACTGTCAGAAACGTCATCGGTTCGGCGGCCAGGTCACTGGGCATAAACCGGGAGCGGTATAGCTCAAGTGCCTCCTCGGTCCCCTTGCCGGAGAAGTGATGGGCGAAGACATACGGCAGCCCCTTGGCGGCGGCCAAGCGCGCCGAATACATCGACGAGCCCAGCAGCCACAGCCGCGGTTCGGTGGCGGCGGCCGGGGTGGCCTTTAGCCGGTAATCCCCCGAGCGCAGCGGAACCACCACGCCGCGCGCGCTCATCAGCGCCGCCACATCGTCGAGGTACTCCGGGAAGTTCTCGATGTCGCGGTCGTCACGGCTGCCGCGCAGGGCGTACGACGTCACCGGGTCGGATCCGGGCGCCCGGCCGATGCCCAGGTCGATCCGGCCCGGGGCGGCGGCTTCCAACAGCGCGAACTGCTCGGCGACCGCCAGCGGCGCGTGGTTGGGCAGCATCACGCCCCCCGACCCGAGTCGCAGCTGCGAGGTCTGCGCGGCCAGATAGGCGATCAAGACCGGCGGGCTGGTGGCACCCACGGACGGTATGTTGTGGTGCTCGGCGACCCAGTAGCGGGTGAAACCCAACCGGTCGGCGGTCTGCGCCAGGGCCACGGTGGCCGCCAGCGCATCCCCGGTCGTCTGGTCGGTGCGCACGGGGACGAGATCAAGGACGGAAAGTCGCACGATGGCGTCAACGCCGGATGCCGCGCGAACGTTCCCGGCTCAACAGGGCGTCGAGTGTGCGCTCACGGCTTTGGGTGTGAACGCAGGGCGGGATTCGGGCCGGTTTTCCGCCAAGGCTGCACACTCAAGGGCCAGCCGTTCGGTGCCGCCGGCTCAGTAGTCCTTGAGCGCGATGGAATTCACGATGCGCTCGAACACCTCTTGCGGGATCGGCGCACCGCCCGGGATGTTGTCGACGACCAGCCACTGGTTGCGCTTGACGTAGTCCTGGAACTCTTTCTGGTAGTTGGCGAAGCCGAGCTCATGATCGACTGTTCCGTCCTGGGAGGCCGCTTTGAGCTCGCCGGCCAGGATGTAGGCGCCCAGCAGCGCGACGCTGGTCCCCTGGCCCGACAACGGCGAGCAGCAATACCCGGCGTCCCCGACGAGCGCCACCCTGCCCTTCGACCAGCGATCCATCTTGATCTGCGACATTTCGTCGAAATAGAAATCCGGTGCGGTCCGCATGTATTCGAGTAGCTGCGGGCGAACCCAGCCGTCGTCGAGCATCCGCTTTTCGAGCTCGGCGAACTGGGCCTCGGTGTCGCGGTAGTCGATCCGCAAGTCGGTGTCCATGAAGCCCACCATGGCCCGCGCATCGGCGTTGTTGTGCGCGCTGTAAACGCCGACCATGGTGGAGTCGCCGTAATGCCAGGTCTGCCAGTAGTCGAGGTCGAGGAAGTTAGGCACGGTGAAGATCGCGGCGTGAGTGCCCAGCCTGTCGATGAATTGCTCCTCCGGGCCGAAGACCAGTTGGCGCACGTTGGAGTGCAATCCGTCGGCGCCGATCACCAGGTCGAAGCTGCGCGCGGCGGCGCGCTCAAACGTCACGCCGACCGCGGTGCCGTCGTCCTCGAGCGCGGCAATGCTGTCGTCGAACAGGTATTCCGTGCCGAGTTGGGTTGCCTCGTAGAGCAATTCGATGAGGTCGTCGCGCAGCAGCTCGATGTCGGGGTTCGCGATGAGCCCGCCGGTGGGCGTCGATTCGGTGTCGCGGGACAGCTCGTTGCCGTCGCGGTCGACGACGGATGCACCCCGAATTCGCGTCCGACGGTGGTCGGCGGCGGCCCGCAGCATCATCCGTTCCAGCACCGTCAGCGCCGGACCCCGCACGTCGATGGCCTGACCGCCCGGCCGCAGCCCGGGATAGCGCTCCACCACAGTGACCGAATAGCCATGGTGGGCAAGCCAATACGCCACCGCCGTACCGGCCACGCTGGCACCGGAAACAAGAATGTCAGTCACTTGATCCCTGCCAGCCTCTTCGCTTTGAGGAAAATGTCGTCCAGCATTACCGGAGTCAACCTACCGGTGAACATGTTCTGCTGGCTGGGGTGGTAGCAGCCGAGCAATTGCACACCGGTCCCCAACTCCGCGACGACGCCGTGGCCGAACCGCGGCTTGGGCGCTCCGGCGACGCCCGGCAGTCGCAGCGCGATCTGCCAGGCGAACCCGCCGAGGGCCACGATCACGCGGACATGCTCGGACACCAGCCGCCACTCGGCGGCCAGCCAGGGCCAGCAGGTGTCCCGCTCCGCCGGCGTCGGGGCGTTGGCCGGCGGCGCGCACCGGACCGGCGCGACGATCCGAATCTGGTTGGCCCGCAACCCATCCGCGGCGTCCACGCTGAGCGGTTGGTTCACCAGCCCGGCCCGGTACAGCGCCGCGTACAGCTGATCGCCCGACCGGTCTCCGGTGAACATCCGTCCCGTTCGGTTGGCGCCGTGCGCGGCGGGCGCCAACCCGACGATCAGCAGCCGGGGCCGCTCCGATCCCCAGCCCGGCACCGGCCTCCCCCAGTACGGCTGGTCGGCGAAGGCTTTGCGTTTGGCGACGGCGACCTCCTCACGCCAGGTGACCAGCCGCGGGCAGGCCCGGCAGACGCTGGTCACGGCGTCCAGTTCCGGTATCGAGCGGGCTTGGGCCGCAAGTTCGGTGACCTTTGCCGCGTCTTGCGCCACCGGGGTCCGCGGTGTGGCCGGATCGCCCGGCCATCCGGTGCCGGGACCGACCGGAGAGTCGAACGCCTGGCCGGTGTTTGGGTGGGCTAGCACATGAAATATGGTGCATTAGCCCCGAAATTCGGTGGCTGCAGATGCCGGTTTGGCATAAATTCAGCGGCGATATCCCATGAAAAGCACCGGCCCAGCGTTCCTGATTTTCTTCGCCACGCTGATGGCGACGGCCGGGACCGGCATTTCGATAGTCGCGTTCCCGTGGCTGGCGTTGCAGCACCACGACAGTGCGCGGGACGCGTCCGTCGTCGCGGCCGCGATGACGCTGCCACTGGTGCTCTCCACGCTGGTCGCCGGCACCGCGGTCGACTTTTTCGGGCGCCGCCGCGTTTCGCTGGTCTCCGATTCGCTGTCGTGCACGGCGGTGGCCGCCGTCCCGCTGATCGCCTTCTTGGCCGGTGCGGACGCGATCAACGTCGCCGAGCTGGCCGTGTTGGCGTTCTGCGCGGCCGCGTTCGACCCGGCCGGGACCACGGCGCGCCAGTCGATGCTGCCCGAGGCCGCCGCCCGCGCGCGCTGGTCGCTGGACCGCACCAACAGCGTCTACGAGGCGATTCTCAACCTGGCGTACATCGCGGGCCCGGGCATTGGCGGTCTGATGATCGCCACGGTTGGCGGCGTCAACACCATGTGGGTCACGGCGGGTTGTTTCGGGTTATCGTTCCTCGCAATTGCGGCGCTGCGGCTCGAGGGCACCGGCAAGCCGCACCGCGCGACCCGACCCGAGGGGCTGGTGTCCGGCGTCGTCGAGGGGATCCGATTTGTGTGGAACCTGCGGGTGCTACGCACCCTCGGGTTGATCGACTTGGTCGTTACCGCGCTATATCTGCCGATGGAAAGCGTGCTGTTTCCGAAATACTTCAGCGACCATCACCAACCCGCGCAGTTGGGCTGGGCACTGATGGCGCTCGGGGCCGGCGGCGTGGCGGGCGCGCTCGGCTACGCGGTGCTGTCGAAATACACGCGGCGGCGCACGGCCGTGTTGACGGCGACCCTCACCTTTGGTGCGGCGACGGCCGGGATCGCGTTCCTGCCGCCGTTGCCGGTGATCCTGGTGCTGTGCGCGGTGACCGGGCTGGTCTACGGGCCGATTCAGCCGATCTACAACTACGTGATGCAGACCCGGGCCCCGCATCATCTGCGCGGCCGGGTGGTCGGGGTGATGACCGGGCTGATGTACGCCGCGGGCCCGTTGGGGTTGCTGGTGGCGGGCCCGCTGGCCGACGCCGCCGGGCTGAAGGTCACGTTCCTGGCGTTGGCGGTACCGATCGTCCTGGTCGGGCTGGTCGCTTGCGGCCTGCCGTCGCTGCGCGAACTGGACCGCGCGCCCGAGTTCGCCGCGGATTCGGGGCCTTTGAAACAGGCTTAGGATTTGGGCGTGGATGCCTTGCTGGCCGAGCTGATCGCCGCCCTGCCCGACGGGATGGTCGTCACCGACCCCACCATCACCGAGGGCTACCGCCAAGACCGAGCATTCGACCCGTCGGCCGGCAAACCGCTCGCCGTGGTCCGACCGCGGCGCACCGAAGAGGTGCAGACCGTGCTGCGCTGGGCCTCTGGGCACCGGGTGCCGGTGGTGCCCCGCGGAGCCGGGAGCGGCCTGTCCGGCGGGGCGACCGCACTGGACGACTGCATCGTGCTGTCGACGGAGAAGATGCGCGACATCGCCGTCGACCCGGTGACGCGCACCGCGGTATGCCAGCCGGGTCTGTTCAACGCGGAGGTGAAGAAGGCCGCCGCCTCGTACGGGCTGTGGTATCCGCCCGATCCATCGTCGTTCGAGATCTGCAGCATCGGGGGCAACATCGCCACCAACGCCGGCGGGTTGTGCTGCGTGAAATACGGCGTCACCACCGATTACGTGCTGGGCATGCAGGTGGTGCTGGCCGACGGCACCGCGGTGCGGCTGGGCGGGCCACGGCTCAAGGACGTCGCGGGGCTTTCGCTGAGCAAGCTGTTCGTCGGCAGCGAGGGCACACTGGGCGTCATCACCGAGGTGACGCTGCGGCTGCTGCCCGCGCAGAACACGTCGAGCGTGGTGGTGGCTTCGTTCGGGTCGGTTACGGCGGCGGTCGACGCTGTGCTGGGAGTCGTTGCGCGGCTTCGGCCCTCGATGCTGGAGTTCATGGATTCCGTGGCGATCAACGCCGTCGAGGACACCTTGCGGATGGACCTCGACCGCGGGGCGGCCGCGATGCTGGTGGCCGGGTCCGACGAGCGCGGGCGGGCGTCCGGGGAAGACGCCGAGGTGATTGCCGCGGTGTTCGCGGAAAACGGTGCGACGGAGGTGTTTTCGACCGACGATCCCGACGAGGGCGAGGCCTTTGTGGCCGCCCGCCGGTTCTGCATCCCGGCGGTAGAGGCCAAGGGGTCGCTGTTGCTGGAAGACGTCGGGGTGCCGCTGCCGGCGCTGGGCAAGCTGGTCACCGGGATCGAGCGCATCGCCTCTGAACGCGACCTGATGATCTCGGTGATCGCCCACGCCGGCGACGGCAACACCCACCCGCTGATCGTCTACGACCCCGCCGATGCCGCGATGACCGAGCGCGCCCATGTCGCGTTCGGCGAGATCATGGACCTGGCCGTCGGCCTGGGCGGCACGATCACCGGAGAGCACGGCGTCGGTCGGTTGAAGCGGCCCTGGCTGGACGGCTATCTCGGGCCCGAGGCGATGGACCTCAACCGGCGCATCAAGCAAGCATTGGACCCGCTGGGCATCCTGAACCCCGGCTCGGCGATCTGATCCCTTCTATTCGGCCCGCTCGAGAGTGCGGCTGGCCGCACACTCGGTCTCGAACGTGCCGCTGGCCGCACATTCGGCAGTTGACAGACCCAGCTGTATGTCTTAAAACTAAGACATGCCGAGCGTAATGTCTCACGAGTTCCGGCTCGCCACCGCCGAGACTTGGCCCAATCCCTGGCCGATGTACCGCGCGCTGCGCGACCACGACCCGGTGCATCACGTCGTCCCCGAAGGCAGGCCCGACCACGATTACTACGTGCTGTCCCGGCACGCCGACGTCTGGGCGGCGGCTCGCGACCATGAGACGTTCTCCTCCGCTCAGGGCTTGACCGTCAATTACGGCGACCTGGAAATGATTGGGCTGCAAGATAACCCGCCGTTCGTGATGCAGGATCCTCCGGTGCACACCGAGTTTCGCAAGCTGGTGTCGCGCGGCTTCACGCCGCGGCAGGTCGAGGCGGTGGAACCCAAGGTTCGGGAATTCGTCGTCGAGCGCATCGAGGGGTTGCGCGCGAACGGCGGCGGCGACATCGTCACCGAACTGTTCAAGCCGCTGCCGTCGATGGTCGTCGCGCACTATCTCGGCGTGCCCGAGGAAGACCGGGTGCAGTTCGACGGCTGGACCCAGGCCATCGTCGCGGCCAACACCGCCGAGGGCGGCGTCGCCGGCGCACTGGAGACGGTCGGCGACGCGGTAGGGTCGATGATGGCGTACTTCACCGGGCTGATCGAGCGCCGCCGAACCGAACCCGAGGATGACACCATCTCCCACCTGGTCGCCGCGGGGGTCGGCGCCGACGGCGATATTTCCGGCACGCTGTCGATTCTGGGGTTCACGTTTACGATGGTCACCGGCGGCAACGACACCGTCACCGGAATGCTGGGCGGCTCAATGCCTTTGCTGCACGAACGCCCCGATCAGCGGCAGCGGCTGGTCGATGAGCCTGGGCTGATTCCCGACGCGGTCGACGAACTGCTGCGGCTGACCTCGCCCGCCCAGGGATTGGCGCGCACCGTCACCCGCGACGCCAGCATTGGCGACACCACCATCCCGGCCGGACGTAGGGTGTTGCTGCTGTACGGGTCGGCCAACCGAGACGAACGCCAATACGGGCCGGACGCCGGCGAACTCGACGTGACCCGAAGCCCGCGCAACATCCTGACGTTCAGTCACGGGGCACACCACTGCCTGGGCGCGGCCGCGGCCCGGATGCAGTCGCGGGTCGCGCTGACCGAACTGCTGGCCCGCTGCCCGGGGTTCGAGGTCGACGAGTCCGCGATCGTCTGGTCGGGCGGCAGTTACGTGCGGCGGCCGCTGTCGGTGCCGATCCGGGTGGTCTCCTGATGCCCGGTAACGACTGGCTGGCCTCGCGCCGCTCCGAGGTGGCGGCGGACCGGATCCTCGACGCCGCGGAGGAGCTCTACACCGAGCGCGACCAGGCTTCTGTCGGCATGAACGAAATCGCCAGGGCCGCAGGCTGTTCGCGCGCGACGCTGTATCGGTACTTCGAGAGTCGTGAGGCGCTGTGGACCGCTTACGTGCACCGCGAGACGCGACGGCTCGGCCGCGCGATCAGCGAGCAGATCGACGGGGTTGGCGACCCGCGCGAACGGGTGATCGCGAGCATGACCGCCGCGTTGCGGATGGTGCGCGAAAGCCCGGCATTGTCATCGTGGTTTGCCGTCACCCGCCTGCCGATCGGCGGCGAGCTGGCCGGGCGGTCCGAGGTGATTACCGCGCTGGCGGCGTCTTTCGTCAACTCGCTTGGTCCCGAAGATCCCGCCGTCGTGGAGCGCCGGGCCCGTTGGTTGGTGCGGGTGCTGACGTCGCTGCTGATGTACCCCGGCCACGACGAGGCCGACGAGCGGGCGATGATCGAGGAGTTCGTCGTGCCGATCGTGACGCCAGCTTGGTTCGTCACATCTGCCACCGCAGCCTCCCGGCAGGACCATTAGCCGTAGTGCCCGCCTCACAGCGACAACTGGCCGCGGTTGCAGCGGCGCACCCGAATCGCTGTGAGGTGGGCAAACCGTCGGCCGGTGACCTGGGCTCGCGGCTCAGTCCCGCACGCGCGTGAAACGGTGTAGCAGCCAGGCCAAGGGAATCGTCAGCACCAGCGTCGCGATGAAAAGGTTCAGCATCGAGCCGGTGTAGACGTGGTAGCCAACCACGTAGTCCATCGCGAATTCCATTGTTATCAGATGAATCAGGAAGATCTCGTAGGAGATCTCCCCCAGCCACACCATCGGCCGGGTGGCCAGCAGCCGGTAATACCAGCCCTGGTCGCCGAGGGCCAGCGGTGCCACCGCAAGTGCGGCGATCGCGGCATAGAAACACGTCTTAACGAGCGCCTCGGTCATCGATGCGGGCGACGTGGTCGGCGCGCCCCCGATGGGTGTGGAGACGATGAAAAAGCTGATGGTCGCCAGCGGTAGGGCCATGAACGCGTAGCACCGCACACCCATCGCCTGCAGCACGGCCAGCGCCATGCCGGCCAGGAACCAGGCCAGGTAGGTGGGCAACCACAGCCGCGCGCCGTCGGGAAACCAGTGATCGGTGTGCACGAGGACCAACCATGCCGGGCTGATCAGCGCCATCCCCGCCAGGGCGCCGAGCATTAACTTCGGCTGCCAGCGCCGCCGGCAGATCAGCACCAGCAGCACGTAGGCCAACAGCGGCAGCGCCACGTAAAACGCGGCCTCGACGGCCAGGCTCCACATCTGGGTCAGGCCTTGGTGTAGGTACTTGCCGAGGTAGCCGTTGCAGTAGATCTGCGTCAGCGTCAGGTTGCGGGCCAGTCCCAGCCAGGAGTGCCCAGGGTTGGGTCCCGCCTCGCGGAAGTGGTACAGCACGTAGGCGAACAGCACGGTGACCACGTAGGCGGGCATGATGCGCCGAACCCGGTGCCGCGCATAGCGACTCAGCGACGGCGGCGGGGCCCCGGTGGCGGCCGACTTCACCCAGGGGCGGAACAGCAGGAAACCGGACAGCACGAAGAAGATCGGCACGCCGATCTCCAGGCGGGCACCGACCAGGCCCCAATAGCCGTGGACGTATTTGCCGGTGGTGTAGGCCGCGTGGGTGCCGACGACGAGCAGGGCGGCGACCGCGCGGATTCCGGTCAGCGACGCGACCCGGTCCACGTGGGAGACCTGCTCCAGTCCGCCCTGGGCGTCTCTTTCCTCGGAAAGGGTCATCCGGCGTGTTTCCCGCGTGGCTTGGCCTTGATGGGTGACCGGTCCGGACGCAGGTCGATCAGCACGCCCGAGATGCGGGTCTGCTCAAGTTTTTTCAACGTCGCCCTCGGAAGTTTGGCCGGCAGTTCCACCAGCGAGAAGTCCGGGCCGATGGCGATGTGGCCGAAATCGCTGCGATGCAGCCCCCCCTCGTTGGCGATGGCGCCGACGATCGCGCCGGGACCGATCTTGTGACGTTTGCCCACGGAGATCCGGTAGGTGGTGAATGGCCTTGTTTGCCTTGTTCTTTCGTAAGGCCTTTCGGGACGTTCCCGACGTTCGCGCCGTTCGGGTGGCGGTTCGGGTGCCATCAGGAAGGCCTCGCCGTCGCGGGACTGCAACGCCAGCGCCGCGGCGATGTCGGCCATCGGGACGTCGTGCTCGCGTTCGTAGTCCTCGACCAACTTGCGGAACAGCTCGATTCCCGGACCGCCGAGGGCGTCGGTGATGGAATCGGCGAATTTCGTTATGCGCTGGGCGTTGACGTCCTCGACGGTGGGCAATTCGGCTTCGGTGAGCGTTTGCCGCGTCGCCTTCTCGATCGCCTTGAGCAGGTGGCGTTCCCGCGGGGAGACGAACAGCACCGCGGTGCCCGAACGCCCGGCCCTGCCGGTGCGTCCGATGCGATGGACGTAGGACTCGGTGTCGTGGGGAATGTCGTAGTTGAGCACGTGCGATATCCGGTCGACGTCCAGCCCGCGCGCGGCCACGTCGGTGGCGACCAGGATGTCGATGCCTTTGGAGCCGCCGTTTTTAAGCGCGGCAATGGTTCTTTCCCGCTGCGCCTGCGGGATGTCGCCGTTGATGGCGGCCGCGGAAAACCCTCGCGCCCTTAGTCTTTCGGCGACCTCCTCGGTGGCCTGCTTGGTGCGAACGAAGACGATCATCGCCTCGAACGGCTCAACCTCGAGGAGGCGGGTCAGCGCCTCCATCTTGCGTGGCCCGAAGACCTGAATGTAACGCTGCGAAATGTTCTCGGCGGTGGCGGTTTTCGATTTCGCGGTGATTTCAACCGGGTCGTGCAGGTACTTTTTTGTGAGCTTGCGGATCGCCGGCGGCATGGTCGCCGAGAACAGGGCCACCTGTTTGTATTCCGGTGTTTCGGACAGGATGCGCTCGACGTCCTCGGCGAAGCCCATGGTGAGCATCTCGTCGGCCTCGTCGAGCACCAGGTAGTCCACCCGCGACAGGTCCAGCGTCCCGCGTTCGAGGTGGTCGATGACCCGGCCGGGGGTGCCGACCACCACCTGCGCGCCGCGTCGCAGCCCGGCCAGCTGCACGCCGTAGGACGACCCGCCGTAGATGGGCAGGACGTTGATCTTCGGCAGGTGCGCCCCGTAGCGGCTGAACGCCTCGGCCACCTGCAGGGCCAGCTCGCGGGTGGGCGCGAGCACCAGCGCCTGGGTCGCTGTGCTGGTGACGTCGATCTTGGACAGGATCGGGATCGCGAAAGCCGCGGTCTTGCCGGTGCCGGTCTGCGCCAGTCCCACCACGTCGGAACCGGCCATCAGCGCTGGAATCGTCGCCGCCTGGATAGCCGTCGGCGACTCGTAGCCGACGTCGGCCGTCGCCCGCAGCACCGCAGGGTGAATCTGCAGGTCGGCGAACGTGGTAGAGGCAGCCTCAGGCGAGCTGTCCGGGAGGGTCATCGTGCATGAAGTCTAGTGGCGATCGCGAAGCGGGTGCGCGGCGCGCGGCCAAGCCTGCCGCATCTGTGGAGCCAATTTCGGTACGGTTTCGCGATGTGTGGTCGCTAGCCCGGCGTGCGGAACCCTTGACGGCGCTTGTGTTGGTCGCCGCGACGTTGACCGGCTGCGGTTCCGGGGATTCGACGGTCGCCAAGACGCCACAGGCCATGACGTCGACCGCGTCGATCACCGCCCCTGCGACACCCAGCCCGACGTCCGGGGTCGCCGCACCGCCCGTCAGCGCCGCGCCGCCCGATCCGTGCGCGGTCAATCTCGGCGCGCCCAGCATCGCGAAGGTGGTGACCGAACTGCCCCGCGATCCGCGCAGTCAGCAGGGTTGGAACCCCGAGCCGTTGGCGGGCAACTACAACGAGTGCGCCCAGCTGTCGGCGGTGATCATCAAGGCCAACACGAACGCCGCTAACCCCACGACGCGGGCGGTGATGTTCCATCTCGGCCAGTTCATCCCGCAGGGGGTGCCCGACGCCTACGGTTTCAGCGGCGTCGACGCATCGCAAACCACCGGCGACACGGTCGCTTTGACCTATCCCAGCGGCATCGGATTGACCACCACGGTGAAGTTCCGGTGGAACGGCAACGGCGTCGAGCTGATCGGTAACGCTCGCGGCTGAGTGGGCCGGCTAATCGGGAACCGTCGTCGCCGCCGAAACGAGTCGGGGTTAGGGCTGGCCAGCGCTGCCGTCGCCGCTGGATGTGATGGCTGAGCGGGCGGCGCCGTCGACGTGACCCGAGTTACCTGGCCGCCCTGGCCACCGGTACTGCCGAGATCGCCGGCCGTGGTCGCCGCACCACCGGCCCCACCGTCACGACCATTACCCGTTACCCGTGGTTGCCCGCGGCACCCGTCAGCCCGTTGCGACCGAGTAATCCGCCTCCCCCGCCGGGGCCGCCCCCGCCGCCATTACCGCCAGGAGTGCCGTGACCGCCGTTACCGCCGACGCCGCCGTCCCCGCCCGCACTGCCCAGCCCATAGGCGAAGCCGCCCTGGCCGCCGGGCCCGCCGGCACCGCCCAAGCCGGTCGTGCTGTTCCCGCCAGCCCCGCCGGCCCCGCCATCGCCGGCTGAGAACAAGAAATACGCCCGGTCGGTGCCGCCCTCCCCGCCGCGCCCGCCGGCACCGCCGGCACCGGTGGTGCCGGTCCCGCCGGCACCGCCGACGCCGCCGATCCCGCCTACGCCGCCCAGCCAGCCACCGGCACCGCCGTGCCCGCCGGTACCGCCCTTTCCGCCGGTGGTGCCGTTGGTGCCGGCCCCGCCGGTACCGCCCTTCCCGCCATTACCGATCAGACCGGCATTGCCGCCCCGCCCACCTGCCTGACCGGCAGCCCCGGACCCACCGTCACCGCCGTTGCCGACCAACAGCCCGCCCGGCCCACCGGCCTGCCCGGTACCCGGCGCACCGTTGGTGCCGCTGCCGATCAGCGGACGCCCCCCCAACAACAACTCGAAGGGCCGGTTGATCACACCCAGGACGCCCTGGTTCGGGTTCGCGGCCGCCACGCCTTGCAGCGGCGACGCGTTGGCCGCCTCGGCGGCCGCATATTTCAACCCACCGCCGCTCAACGTCTGCACAAACTCCTCATGAAACTTCGCCACCTGCGCGCTCAGCGCCTGATACTCCGCGCCATGGGCGCCAAACACGGCCGAGATCGCCGCCGACACCTCGTCGCCGGCCGCGGCCGCCACCGACGTTGTCGACGGGGCGGCCGCCAGATTGGCCGACCTAAGCGCCGACCCGATCCCGGCCAAATCCTGGGACGTGGTGGCGAAAACATCAGGCGAAGCGATCACGAACGAGGACATCTGCGGGCTCCCGTCACTAGGGCATC
>Ga0310909_10000388_pt1 | contig 22273 bp, 22 predicted proteins | sample GREbulkMGT000H_FD_203449 | JGI IMG/M metagenome (GOLD analysis project Ga0310909, IMG submission 203449) | Lab enrichment of tropical soil microbial communities from Luquillo Experimental Forest, Puerto Rico - GRE.bulkMG.T000H | ecosystem: Environmental > Terrestrial > Soil > Tropical forest >... | reverse complement strand
CGAACTCGGGCTTGCCCGAGTTCGGCACTTTAAGGTGGCCCAAGTCGGATATATCCGACTTGGGTCGGGAGGGATTACGTCCCGGACGCGAGGAAATGCCGATGACAAGCAAAAAATATGAGACCGTGCTGATTGAAAGAGAGGGCGGCATCACCTGGCTGATCATGAATCGGCCCGAGAAGCGCAATGCCATGAGCCCGCAGATGCATATCGAGATGGACGATGCGCTCACCGAGCTTGCGGTTGACTCACGTACGGAAGTCCTCGTGCTCACCGGCGCGGGCGAGGCGTTCTGTGCGGGGCAGGACATCAAGCTCTATTTCCGCGCCAACGATGATGCCCCGGCGGCGCGGGCAAAGGCGCGCCACGCCTCCAATCAGTGGCGCTGGCAGCGGCTCTCTACCTTCCCGCAGCCGACCATCGCCATGGTCAACGGCTTCTGTTTCGGCGGCGGCTTCACGCAGGTGTGCGCGTGCGATCTGGCGCTCGCGGCGGACGAGGCGGTGTTTGGCCTCTCCGAAGTGAACTGGGGCATCCTGCCGGGCGGCATCGTGTCGTGGAACATCGCGCAGACGCTGAACTTCCGCGACGGCATGTATTATGCGCTCACCGGCGATACCTTCGACGGCAGAAAGGCGAAAGACATCGGCTTCGTCAATTTCTCGTTCCCGAAGCCAAAGCTCAGGGAGGAGACCGTCCGACTCGCGCACAAGCTGATGGAGAAGTCCCCGGCCGTGCTGCGCTACACCAAGGAGGCCCTGCGCGCGGTGCGCTTCATGAACGAGCCGCAGGCGTCGGACTACCTCAGCGCCAAGAGCGACGCCTTGCGTTTTGCCGACAAGGAAGACAGCCGCAGAGAGGGCATGACGCAGTTTCTGGACGAGAAGAGCTATCGTCCGGGTTTCGGGCCGTTCAAGCGCAAAAAGGCAAAGCTCGCTTGAGCTGACAGTCCGGGCAGGAGGCGAATATGTGCGAATGTGGCGTGAGCACGGCAGGCACGGGTGCGATGGTCGGCAGGCGCACCGTCCTGAAACTCGCGGCGACGGCGGGCGCCGCCCTCGCGTTCCTTCCGCAGGTCCACGCGCAGGTCGCCAAGCCGCCCCCGAAGCCGGAGAATGTGCTCTCCCCCGACGCTGCGCTCGACCGGCTGATGAAAGGCAACACCCGCTACGTCGAGGGCGTCGCCAAGCGGCACGACTTCAACCATGAACGCGAGCCCTTGCGCACGGGGCAGAACCCGTTTGCCGGCGTGCTCAGCTGTGCCGACTCCCGCATCGCCCCGGAATACTGCTTCGACACGGCGCGCGGCGACATCTTTGTCTGCCGCGTCGCGGGCAATTTCGCGAGCGACGTGATGGTCGCAAGCTTCGAATATGCCGTGCAGGTGCTCAACACGCCGCTCATCATGGTGCTCGGCCACGATGCCTGCGGCGCGGTCGACGCGACGATGAAATCGGTCAAGGACGGCACCACGCTTCCCGGCCATCTGCCAGCGCTCGTTGACGCGATCAGCCCGGCAGTCAAGGCGGTGGAAGGCGAGGGGGGCGACATGCTCGCCAACGCAATCCGGCGCAACGTCATGCTCAATGTCGAGAAGCTCAAGGCCGCCGGACCGATCCTCAGCGCGTTCGTCGAGAGCAAGAAGCTGCGCGTTGTGGGCGGCATCTACAAGCTCGCCTCCGGGCGGGTGGAGCTTCTGGTCTGACGGACCCCCGATCACGACAGCAGCGCTTTCATCTTCTCCTGATTGATGTGCTTCATGAGCTGATCGACCAGCCCGGCAAGCGGCATCGCCACCTTGGCGCGCTGCGCCAGATCGAGCGCCACGTCCATGTCCTTCTCCGCCCACTTGCCGGTGCCCTTGCCCCAGCGCGCGAGCGACCAGCTGGCGCCGCTGCCGTGGCCGAGCGCCTCGATCAGACGCGGCACATCGACCCCGATCGCCTTCGCGAGCGTGAGCGTCTCGAAGTTCGCGGCCATGGCGGCCCACAGCATCAGGTTGTTGATGGTCTTGGCGATCTGGCCGCTGCCCGACGGTCCGAGATGAAGCACTTCCCGGCAGAACGCCGAGAGCACCGGCCGCGCGCGGGAAAGCCAGCGTTGCTCGCCGCCGACATAGCAGGTGACGCTGCCGCGGTCGGCAGCCTCCTGGCCCAGCACGACCGGACAATCGAGAACGCCGATGCCGCGCGCGGCGGCCGTCTTCTCCAGCCGCCGGCACGTCTCCGGTGCGCATGAGCTGGTGATGCAGATGATGCCCCCGCCGCGCAGCCGGTCGAGCAGATCGGAGCGCTCGATCACCTCCTCCACCTGGTCGTCGGTTGCCACCATGACAATGACGACCTCGGCATTGCTGCCCACCTCTCCCGGCGCGAGGCAGCTTGCCACGCCGCGGTCGGCCGCCCGGCGCATGGCATCGACATCGACGTCATAGCCGGCCACTGCCCATGGCCCCGAGGCCGATGACGCCCGTGCGCCGCACGAGCTCGCTTGCGTCATTCATCTTCACCTCGGGACGGATTTGCCGTCTCTAACCTGACGGCCCCTGTTGGCTGTTTATCAACCTTGGCAACCTTGACCCGGATACGAACCGGAAAGGACGCATCGCCATCGTTCTCGAAACTTCAGCAACCGAATCCAGAAGCGACTGTGCCAATATGCTGGCAATCATCCGGTGTTGCCGGATGGTCTTTCGCTGGAGGAGGCCGTTGTCGCCGATGGTCCCCTGCCGCGACGCTGCGCGGCAAGGTCTTTGAGGATTTCGCCTATTTCGTCGATTTCCCGGGAGCCGGTCTTCACGTCTTCCATGAGCTCGATATTTCCGTTGCGGGCGAGCTGCGCATTGTCGAGCAGTTGGGTCACCGTCGCGCCGATCGCCCGGCTCATCGCGTACCCGATCGCACAGGCAAGCAGGGTGGCAAGGCCAATGGCGCCGATCAGGGTGACGGTGCTTCCGGATGCGGGCTCCAGCTGTCGCGTTTTCGGTACCGTAACGACGAGCTGCCACGGCCAGTCAATGTTGGACATCTGCCCAACCGCAACAAAGTACGGCCGCCCGTCCGCCTCCGCTTCCCACACATTCGCCGAACGCGTGCCGGTCAGCCCGGAGAGCCGTTTGCCTGCCGTTCCTTCGATCCCAGGCAACTCAGAAACGAGTCGAAACCGAAGGGCATTGTCGCCCGCTGCGCTATCCGCCAAGACGACATTGGCATTGCTGTGGGCAATCACTTTGCCGTCCGAGGTAGAGATGTAGACCGACTGCTCGCTCAGCAGGTTGCTTCGCGCCAGGTACTGTGAAATTTCACTTATCTCGATATCAACTCCGAGAACGGCTTCAACCGCGCCGTCTTTCCCGATAACGGCGGAGGCGAGCGTGATCCCGGGTTTGCGTGAGGTGAAGAAGATGTAGGGCTCGGTCCAGACGCGACCGCGCCGTTCAACCGCCGAGCGATACCAGCCGCGCTCGCGCGGATCATAGGCGTCCCGGGGATCCCGCTCGCTTTTGATAACGGCGTAGTCGGGCCGTCGCCAGGTCAGCTCGACGTCGCGGCCTGTGGGGCCGTTACGTATGACCTTGGTGCGGGTGCCGCCTTCCTTCTCGTTGCTGCGCATGACGTAGAAGAATTCGCCCACGGGATTGCCAAGATAGAGACCCGCCAAAATTGGCCGCTGGCGAAGCTGCCCGACGAAATAGCGTTCCAAGGGGTCAGGCTTGTCCAGCTCAAGGATACGGTCAGAAACCAGTAGCTGGCCCGCCTCGGCCGCCATCTCGGCAGGCTTGAAATAGTCCTCGGTCGCCGCAATTGACTGCAGGACGGCGTCCTGCGCCCGCTGCCGTGTCAGGGAGCCGAGCTCGGGCCGCAGCGCGTAGAAATACCAGCCCAGAATCAGCGCAATAGTGACCAGCTGGCTAAGAACGACGGCGAGAAAGACTTTTCGGCCGACGGGCACTTGTGCGTCCTGAGCTGGCGGTTCAAGCCTATGGCGATGCTTGAATTGCCGCGACTCCAACTTGCAATAGACATTGCGATTTACACAATTATGACGCCCGACGGCTGTAAATCAAGTCGAGTCCGACCTCCAGGACTCTCCTTGAATGTGAACATACCGGTCCTCACACCATGTGCAGCGGACACACGCACTGCAGCAAAAAATACGGCTACTCGATCACCGCCGGCCCGCCCCTTGCGGACCCGGCTTCAAATGCAAACCTGTAAGGTGTCGACTGCCGAATGGGAGATAGCGATGCGAGAAAAAGGATCAATCATGGCCTTTTGTGCAGCAACTGCAGCAATAGGCGCAACGGCGTTCCTTTCAGCAGATGCACGAGCCGTACCTCTGGCAGGGGATTCCGGACTCAACGCCGCTATTCACTCGGCAACCCCTGCACAGGAAGTGAGGTACGTATGCCGAGGGTCCCATCGCCATAAATGCTATTATGTCAGTGTCGCACGCCCATCGGAGCGGCCTCCTGGTTACTACCCGTACAATAAGGGCGTTTGGGGCAACATGTATCCAGGGGAAGACGAGTACAATGTTCACTATTGGGGCTCGGGCGCCAATTCTGGCGGCAGATAGGGCCTTGATGCTCGTCAAATAGTTTTCGGGGCTGTGGGCCGCCTGTACGAGGCGTACCTGCGGCTCCGATGGGCTTGTGCCAGTTCAATGAAGCGCCATCCCAGCCCGGCGCGCCAGGATCTCATGACAGGTGCGTCGCGTTGTCGCCTGCGATGATGTGCCGGGGAATGGCGAGGCGTTCTGCCAGCTCGACCACGAGGAACAGCGCCACGCCGAGGATTGTGAGCGCGATTATGCCGGCGAACAGCAGCTGGGTATCCATGCTGCCATTTGCCACCATGAGCAGATAACCGAGACCGGCGTCACCGCCGACAAACTCGCCCACGACTGCGCCGACCACCGCCAGCGTGATGGAAATCTTGAGCCCGCCGAAGATTTCGGGAAGGGCATTGGGAAGACGTATCTTGCAGAAGGTGGCTACGCTGCCGAAGCCCATCGAACGAGCCAGGTAGATCTTCTCGGGCTCGATCGTCGAGAGCCCGACCGCGGTACTGATGACGATCGGGAAGAACGCGATCAGGAAGGCAATCAGCACTTTGGGCAGCAGCCCGAAGCCGAACCATACCAGCAGCAGAGGCGCCACTGCCACTTTCGGCATGGCCTGTGACGAGATCAGGAGGGGCAGGATGGATCGGGAGAATATCGGCCAAAGAAAGATCGCCAGCGCCAGCGGGATTCCGATTGCGATGCTGAGCACGAATCCAAGAACGATCTCGATCGTCGTCACCCAGCCGTGAAACAGCAGCAGGGAAGCATTCGCCCGCAAAGAGCCGGCGACCGCGCTCGGCGGTGGCAGCAGGAAGGTCGGCACTCCCAGCAGGCGGGTGCCTGCCTCCCACGCGGCGAGCACGCCAAGGACGACGGCGAGAGGATAGAGAATCCCGGAAATGCGAGCTGACCGCCGGCGCTGCATGCGGCTCTTCTCGATGCTCGCTTCCAGCGTGTCGATGTCCAGTGCGACCGGTTGATTGCCTGCGCCCTCGTTCTCAGCCATCAGCCTCACTTCAAGATCACTGGTTCAGTGCTCGCGCAGCACGCCCCGCGCCACAAACAGATCGAGGATTTGCCGGCTGTAAGCCGCGAACTCTGCGGTCTCTCGTAACGCGAGCGTGCGCGGCCGCGGCAGAGCGATATCGATCACCCGCTCGATTTTTCCCGGCCTGGGCGTCATGACCACAACGTGGTCGGAGAGGAACACCGCTTCCGGAACGCTGTGGGTGATGAACAGAACGGTCATGCGCCTTTCGTTCCAGAGCTGCTGCAGGTCGAGCACCAGTTGATCGCGGGTCAGCGCGTCCAGCGCGCCGAATGGCTCGTCCATCAGGAGCTGGGGCGGATCGTGAATGAGTGCCCGACAAAGCGAGACGCGCTGACGCATCCCGCCGGAGAGCTCATGCGGGTACTTGTGCTCAAAACCAGCGAGGCCGACCGCGCCCAGCAGGCTGCGCGCCCGCGCCTGTGCGGACTTGCGGTCGAGCTTCTTCGCCTCCGCCTGCAGCAGCACGTTTCCGATCGCAGTGCGCCATTCCAGCAGCACCGGATTCTGAAACACGATGCCGATGTCGGTGCGCGCTCGGGTGACTGGGCGGCCATTGACCGTGATGACGCCATTGGACGGGTGCAGCAGGCCGGCCGCAATCATGAGAAGCGTGCTTTTGCCGCAGCCGCTTGGTCCAAGCACGGAAACAAATTCCCCGTGGCGGGCGCGCATGGAGACCCGATCGAGCGCGCGCACGGGACCATCCTCGCTGGCGTAGACTTTGCTTACCCCTTGTATGCAGAGGTAATCCCGATCTGGCGAACCATCCCCGCATGCGGTTTCATGCGCCACGCGTGAGCCTACAATTGCGGTGGAACGAATTCACTGCCAGTCGGGACGAACTCGTTGGTGTAGAGCTGCGCGGCCTCCAGCGGGGTCGCCACCCCGCCATATTGCTTGAGCACCGCCACCGTTTCCTCCCAATCCTGGTCGGACATCCAGCCGAGGGGCTTGCCCGCAGTGCCGGGCGTCACCCAGGTATTGAATGACAGCTCCGCCTCCCTGCGCGTGATCGCCGGTACGGTCGCTTCGGAGAATTTCTTGACCATGGTCTCCATCTCGTCGAGATGCGCACGACCGTAGAGGAAGCCTCGCAGGCTTGCCGCGACGAAGGCACGGATGAGCTCGGGATCCTCCCTGATCAGATCGGCATGCACGATGATGCCGTTACTCACCGCGTGCACGCCGCAATCGGCGTACCACAGGATGCGTGCCTTCTTGTTGCCGCGGATTTCGACGCTCGGCACAAGGCCCTGCGCATAGCCGGCGATAGCGGAGACCTGCCCGGAGACGAGCGCGGGCGGGCTGCCGGCGGGATCGACATTGGTGAAACGAATTTTGCCGCCATCGAGGCCGCAGCCCTTCACGAAGGCAGGCCACTGCACGAACTGGGTTCCCCCGGTGGGACCGGCGATGGTCTTGCCCTCGAGGTCCTTCGGGCTGCGGATATCCGATTCATCGAGAACAACGACCGCGGTCGGATTGCGCCGGAAGATGCCGGCGACCATCTTGATATTCATGCCCTTCGATACGCTGGCTCCGACGACAAACCCGTCCGAAAATCCGAATTGCGTAGCTTTGCTGGCAACAAGCTGCGCCGTGCTTCCCGACCCTTTGCCTGGACCGATCTCGACGTTGAGACCGGCCTGCTCGTAGAAGCCCTTCTCGTGCGCAACCATGAAGCCGGCATTTGGCCCCTGGAAGAGCCAGTCGAGGCGCATTGTCACCTGGCGCCTCGGCTGCCCGCGCGTGGAACGCGCAAACGGGAACAGCCCAAGCGAGGCGGCCATCCCGCCAAGAATTTTTCGTCTCGATCGCATTTTATGGGACATTCGAGTCAATCCTCAAATGATATCCGGCTGCTTTATAGCATGCGATATTCTCACCTTCATCTGACGAATTTCGATCAGCGCCGGAGGTTCGTCTTCGCGAGGTCGATGACCTCGTCGGCCCGTCCGCTCATGACCGCTTTCACCATGAAAAGCGTGAAGCCCTTCGCCATTTCGAGGGTGATCGACGGAGGCATGACAAGCTCGGTGCGATTGACGGCCGCATCGACCAGAACGGGACCGTTATGCGCCAATGCATCGGCAATGCCATGCTCGACCTGGGCGGCGTCTTCGATCCGGATTCCGCGAATGCCAACCGCTTCGGCCATTTTCGCGAAGTTCGGATTCTTGAAGTCCACTCCGAAATCGAGAAAGCCGGTGGACTTTTGCTCCAGCTAGACGAACCCGAGCGTGCCGTTGTTGAAGACGACAACCTTGACCGGCAAATTGAGTTGCACGAGGCTGAGGAAATCGCCCATCAGCATGGTGAAGCCGCCGTCCCCGCAGAGTGAGATCACTTGCCGGCCGGGATAGGCCGCCTGCGCGCCAAGCGCCTGGGCCAAGGCATTGGCCATCGAGCCATGCCAGAACGACCCGACCAGCCGGCGTTTGCCGTTCATCGCCAGATAGCGCGCCGCCCACACCGTCGGCAGGCCTACGTCGCAGGTGAAGATGGCATCCGCCGCTGCCTGGTCGCTTATCGTCTTGGCGATCTGCTGCGGATGAATCAGCCCCTTGCCGGGTGTTCCCTTGGCGAGGCGGTCGAGCTCCTTGCGCGCTCCGGCATAAGCTGCTGCGCCTTGGCGAGATGGCTGCCGTCGCGCTTCGGCTTGAGCAGCGGCAGCAGTGACGAGAGGGTCGCGCGCACGTCACCGACGACGCCAAGATCGACGGCAACACGGCGGCCGATGTTCTCCGGGCGCAGATCGACCTGCGCGATGCGGGCACCGTTTCCCTCCGGATAGAATTGGCGATAGGGGAAGTCGGTCCCGAGCATCAGCAGGACGTCGGAGTCTCGCATCGCGTAGTAGCCGGACGAAAAGCCGATGAGGCCGGTCATGCCGACGTCGTAGGGATTGTCCCATTCGACATGCTCCTTGCCGCGCAGCGCATGCACCATCGGCGCCTTCAGGCGCTCGCCCAGCGCTATGAGCTCGTCGTGTGCTCCCTGGCAGCCCGAGCCGCAGAGTATCGTGGCGCGATCGTCGCCATTGAGCAGCGTGGCAAGCCGATCGAGATCGGGGCGCGACGGCGTGACGATGGGTGGGGATGGCAGCAACCCTCCTGCATTGGGCTGTGCCGCGCTCGCCGCCGGCTGTAAAGCAACATCGCCGGGGATGACCACAACCGACACGCCGCGCTTGCCCACCGCTTGACGGATGGCCACCTCGAGCACGCGCGGCATTTGATGGGCCGTTGAGACTAGCTCGCAATAGTGGCTGCATTCCTGAAACAGAATCTGCGGCTGCGTCTCCTGAAAATAGCCACTGCCGATCTCGGGTGAGGGGATATGCGCGGCAATTCCGAGGACGGGCACCCGCGAGCGATGACAATCAAACAAACCGTTGATGAGGTGCAGATTCCCCGGTCCGCAGCTTCCCGCGCACACGGCGATTTCTCCGGTCAGATGTGCCTCGGCGCCAGCGGCGAATGCGGCAACCTCCTCGTGTCTGAAATGCAACCACTCCATCTTTCCCTGCCGGCGGACGGCGTCCGTCAGGCCGTTCAGGCTGTCGCCGACGATTCCGTAGATGCGCTTGACGCCAGCGGCGGCGAGTGTCTCAACGAACTGGTCAGCGACACTTCTTGCCATGGCTATTCTCCTGCATGAGATTGAAGGGGTAGCCGTGCGCCTTGCAGCCTAGTCCCGGTCTAAGGACATGGACAGCCCATGTTCCGCTTGCTGCGCCGGAAGTGTCGCAGGGCAAGACTTGAAAGGGACGCAAAACAGGTACATTTTTGATGTCTTGACCGAATGGGTCCGTGAGCAGTCCCGCGAGTCTGTAGTGGGACCCGCGGCTGACACTTTTGCCGCAACAAGGCGCAGGAACGAGCAAAGCAGCGCAGATCGATTCAATCCTCCAGCCGTAACGCTGCAATCTTCCATGCCATCAATTGGCGGACTCGGGGAGAACATGGACGCATCATCGCCGGCGGTGCCGAAGCATCTTCATTGCGCCAAGGGACGGTTCGAACAGACCGTGCTGCTGCTGCAGGGCGGCGGTGCGCTCGGCTCCTATCAGGCTGGTGTGTACCAGGCTCTGGCCGAGGCGGGCCTGCATCCGGACTGGGTTGCCGGCGTCTCGATCGGCGCCATCAACGCGGCCTTGATCGCAGGCAATCCACCGGAAAAACGTGTCGAGAGGTTGCGGGAGTTCTGGGAAGCGGTGAGCACATCGCCTCTGGGCTTGCCGTATTTTCCGTCGCTGGCGTTCCCGGATACAATGCATTCGCTGCTCAACCAGACCCGCGCGCTCGGCATCCTGCTGTTCGGCGCCCCATCTTTCTTTACGCCCCGGCTGCCACTGCCGATGCCGTGGGAAGTCAACCGCGCCGACGCGGTCAGCTACTATGATGTATCTCCGCTGAAAGTCACGCTCGAGCGCCTCGTCGACTTTGATCGCATCAATGCCGGCGGCACGCGCCTGAGCGTCGGCGCGGTCAACGTGCGGACCGGGAACCTCGTCTATTTCGACGCGACCAGCCACCGGATCGCGCCGGCGCATATCATCGCCAGCGGCTCGCTGCCGCCCGGCTTTCCGGCCACCGAGATCGATGGCGAGTATTATTGGGATGGTGGCATCGTTTCCAACACGCCCCTGCAATGGGTGCTCGACAGCCGGCCGCGGCGAGACACGCTCGCCTTCCAGATCGATCTCTGGAGCGCACAGGGCGAGGTGCCACGCAACCTTGCCGATGCCGATGTGCGGGCGAAGGAGATCCGCTTCTCGAGCCGCACGCGGGCGGGAACAGATCTTTACAAGCATGCACAAAAGCTGCGCATCGCCTTTGCGACGCTGCTCGAGCAGCTTCCCGATGAGCTGCGCGGCCTCCCCGAGGTGGCGCAGCTGGCCGCCGAGGCGAACAACAAGGTCTGCAACATCGTTCACCTGATCTATCGCGCAAAGAAATATGAGGGCAGCGCCAAGGACTACGAGTTCTCCCGGCGCACGATGGAGGAGCACTGGCTCGCCGGATACCGCGACGCCGTCCATACTTTGAGTCAGCGGGAAATATTCGAGCCGCCGGACAGGCTGGAGGGGGTCCGCACGTTCGATTGCAGCAACACGCAGCAACTCTGAATCATTGGTACCGATGGCCCCCAGCCATGACGTGGCGGTGGCGATGGGGAATGCGCCGCTTAGCGATGGATCCAGACAGTCATCCCAGGCTCGAAGCCGCTCGCATCGGCTTGCGGATCGAGGCGCAGGCGTAGCGTGCTGCGGTCGTGATCGCCGATGGCGCGCTCGGCCTGCCAGGTCGCGAACGACCCGAGCGGCATCAGCTCGGTGACGAGTGCCGGGGTTGGCGTGCGCGCGCCCGCCCGCGCGACCTCGACTTTCGAGCCCACCGTGAGGCCGTGCAGCAGGTCTTCGCGCGCGTTGAAGGACAGCCATTGCTTGCCGGCCGCCTCGATTACGAGCACCGGCTGGCCAGCCTGGATGTTCTCGCCGAGCTCGGCGACGATAACCGTGACAATGCCGTCGGCCGGCGCCCGCAAAATGGTCTTGTCGAGCCGCCGCTCCAGCACTGCGAGCGCGGTCGCCGCTGAACGTCGGCGCGTGCGCTGGCGGCGTCGTTCTGTGTCTGGTCGAGCGCCTGCTGCGTGGCGGTGTCGCTGCGTGCCAGGTAGGCGGTGCGGCTGAGCTGCTGCTCCGCATATTGCAACCGCGCTTTCGCCTTCGCGATCTCGGCCGCGAGCTCGGCGATCTGCTCCGCGCGCACTCCGGCATAGATGTTGTCACGATCAGCGGTCGCCGCGGCCAGCGCCGCGCGCGCCTGCGCGACCGACGCGGTCAGCTCGATTGCCGACAGCTCGGCGAGCACATCGCCGGCGCGGACGCTATCGCCCTTGCGAACCTTGATGGCTGCGAGCTGGCCGCCGACCTCGGGCGCGACGCGGACCTCGGTCGTGCGCACGACCCCGACGATCGGCGCGGCTGGTTCGGGGCGCCAGAGGAAGTATGCATTGACGCCGACCACGGCGAGGATGACGCCGAGCGCGATGAAGCGTGCGGGCCTGCGGTTAGCCATGTACCCGCCTGCGTCTGACGACAAACGCGGACACCGCCGCGAGCGCGAAATAGAAGATGGTCAGGCCCCAGAGGCCGCCCCAGTCGTGCGCCACCTCCCACAGGCTGGCGCCCATCTGGCCGATCCGGACGATGCCGTCGATCGCGAGATCCGAAGGGAATATGTAACCGTCGGCAAGAATCGGATTGGGGATCGCTTCGCGCGGCCAGGAAAAGCCTGTCACGAAAAGCTGCGGAAGGCTCGTGCCGAGGAAGATGAGCGTCGGGGTCTCCGGGTTCTTGAACCAGGCGCCCGCGGCCTGGCCCATGAAGCTCGTCGCGAGAATGAAGACCGACCCCAGCGCGAGCAATTGCAGCGGACTGCCGAGCGCGGAAAAGCCATAGAAGCGCGGCAGCACGATGAAATAGAGCGCAAGCGCCGGCAGGTATATGGTCAGGTGCGCGATGCCGCGGCCGAGCACGGTTGCGAGCGCCCCGCCAGTTGACCGCGCCAGCGCGATGACGGTGAGCATCGACGCACCGATCAGCAGCGTCTGCTGCAGGATCAGCACAAAGGCGGCCGGCACGATGTAGCTCGCATATCCGCCGACCGGATTGAAGATCGGCTGCAGCAGGATTTCGGCGGGACTCGTCGCGGCGAGCGTCGCTTTGACCAGGCTGCCGTCGGTGCGCGCGCCGCCTGCCGCCAGCTCTGATGAAAGCGTACTGATCGCGACCGCGATGCCGCTGGCCATTGTTCGGAAGATGAACAGATAGGTCGCGTCGGCATAGACCGGGACGTGTACGGTGGTGCCTTTGAGAATGTCGCGCTGCGTGCCAGGAGGAATGCCGACCACGGCGAACGCCTCGCCGCGATCGACCGCCGAGCGTGCCTCGGCGAGCGTCTCGGCGCGGACCGCCACATTGACTGCGCCGCTTGCGTCGAGCGTGCTCACGATGCCGCGGCTCAGCTCGCTCAGATCGTTGTCGACGACCGCGATCGGGATTTTGCGCAGGATCTGGTTGAGATACGGCTGCGGGTAATAGAGACCATAAACCAGCGGCGCAACCACCAGCAGGATGAAGGCGCCGCGCGTCCCGAGCACGCGCCGCCACTCACCGGCGAAGGCTCCGCCGACGCCGGGGGACACGACAACGGCCGCCGCCGGTTCCGGCGCAGGGGTTGGCCGCAATGTCGTTCGCGTCAGCGCGCGCAAGCGCAGGAACGCGAGCAGCGTGTAGAGAACGGCGAGCGCCGCCAGCGCGACGAAGGGGCGCGCGGAGTCGGAAAGCGGCAATCCGCGCGCCGCCTGCCCGAGCAGCACCGCCATGTACCAGCGCAGCGGCAGGAGCGCGCCCCAGAATTGCGCGAACGCGTTCATGCCGAACGTCGGAAATCCCACGCCCGCGTAGCCGAACGCGGGAGAGACCACGAGACCGGTAAGACCGAGGCCGGTCGCGAGGTCGCGCACCAGGAGCTGCAGCAGCGCTCCCAGCGCCAGGTAGCCGACGATGAGCAGCGAACCCGCGACGAGCATCATCGGGAGGTCGCCCTTGAACGAGACGCCGAGCATTCCTTCCAGGATGAGCGCCACCGACAGCATGAAGACGTAGAAAATCCCGAACAGGGGCGCCAGCTTGCCTGCGAGCGCGACCATCGGGTTGCCGCCCGCGCAAGCAAGCCACGTGCGCATGCTGCGCCGGTGGAACTCGGAGCCAACCGCGTAGCCGGCGGCGAGCGCGATGACCACGTGGATGACCATCGGCAACAGCGCGCGCAGGAGGAACTGCGCGTAGTTCCTCTGCGGGTTGACCAGCACAATCGTCTCGGCGACGAGCGAGCCGATGCGCGCCGGTTTTGGCGCCGCGCGTGCCGCAGCACGGCTGACGGCCGCGGTGAGGCTGTCGCTCAGCCCCGACGAGGCGATACCGGCGGCGGTCAGGAATTGCTGGTTATAGAAGGCGACGACCTGCGGGCGGCGCTCGGCCTTGAGATCACGCTCGAAGTCGGCCGGCACGTATACCGCGCCAATGGCCTCGCCGGAGCGGATCGCGCGTGCCGCCGATGCGAGGTCGCCCGCGCGCTCGACGATGCTCAGACCGGGCGACGCCGCCACCTGCTCGATGAAGGCGCGCGAGGTGTCCGAGCGGTCGGCATCGACGATGACCACGCCGAGCCCGCGGATGACCGGATGACTGAAGACTGCGGTCAAGACGACGAAGGCGAACAGCGGCACGCCGAAGATCAATATCAGCGCCGCGCGGTCATGCAGCAGCCAGCGCAGCTCGCGCCGTGCGACCAGCCAGAAGCCGGGCTTCGGCTTGCGCCTCATCCGCGGCTCATTCGCGGGTGCGCCAATCGAGATAGGCGCTCATGCCGGGACGCAGCTCAGGCACCTTCTCGACCGGGTAGGCGCGGATCGAGAACGTGCGCAGGTCGAAATCGCCGGTGGCGCGGGTGGCACGCCAGCTCGCATATTCGCCCTTGGTGGCGATCAGCTTGACCTCGACGGTGATGCGGCGGTCGGCGAGCGCCGGGATGCGCACGCCGAAGCGGTCGCCGACCTTCAGCGATTTCACCAGGTCCTCGCGCAGATCGAAATGGATCCACAGGTCGTTGAGATCGATCAGCGTCACCAGCGGCACGCCCGGCGACACGAATTCGCCGGGCTCGATGTTGCGCTGGTAGACCTGCGAGGCGACCGGCGCATACACCACCATCTGATCGATGATCGATTGTACCGCCTTGATGTCGGCGAGCGCCTTGCCGACGTTCGCCGCGGCGATCTCGTGCTCCTCCTTCGTGTAGCCGTTGACCGCCTGCTCATAGGCCGACTTGGCCTCATCGACGGCGCGCTGGCTTTCGTGCAGGCCATCCGTCGCCTGGTCGAGCCGGGCAATCGGGGCGTTGCCGTGCTCGGCCAGCTGGCTGACGCGATCGTACGTCTTTTGCGCCAGGACGACGCTCGCCTCCGCGCGCTCCAGCGCGGCCTTGCGCGCTGCGATGGTCTCCACGCGGGTGCCGACATTGATGTTGGCAAGCTGCGCTTCGGCCACGATCTTGGCAGCCACTGCCTGCTCGTTCTTCGCGATGGTCTCGGGGTTGTCGATGCGCACCAGCACCGCTCCGGCCGCGACGTCCTGCCCGCGCACGACCGGGATCTCCGCGACGCGTCCGTCAACGCGCGCCGCGATGTCGAACCGCGTGGCGTCCACCTCTCCCTGCACCAGCAACGGTTGTGGCCGAACCAGATACCAGATCGACAAGGCGGCAACGACGGCGACCACAGCGCTGACGATGACGGATGCAACGCGCGTCGGCGCAGCCGGCCGCTCCTTTGGAACTTGCTTCGCTGCTTCCGCCGGCGGCTCGGGGACTGCGGGTGCTTGAATGTCGGGATTGGGCATCTCCATCCCACACTCCGTTAAGCTGAGGTTGGCAACGCCATCCGCTGTGGCCTGCAAGGCAATTGAACAGGTGCGCCTCCCCCGATCAATATGACTCCACGATCAACAAGACGTGCGGTGGAACCGATGGAGTCAGCCTGCCTCTTGCGACCACCCCTCACTTGCCCACACGGTCCATCCCCTTGGCGAGCATTCGCACCCGGTAAAGGCCCTCCCGTGCCGTGATATAAAGCGTCTGCTTATCAGGGCCGGCAAATGCGGCGTTGGCGGCCTGACGCCCGACCTTGATGGTCCCGAGATATTGACCCTTTGCGTCAAACACCTGAACGCCCGTGGCCGTGGTGATGTAGACACGGTTCTCGCGGTCGATGGCCATGCCGTCTGCGCCGCTTTCCGAGCCCGCGGGAATGTCGCGCAGCTGCGTGAATGCTCGCTTGTTCTTCACCGAGCCGTCGGGCGCTATGTCGTAGGCGAACACTGTCGGATTGTGGGTGTCGTCGACGATCAGGGTCTTGCCGTCGCTGGTCAGGGTCAGCCCGTTGGGCCGCGCCACGTTGCCGTCCAGCAGGATCGGCTGCCGCGCGCCGGATGGGAGATAGTACACGTAGGTCGGCCGGCCCGGCACCACCGGCCGCGGGCCAGGGTCGGTGAAATAGATACCACCCTTGGAATCCACGAGCAGGTCGTTGGGCGCGAGGAGCGGCACGCCGGTCGGACCCTCGGTCACGGTCGTGATGCTGCCGTCCTTGCTGCGCCTGGTGATACGCTTGCCGTCCCCTTCGGCAAACAGAAGCTCACCGTCCCGGGTGAGGGCCAGCCCGTTCGCCCCGTTGGTGTTCTCGCGCACCACCGAAATCCTGCCGCCAGCATCGAGATAGAAGGTTCTGCTCGCCCGGATGTCGGAGAAATACAGGCCGCCGTCGGCAGTGCCGACCGGTCCTTCCGTAAACACGAAGCCTTCCTGCACGAGTTCCGGTACGGCGCCTGGCGCCAGCACGCCCGGGATGCCGTCCGATAAGCTGGGCGAGAGCAGAGAATGACCCGGTGACGAGCAACGCCGCAGCGGTCAATCCCAATTGCTTTCGCTTTGTCATCGAGTCCTGCGATACCGTCATGACTGTCCTCCCGTGTTATGATGCGGGTTCCTGCCCACGTCGGCTTCCCCATCCGAGCTTTCGGAGAGTTTCGATCGCCCAATGGTCGGTGGCATGCGTGCCGCGAGCAGCCAATCCGAGAATATGAATTCTCACCGTCGGATGCGGATTGCCATGTGACCCTCCCGAAAGGGTCATGTGCCTGCAATGGGAGAGACGATATCACGCTTTCATCGCGCTGTCTGCGATGACTTTATGCGATGACTTTATTCTCAGCTCGATAACAGGACCACTATCAAGCCCTACCCGTCTGAGATAACATGCCCGGAGCGAGCCACCAGCGGGGGTGGCGAAGCCGCCAATTCCCGGCGGCGACAGGTTCTTACCGCGCGGTGTCAGCTCTTTTAGTTTGAGAGCGGTTAGTCGTCACGCGTCGTATCAAGCTGAGCAGGGTAACCGCCATGTCGGGCTCCCGGATCACGCCGAAGCCTCTTCAGATCGCCGCTGCGGTGATCGGAAACGCTCTCGAATGGTATGACTTCATCGTCTTCGGATTCTTCACGGTGATCATTGCGCGATTGTTCTTTCCCGCCGACAGCCAATACGCCTCGCTTTTGCTCACCACCGCGACCTTCGGCGTCGGCTTTTTCATGCGTCCGGTCGGCGGGATCCTGCTCGGCATCTATGCCGATCGCCGGGGCCGCAAGGCCGCGCTGCTGATGGTCATCGCCCTGATGACGGTCGCGATCGCGATGATTGCGTTCGCGCCGACGTATGCGGCGATTGGCGTCGGAGCGCCGCTCATCATCGTGATGGCTCGGCTGTTGCAGGGCTTCTCGGCCGGCGGTGAATTCGCCAGCGCCACCGCCTTTCTCACCGAAAGCGCGCCGCCGCAGCGGCGCGGCTTCTATGGCTCCTGGCAGATGGTCGGGCAGGGCCTGGCCGTGCTTCTCGGTGCAATCCTGGGCACGGTGCTTACGCGCTCGCTGACGCCCCAGGCGCTCGACGGCTGGGGCTGGCGTATCCCGTTCCTGTTCGGTCTCATCATCGGTCCATTGGGACTTTATATCCGCCGCAATCTCGATGAGACTTCGGCATTCCTGCAATCGAGCCGAAGCCAGCCCGGCCAGCAGAGTTCCGGCAGCGTGCTCGCGTCCCACGTCAAGGAGATGCTGGCCTGCCTGGGAATGGTCGTGTCGGGCACGATCTCGTTCTACGTGATCCTCATCTACATTCCGACATTCGCCCGCACCCAGCTGCACCTGCCCCTCGACCAGGCGTTCCTCGCACAGTCGATCGGCCTGGCATGCGAGGTCGTGCTGATACCGATATTCGGCGTGCTGTCCGACCACGTCGGACGCAAGCCGGTCATGACCGCCGCTCTTGTGCTCGATCTCGTGGTGACCTACCCGCTGTTCTCCTGGGTAATCGCCAGTCCATCGTTCGGCGCGCTGCTGACCATGCAGATCATCCTGTGCAGCCTGTTTGGCGTCTTCAACGGGCCGATATCGACGGCATTGGCCGAGCAGTTCCCGACCCGCGTGCGTTCGACCGCGCTCGCCATCTCCTACAACATCGCGGTCATGCTGTTTGGCGGCTTCGCGCAGTTCTTTGTGACTTGGCTGATCCAGGCGACCGGCACGCCGATCGCGCCGGCATATTATTTGATGTTCGGCGCGGCGGTTGGGCTGCTGGCTGCTCTGTTCCTCAGGGAGCGCGCCCGCGACGCGCAGTTTTTGATCGCCGACGGGGTCGAGCCAACGGCGGCCTAGAGCATCGACGCGGTCAGCGCTGATGCGGATTTCTCCTCCACAATGGCGACGCCTTGCGTCGGTGAGATCGCCGTTTACCCGTGACTGCGTTTGAGCACATCATCTCGCAGCTTAATAAGCCTCGCGAGCTCCTGCTCTTGATGCGCGATCCGCTCCGCGTTTCGGTTCTCATCTTCCGCACCGGAGTACGCAGCGGCTTGCTCGATGAGCTCGTTGATGTTTTCCCGCACCAAGGCAATATCCCGCTCGAGCTCGGCGATTGATGGGTCAGGCATTGTCACCTCCGCTTGCGACTTTCCCACCCACAACACGCTCCAACGCCTTGGCAATCTTGGCAGGTTCTACTGCTTGACGTACCTCATGAGCCGCTTGGGACCGACCTCCGCGCCGTAGATGTTGCCCTGCCCATCGGCGGCGACGCCCTCGGCCGCGCTGGTGGTGGTGGCCTTCTCGACCGGATCGGGAATGAATGCAGTCACCACGCCATCACCAACTCGGCCGATCCGAATGCCTCGCTTCCAGCCATCATGATCCTTTGCAACCGATTCCGATTCGGAATCGGCCACGTAGATGATGTCGTTTCTGTCAATGAAGACGCCGCTCGGCCGGCTGAACTGGAACCACTGGTCGAGATAGTTGCCCTCCTGATCGAAAATCTGGATGCGGTTGTTGCCCCGATCGGCGAGGAACAGCCGCCCGCGCGAATCCATCGCGAGGGCATGGGGAATGTTCATCTCGCCCGGACCGGAACCCTTCTTTCCCCAGGTCTTGATGAACTTGCCCTGGCTGTCGAACTTGACGATGCGCGCATTGGTGTTTCCGCCATGCCCATCGGCGACGAAGATATTGCCGCTCGGCGCAACGAGCACTGCCGATGGAGCGTTGAACTCGTCGGGGCCGTCGCCGGCGATGCCCGGTTTTCCCAGCCTGAGCAGCACCTTGCCGTCAGGACTGAACTTGATGACCTGATGACCTTTGCCGTCCTTGCCCAGCCCATCGGCAACCCAGACGTTGCCCTCGTGATCGATATGGAGGCAGTGCGGCAGCACAAGCGTGCCGACGCCGAAGCTTTTCACCAGGCTGCCCGAGGCATCGAACTTCAGGATTGGCGGCAATGCTGAATCCGAGCAGGCGAAAGGAAGGCCCGGCTTCATCATTGAGGGCGGCGCAAACGAACCGCAGCGCTCCGCTACCCAGACGCTCACGCCGTCACGATCTATGTCTACGGCGTTCGTCGAGCCCCAGACCCGGCCGTCGGGCAACCTGGCCCAGTTCTCGATTGCGCGATACGGATTGGGCGCCGAATTGACTGGGGTTATTGCCTGCCCCAAGGCTGCATCCTTGGCCAGCAGTACCGCGGCGACGGTGACCAGGGCTTGAATTGAGAGGGTGGTAACTTGCATCACGGCTCTCCTCCGCGCGCCGGTTGGGCTCCTTCCGCGGCCATGACCGGAAAAACTCCGACCGTGGCCGTGATGGCTCCTTTGAGCCTTGTCTATTGCTGTTGCGGAACGCGGACGGGGGGCATCTTTGCAACCGCCTTGTCCATCTCTTCGGCTGAAAGCAGCGGCCTGGTCGTTACGCGCGCAAACCCCGCCGCGTTTGCACTCAACTGCGCCGTCGCTGCAGCGATTTCGTCCGGGTAATCGATGACCGAGTAGGCGGTGGCCGCGCCGTAATCAAAAAACCAGAACTCGAGCTTTCCGCCGACCGACTCAACAAACTTGGCCACGCCTGCCTTGAGGGCGGTCGGTGGCTGCTTCTGCAGATTCTTCAAACCCTCGGCGGTCAAGACGGCCCGAACCAGGTATCTGTGAAGGGTCGCATCAGCCGGCTGGGCAGCCGCTTCGCCAGCGGGCAGAGCAACCCCCATGAGAACCAGCAACACCGTCGTCAGTGTCAATGCCGTAAGCCTGCTCATGACGTTCCTCCCTTGAAGCGGAATGCTCGCCCTGGCGCCGAGCAACCGGATTGGAAATGCGAGGAGAGCGTGCAGATTGCCTTCGGGAGGTCATCCCCTCGGCCACGGCACGCCTTGATAGCCGCGCGCCTGGGAGCTGATGCCCTTGTAGACAAACTTTTGCACTCGCTTACCCTCATAAGTCTCGGTCGTGTAGAGATTGCCCTTCGAATCGGATGCGAGGCTGTGGACGCCATAGAACTGCCCCGGTTGACGCCCGCCGTCGCCGAACGACGCGAGCTCCTCCAGCGTTTCGCGCAAGATGACGCGAACGCGCTCGTTCTGACCGTCCGCCAGCATCAGGAATTTTTGCCCGGGATCTTTGGAAAACGCGATGTCCCATACCGATCCCGCGCCTAGCGTGTTTTTGGCAAAGAACGCCTCCTTCACGAATGTGCCATCGGGCTGAAAGACTTGCAGTCGGTCATTCTGGCGGTCGCAAACGTAAACGAGACCGTCATTGGCTCGCTCAATGCAGTGAACGGGGTTGCGAAACTGTTGCGCTGGTGGCGCTTTGGGATCGTAGGGGCCGAGACTGGTATCGTCCGGCTTGTTGCCGTAAGCGCCCCAGTAGCGCTTCATCTTGCCCGTATCCGCGTCGATAACCGCGACGCGCTTGTTGAGATAGCCGTCCGCGACATAGGCCTCGTTGGTTTTTGGATCGACCCAGATCTTGGCCGGGCGGCCGAAGTTCTCCGGGTCGTTGCTGCCGCCGTTCTTGCCGAAGTGACCGACTTGCAACAGGAACTTGCCGTCCTTTGTGAACTTGAGGATCTGCGCATCCTTCTCGCCGTTTCCGCCGATCCACACATTGCCCTTGTAGTCGACATGGATGCCATGGTTGGACTGCGGCCACTCGTAGCCTGGCCCGGGGCCGCCCCAGGCCCGTACCAGGTTGCCGTCCGGATCAAAGACCAGGACCGGCGGCGCCGTCCGACAGCACTCTGCGATCGGCGGATTGACCTCCGCGCCAATCTCGTTCTTGTTGAGCCCGCTGGCGCCGCGATGGATAATCCAGACGTAATCCTGCTCGTCCACCCAAACGCCGATCGTCCAACCCAATACCCAGTTGTTGGGAAGCGGCTTTGGCCAAAGAGGATCGACCTCGAACCGCGGAGCCTGCACGCTTTCCCCCTGGGCTTCGGCCTGTCTTTGCAGTAACGCTTGACCGATGCCGAGGCCGACCGTCACCGCGGCAAACGCCGCCACTGCGACAATCTTGCGATTCTTTGTGAGCGTAAGCATTCTTGGCCTCCCCAACACGGCACTCATGGCCGAGCGCGCGCAGACAAATGCTGTGTTTGCTGCGTTTATTGCAGCATTATAGCGAAACGCGATGGGCTTGTAAGCGCAATCTTGCGTTCCGAACGTGACCGGCATTGGGAGGAGAAGCGCCCCGTGTGTCCTCGCGTCTCGTTGAGCTGGTCCTGGGTCAAGACCGCGATCATTGCCGTCTGCGCCGGTACTCTCGCCTTCGGTGCTTCTGCGCACGACATTCCCGCCGACGTCAAGATCAACGCCTTCTTCAAGCCTGCCGGCGAGCGGCTCTCACTTCTGATCCGCATGCCGCTCGCGGCGACGATCGATGTGGAATATCCGATCCGCGGCGCAGGCTATCTCGATCTCTCCCGCGCCGGCGAGGCGCTGCGCGCCGCGGCGAAAATGTATCTGGTTGACAATATTACGGTTTACGAGAACGGCTTGCCGCTGGCGCCGCCGCAGATCGCCGAAGCCCTTGTATCGCTGCCGTCAGACAGGTCGTTTGCCTCCTACCAAGAGGCGCTCGCCCACCTGCAGGGTCCCCGCCTGCCCGACAATCTTGAGCTTTACTGGAATCAGCAATCGCTGGACGTTTTGCTGGAATACCCGATCCGGTCTGACCGCTCGCGCTTCGCGATCCATCCGCGCGTCGATCGTCTTGGGGCGAGAGTATCAACCGCGCTGCGCTTTCTGGCGCCCTCCGGGGTCATCCGCGCCTTTAAGCTCGATGGCGACCCCGGCGTTGTGTACCTGGATCCAAGCTGGCACCAGGCGGCCCTGCGCTTCATCGCGTCCGGTTTTTTCCACATCCTCGGGGGTCCCGATCACCTCCTGTTCGTGCTGTGCCTGGTGATTCCCTTTCGGCGATTGCGCCCCCTTGTCGTCATCGTCACATCCTTCACCGTCGCGCACTCAATCTCGTTGATCGCTTCAGCATTCGGGTTTGTGCCGGACGCGCTGTGGTTTCCACCCCTCGTCGAAACATCGATTGCAGCGACCATCGTCTATACGGCGCTGGAAAACATCGTCCTGGCATCGCTGGGAACCAACACCGGCAGCGCCATTGCACGCCGCTGGATCATCGCGTTTGTGTTCGGGCTT
>Ga0310909_10000385_pt1 | contig 22377 bp, 17 predicted proteins | sample GREbulkMGT000H_FD_203449 | JGI IMG/M metagenome (GOLD analysis project Ga0310909, IMG submission 203449) | Lab enrichment of tropical soil microbial communities from Luquillo Experimental Forest, Puerto Rico - GRE.bulkMG.T000H | ecosystem: Environmental > Terrestrial > Soil > Tropical forest >... | reverse complement strand
CCGACGCAATGGTGAGGCGGTCTGGTGCGAAGCCAGCCTCTTCCGAGTGCCGGCAACAGAAAATAGTCCCGCTTTCGTCACCATGATTATCGTCGATATCACCGAGCGCAAGCGAGCCGAGGACTCGTTGCGGGCAAGCGAGGCACGCTGGCGCAGCATCTTCGAGCATTCTGTCGTCGGTATCGGCACGACCGACCGGCAGAGGCGCTATCTGTCCGCCAATCCCGCGTTGCAGAACATGCTCGGGTACAGCGAGGAGGAGCTGCGAAGCCTCACATTGGCGCATGTAACTCACCCGGACGACCGCGACGCCACCGTGCGCAGGCTCGACGGGGTGTGGGAGGGACGGCAGGCGAGCTACCACATCGAAAAGCGGATGATCCGCAAGGATGGCGGCGTCATCTGGGTCAATATCACCGCCGCGCCGGTTGCTGCGACCGAGAGCGATCCCGAATTCCTTCCGGCGATCGTGGTCAATATCACCGAGCAAAAAAAGGCCGAAGAGGCGCTCAGGGTATCGCGGGCCGAGCTGGCGCGGGTATCGCGATTGACCACGATGGGCGAATTGACCGCTTCGATAGCACACGAAATCAATCAACCTTTGGCCGCCATCGTCGCCAGCGGCAATGCGTGTCGTCGTTGGCTTGCGAGCGACCAGGCCAACCTCGACAGGGCGAGAGACTCGGTCGATCGCATCATTAAAGACGCTCACCGCGCGAGTGAGATCATCGCCCGCATCCGCTCGATGACGAGAAAGACGCCGCCAGCACAGCTGCCAGTCGAGATCAACGACGTGATAGCCGATGTACTTGGCTTCGCGCGGGGCGAATTGCTCGCGAAAGGCGTTTCTGTTCGCCTGGCGCTGCTCGGAGACCTGCCCAGCATCATCGGCGACCGAGTGCAGCTACAGCAGGTGGTGCTGAACCTCGTCATTAATGCCGTCGAGGCGATGGCTGCCATCCCGGATCGCGAACCCGTGTTGGCGATCACATCTCAGCGGGCAGACGACGGCAGCCTTATCGTGACCGTCGAGGACTCGGGTCTCGGGCTCGATGCGACAAATCCGGAGCGCATCTTCGACGCCTTCTTCACGACCAAACCGGGCGGCATGGGCATGGGTTTGTCGATCAGCACATCGATTGTCGAGGCCCATGGAGGCCGCCTTTGGGCGTCGCCAGGCCTGCCACACGGCACCGCGTTCCATTTTACGTTGCCGGCAACAAGCGGGGCAGAAGCCCATTCCGATAAAGTTGCGCTCATTAGCGCCTGCTGAAATTGATAGAGTTCGATTTCGCGTTCGTCCCTGACGACGCGTGGAAACGTCACCCGAAATTTCCTGATAACTGTCGGAACGACCGTGGTAATAGGTAACTGCTTCGCCGCCTATCCTGCGGCGGCGATCGACGTGACGGCAATTACCGCAGGAGCGCGATCGTGACGCCGGAACAAAGCACGGTCCTCGTCGTCGATGACGACATCTCGGTGCGCGAAGCTCTCAGCGATCTCTTCCAGTCGGTCGGCCTCATGGTCGAGGCGTACGCCTCGGCTCAGGAATTCCTCAAAAATCCACCGCGGGACGGGCCGTGCTGCCTGGTGCTGGACGTGCGCCTGCCCGGCAAAAGTGGCCTCGATTTTCAGCACGAGCTCAATGAGTCGGACGTGCGTCTTCCGATCATTTTTCTGACCGGTCACGGCGACATCCCGATGTCGGTGCGGGCAATGAAGGCCGGCGCAGTTGAATTCCTGACTAAGCCCTTTCGCGAGCAGGACCTGCTGGACGCGGTCCATGCTGCCCTCGCGCGGGATCGTCTCAACCGCGAGGACGAGCAGCTGCTCTCGACGCTCAGGCAACGCTTAGCCTCGCTGACGCCGCGCGAACAGGCGATTCTGGCATTGGTCGCAGCCGGTCGGCGAAACAAGCAGATCGCATTCGAGATCGGCACGAGCGAGGTCACCGTCAAAGTCCATCGCACCAATCTGATGCGCAAGATGCAGGCATCATCGCTGGCAGATCTGATTACGATGGCCAATAAACTCGGGATTCCGGAAAAGCCATCACCCATCTAGCGCCGTGCCAGCAATCTTGGTGGTCGACGCCGAATCGATAAACCCTGTTATCGGATCTCAGTTGAGATTGCTATCATTCCGCTCCGTGCGATGACAGTCCTCTTGCGGGTCATCGCGACCCCCGGACGGCCCGCCCTGCGGGCCGTCCGGGCAAACAATCTCGGCGCTACAGGTCGGGTAACAATGTCTGGTTCGCGCAACTAACCACGAATCCATCGCTGATAGTCGCCCAGTGCTAACGGGATCCGGAATGCTCGCCCGGATGCTGTCCTGGCTTCCTGCGTTCTCGATACCGGGCAGAACAACGAAAATCTAAACCAAAGTATCGATCCCTTTTGTATTTACCTAGTCAATTTTGTAAGAGGCCAATTTTGCGGTCACACTGCCCCCATTACCTTTGGGTCATGGTCTCGGGAGGCACAGGTGACCGATCGACTGATTTCCGTTGTGGATGACGACCCATTGGTCGTTCCGCTACCACCCGGAACCTTCAAGCCGGGAGTGATATTTAGCATGCGGCGGATTCTGCGGTTTGCAGTCGTCCTCCTCGGTCTGCAGCTGTCATTCGCACAGCTGGTCAAATTTGGCACTGTGGGTCTGGCGATCATCGCGGTCACTGTTGCTGCTACCTTTGTGTTTACGATGCGGCTTGGGCGCTGGCTCGGCATCGACCGCAAGCTGACCCAGCTGATTGCATCCGGCACTTCGATCTCTGGTGCTTCGGCTGTGATTGCGGCAAACACAGTCACGCGCGCGTCCGACGAGGACGTTACTTATGCCGTGCGGCGAAATCCTGAGACGGCCGAACTCGACGTTCGCCGGCGCTTCGGACATGGGATCCACAGCCGCCAATTTTACATCAGATTTTCACACGCTTTCACAGTTTTTCGCATGCCGATGTCGGGCAGCGGTGCCAAATCGTGGCGAGAGCTGAGGTGCTTGCATCAAGGGACGTATTCATGGCTGCAATCGATTTCAGCGGCTTGGTCGATGCCGAAAACAGCCCGATGAGCCGCCCGCCGCCGACGAAAGGTTTCGGGGACCTGTCGGAGGCGCGGGACCGTCCACGTCAGGCCTGCGCTCCCGGTAAATCAGGTTGCCTGTTTGGAGTCACTCACATGCAGAAGAAGCTCATCAATGGAGCAGCACGGCCGGACGCGCTGCGCGCTTTGGGCAAAGCAAGGATCGCCCGGACATGGGAGCAATACTATCAAGATCGCGGCTATGAGCTATGGGGATTTTCGCCCAGTCCGACGGCACGAATACTCGCCCAGGCGATCTTGGACAGCAACCCGCGAAGATCGGAACGCATTGAGGTCGTTGACTGGGGGTGCGGGTACGGGCGAGATTCGCTTTACTTTCTCGAACTCGGTTTCGACGTCATCGGAATCGACGTCTCCGAAAAGGCTGTTGCCCTGGCACGCGGCGCCTACAAGCAACGTCAGGCAAGCGGCATACCACTGTTGGGCAGCGCCAGTTTTCACACTGGCGATTTGCGCTCGGTTTTCAAGTGCCGACCCGGACAAAGAGTGCGTGCCTTCTTCTCGAACAGAGTCCTCCATTTGCTGAGCGAGATTGATTTCCGCGAGGCGACCCGTGACGCATGACATTTATGGAGACAGACGCCTATTCCTGTTGTCTCTGCGAGAAGCCCGGACGACTTCAACACCACGTTAATGGAATGGATTCCTGGCAAAGAGCAGGAGATGGCGCGCTACAAAGACCCGGCGAGAAGTGGACACGACATAACCTTTCTGACCAAAGACCGCCTTCTTCGGGCGGTGGGGAATGCTCTCGAGGACATGCATTGTACGAACGCGACAGAGCCGGAAAGAGTCGGTTCGCCCAACACGCACCTCTTGATACTGCTCGGACGGAAGCGGGGCTGGGTTTCAGATGCGGTGATGCCGACTGTGACATCGAACCCGGCACTCGACACGTCCGACCCGAGATGGGGTCAAAACCCCAGCAACTGCAGCAAAGGCGGCGAATTTGGGCTGAAGCCTGATCGAGACAGGGAGTTCCGCTAACTTATCTTGTCCCCATGCAAACCCAAGACGACAAGCCGGCTAATAGTAAGCAGTGGGATATCGGAATCGGCGCCGTTTGCTGCACACATCGGCATTCCAAGAGATTTACTAAGGAACGAAAGTCATGGCGATGATGGACCAGGAGCAGGCGAGAGTCGGCGAGCACGAAAACTCTTTTGACCGGATTAGCGCTTCCGACATCGCGGACTCCCGGATGCATTTCTGTGGGCCCGATGCTGCGCGACCGATCGCTCGTCAGCCACAGCAGGGTGGATTGTTCACTTATGTAAGCTGCGAGGCGCGGGTGCCGGAAGGCCACCCACTACGCACGATTCGGGCGATTGCCGACGAGGTTCTCGAAGTGCTCACGCCACAGCTCGAAGAACTCCCCGCTGATGTGGTCGGCCCTGCCATCGCAGCAGAAAAACTGATGCGATCGTTGCTGTTGGAGGCCTTATACACGATCCCGTCGGAGCGGCAATTGATCGAGCAACTCGGTTATAACCTGTTATTCCGCTGGTTTGTCGGCCTGTCGATCGACGCACCTACATGGGACGTGGGGGTATTTAAACAATACCGCAAGCGGCTGTTGACCAGTGGCGCTGCAGCGCAATTTCTGGCCGCAGTGATCAATCAGCCTCGGGTCGATGTCGAGCGACCATTTCTCTATTGACACTGGGTCGATTGAGGCCTGGATGAGGCCAAATAGCTCGAAGCTTCGCGAGGATAGAGCCGAGCCACCCCAACTTGAGAGCGACACGGAGGACGACCTTTACGGTGAGAACGGGGAGAGGATGCCATACTACCCTGCTCGTCCACGCGTGAGTTTTTGACTCCTGCACCATCGTTTTCGCAGTCTTGGGCGAACCCTCTATAGATCGATGCAAGAAACCTCCGAATTGGACAAACCGGCGCTGATTTCGCGCCGGTCGGCCCACGCCGCGAACTTGTGGTATGGTCCATTGGATCGAACTCATGCGGGCTCCCAGGCTGTGGCTTCTATCCGCCGTCTCGCTGCGATCCTCGCCGCCGATGTGGCAGGATATTCGCGCCTGATGGGCGACGACGAGGAAGGCACGCTCGATCGTCTCAAAGCGCATCGCCGCGAGCTCGTCGACCCGAAGATCGGGGAACATCGCGGTCGCATCGTGAAGACGACTGGCGACGGGCTGCTGGTGGAATTCCCAAGCGTCGTTGACGCGGTTCGCTGCGCGGTCGAGCTGCAGCGCGCTATGATCGAATGCAATACCGGCGTTCGCGAGGACAGACGCATTGTCTTTCGGATCGGGGTCAATCTCGGCGACGTCATCGTCGACCACGGCGACCTCTATGGCGACGGCGTCAATATTGCGGCTCGGCTGGAAGCACTTGCCGAGCCAGGCGGTATCTGTATCTCGCGCGCCGTCCGAAATCAGGTTCGGGACAAGCTCTCCTATCTGTTCGAGGATATGGGTGAGCAGAATGTCAAGAACATTGCACGGCCGGTGCGCGTCTATGGCATGAGCGTAGCCGCCGTCGCGCTGACCTCGCTCCGTGTGGCGCAAGCGCAACCGCACCAGAGATCCCCGAGGTTCGGCCGTCGCCGCGCCCTTGCGTTCGCGGCGATCATCGCGCTGATCGGCGTCGCGAGTGCAGTTTGGTGGGCGTCGCCTCAAAGACCTCCGACGACAGCTTCGATCCGGAACCCCGCCCCGGCGAGCTCGGCCGTCTCGTCCAACACCAAGGAAATATTGCCTTTGCCTCTGTCGGTCGTGGTCCTGCCGTTTGCGAATCTATCGCACGACCCGGAACAGGAGTATTTCGCTGATGCGATCACCGATGATCTCACTACCGACCTTTCGCGGATTTCGGGGAGCTTCGTGATTGCACCCACAACTGCGTTCACTTACAAGGGTAAAGCCGTCAGTACGCAGCAAATAGGGCACGAACTCGGAGTGCGCTATGTTCTTAGTGGCAGCGTGCAGCGTACTGGTCACCATGTTCAGGTCAATGTTCAGTTGGTCGATGCGGAAAGCGGCGCGCAGTTTTGGGCCGATCGGCTCGAAAGCGATCGGGCCGATCTTGTGAAAGGGCAGAAAGAAATCACCGGCCGTCTTGCACGGACGCTTAACCTCGAACTGACGGAAGCGGTCCATCGCCGGGCCGAGCGAGCGGGGGTGGTAGATATCGATGCGCAGGACTTGGTGTTACGCGGGTGGGCCTTGTACTACAGGCCTGCCTCTGCGCCTGTTCGCCAAGAAGCGCTGCGGGCTTTCGAGCGGGCGCTCGAGCTGGATCCGCAATCCATCGACGGCAGGATCGGCATCGGAACTGTGTTGGCCGACGATCTGGTACTTAGCTTCAGCCATTCCCGGGAGCAAGACATCGCGCGCGCCGACCAAGTACTGAGCGAGGCTCTCGAGCGTGACCTCAACCGCTCTATGGCCCATTTTGCAATGGGAGTGCTCCGCCGGGTCCAAAATAGACTGAGCGACTCCAAAATCGAGCTTGAAGCCGCGATTGCTCTTGATCGTAATAACGCGCGCGCCCGCCAGCAGCTTGGCCTGACGCTGATGTGGTTGGGCCAACCACAGATCGCGATCCCGCAGATCGAGAAAGCCATCAAGCTCAACCCGTACGACCCGAATATTGCCAGCTATTATTGGGCGCTGGGCTCGTCGAACCTCGTCTCGGGAAGGATCGACGAGGCTGCAACTCTGCTCGAAAAGGCGCGCGCGTCAAATCCGCGGCTCTTCTTCGTCCATCTGTGGCTTGCCGCACCCCTTGCGCTCAGAGACGAACTCGATGAGGCCAGGAGGGCGCTCGCCCAGTCACTGAAACTGAGGCCCGAAATCAATTCGCTAGCACGGTGGCGCTCGGAGTACCCGTGGTACGCCAATCCCCAGTTTGACGCCCTCGCGGAACCGACGCTCTACGCCGGGCTGCGGCGTGCCGACTTTCCGGAGAAATAACCCAGAGGACGGCAACGAATCTTAGTGGGGTCAATTTACATCAAGAAGGAGAGAGGCAGCGTGTTTCTTGGGGACGCGCTGATCCTCTTTATGGAGGGTTGGCGTCGACGTGCCGTCATTGTCCGCTAAGAAAGCCGGCAGTGGCGAGCAGATACCAAGCGGCAAAGTAGTCGAACGCGGGCACGAGCTTCGATGCATCCGGGCCGCGGTACGCGGCAACGATTGCGTCGCGTTTCTCTGACGTTTGCGACGCATTGCCCGTCCTCCCTGGAGGGTGCGCCGCGTAGCCCGGAATTTTTCCTGCACAGCCGCGAAACCGTTAACCGGCGTGGACATGAAACTCTCGGGCAAGCTGTTCGATGACTCGTCTGCTCCCAGTGCGGCAAATCGATATGGTCGTCCCGGGAACCGAGCGGCGCCCGGCCTCCTAACCGCTGCATGCTCCTCGGCCGCGCAGCGGCGAGGCGCCCCTGGTTGCGGCCTCGATCAGATGTTTGCCGAATTGCAGGCCGCCACCGCGAGAGGCATGCCGGAGATTGGAGTGCTGGTGGCCATCGCCGCCAAATACGGCGTCGCGATTACGATCATACACTTCGCGACATCGGTTTCACGCACGCAGAGTATCGTTTCCTCGTCATATTGGGTTCGTCCGGCATACAGTGTGCGGGCTGCGGAAATGAGCCGAACCGCAGGATGCACGCGGGATAGGCGGGGACGCGAGCCGGTCACGACGGTTCTTGACATAGTTTGGAACGATCCTAATTCAGGTGCGGTTCGACGCCGCGCCGGTCCGCAGCGCCGAATTCGAAACGCCGAGCGGGAACTCTGCGGGAACGCTTTATGCGAGCAGATATCATGGTGGACATCGGGAGTGTTCGCATGGCGCAGCAGGACGGCGGCGCGCCGACCACCCTGGCGGCCGGCAGCGCGCCCGGCGAGAGCGGCGTTTCCGTCCTCAGTGTCCGCTTCGACGGCGGCATGCATTTGCTAGCTACGCCACGCTGCCATTGCATCTGCTTCCAGATGTCTCCGGGACGCGTCGAACGGCGTATGGCCGGTCGCGTCGTTCGCCTGGAGCGTCCAGTCGGGTCGCTGACGATCAATCCGGCTGGGTTCGATTGTGCCGCCGATGCCGACGAGGACGTCGATATTCTTCTCGTCGCGGTCGATCCGGGCCGGATGGCGCTGGCAGCCGCGGAGGGCGCGTTGCCCGAGGCGCAGCTGATCGAGCGCATTTGCGGTGATGACCCTGTGCTTCTCGCGCTCGCCCGCACCTTGGCTTTTGAAAGCGTACACAGTTATCCAAGTGGAGCCCTCTCCTGGAACGAGGCGGCGAGCAGCTTCGTCGATGGATTGGTGGCGGGCCACACCGCGGCGATGCCAGCCCGGTCGCGCGGCATGCTGGGCAAAGACCTGCTCCGGCGGCTCAGAGATTACGTCATCGCTCATCTCGATGAGCCGATCGGGGTCGAGGCGCTCGCGGATATTGCGGGGCGCAGCCCATTCCATTTTACGCGGGTGTTTACCCGATCCGTCGGCATGACCCCGCATCGCTACGTCGTGCATGTCAGATTGCAACGCGCGATCGAGCTTGTTCGGGAAGGGAGGTCCGGTTTGGCCGAGATCGCGGCTCGCACAGGCTTCGCCGACCAGAGCCATTTGTCGCGCTGGATGCGCCGTGTGCTCGGCGTCTCTCCAACTCAGCTCGTCGCTTGACGGGCCGCACAAGAGCAGCCGTCCAGCCGCAGGCTTTCATGCAACACCGTCCGCAGGTGTGATTGCGTTCTAGCGCTCGACAACGATGCGTGCCGCGGCGTATTTGCTCATCGCCGCGTCGCTATATTGTGCACCACTCCAATGCACTCGGCCGTCTCTCTCCACTGCTCCAAGCGCGGTCGGGAGTGAGCCGAGCCTGGGCCAGTCTTTGACCGCAATGACGCCCGCCCTGAATGCCCGGGCAAAACAGCAGGAATCTTCACGACCGGCTGCTCTTTCCTCTCCACATCGCAGTGCATGACGCGCCAAACGGCGCCATCAAGCGGAGCGGGAAATGGCGGAATTGGTCAAACGAAGTTTGCGGTCGAGCGAGGAAAACCCTCGCTCATCGGTGCCACCGAGAGACGGCCAAGGTGCGCCCAAGCTGGGCGGGCGGGCGGTCGTTATTGGAGCGGGAATGGGCGGTCTGGCGGCAGCCGGCGCCCTAGCCAAATGCTTCGAGCGAGTCGACGTCCTGGAGCGCGACCGGCTGACCGCATCCGTCGGATCGCGGTCCGGCACGCCGCAGGATCGGCACCCTCATGGTTTGCTCGCCGGCGGCCTACGCGCCCTCGATCAGATTTTCCTGGGTTTCGAGCATGATCTTGCCGCGGCCGGCGCTGTCCCCGTCGCGTTTGCGCGAGAGGTCCAGTTCGAGCGGCCGGAGGTCGACGTGCTACCAAAACGGGACTTCGGGATCTCGGTGCTCTGCGCGACGCGGCCGCTGATCGAACTGGTGCTGCGGCGCCGGGCCGAGGCGGTCGCGAACATCACGCTGCGGCCGGCAAGCCGGGTGACCGGAATCGTGCCGACAATCGGCGGTGCGGGCGTGCGCGGCGTCCAGTTTGTCAACGGCTCGGGACGGTCGGAGACCCTCGACACGGATCTGGTGGTGGACGCATCCGGACGTGGAGCGCCGACTCTGACTCTGCTCGACGCCTTGGGCTGGGGCCGGCCGCAGATGACCGAGATCGGCGTCGACATCAGCTACGCGACGGCCGTTGTGGAGATACCTCCCGCGGCGACGGCAGATTGGAAGCTCGTGCTGACATTGCCCGATCCGCCCCACGTCGCGCTCCACGCGATCATAGTGCCGACGGAGGACGGCCGCTGGATCACCGCGATTGCCGACCATAACGCAACGGCGTGGATCGAGACCTGGGACGCCTTTCTTAAGGCATCCCGCTCATTGATCACGCCGACGGTGCACAATGCGCTCCGTTACGCGCAGCCGCCGGAGGGAATTCGCCACTATCGTTTCCCGGTGAGCACCTGGAAGCATTTCGAACGGTTGCCTCGCCTGCCACGCGGCGTGCTGCCGGTCGCCGACGCGCTCTGCCGGTTCAACCCGATCCACGGCCAGGGCATGTCGTCCGCGGCAAAGCAGGCCCGCCTGCTGCAAATTGTGCTGCCCAGGACGGTGGCGGACCCGGATCCGATTGCGGCCGTGCAGGCCGGGTTCATGGCAGAGGTGGCCTCGGTGCTCGAGACGCCTTGGACGATGTCGACGAGCGCTGACCTCGCTTTCCCGCAGACGCGCGGCGAACGGCCCGACGACTTTGCGGAGGCGCAACGGTTCGAGGCCACCCTTTTCCGCGCTGCAGTCGCTGATCCTGTCGTCCATCGCACGATGATAGAAGTCGCCCAGCTGCTGCAGTCCCATCATCGGCTGCAGGAACCGGACATGATGCGGCGGATCGAGGCGGCTTCCGGCACCAAAACCCTCGTCACTCAGGCCGATGCCGCTTGAAGGCCGCCGAGTAGCAAAATTCTTCAAGAGCGTTTGCTCTCTTTCCCTAGATCGCGGTCACAGCGCGCACCACCGCGTACGCACCGCCAGACCCGGAGATACAGTGATGCCTGATCAAATCGAGCGAGCACTCGGCTGGCTTGACCGGCAATTGCCCGGCCGAGGGCGGCTATGCCGCCGCGACCGCGATCTGGGCGAAGCCAGTGGGCCGCATGCCGCGTGCCGTCGTTCACTGCCGGACGACTGAAGACGTCCAATTATCCATTGGCATCGCGCGCGATTGCGGTCTTCCGGCGTCGGTGCGGGGCGGCGGACACGATTGGGCCGGTCGCGCGCTGTGCGCCGGCGTCGTCATCGACCTCAGCGGCATGAATGGGGTGTCCGTCGATGCCGATCACCATATCGCAATAATTTCGGGAGGCGATCGGCCGCGCTGCGCATTCAGTGAACCAGACCGGATGGTGTGTTATCGGGTCAAAGCCGGCCAGCTGCTGTTCGCGTTCGACGACCGCGCCGCCGTCGCGCGTTCCTCCTGCCGATCACGGCCGGATCGTGATTCTGCAGGAGTTGCCCCCTAAGGGGCCATTTTTGATTTGGCTAGCCTGGCCGGCGCAGGGAGCGGAAAAGGCCCGCCCTGGCCACAGCCCAGGGAGCCGCGGGGTCTGAGCCCAAGTGGGACGGGCGCGGCACGCCTCGAGATAGGCCGCGACCCTTGGAAATCCGGCGAAGCCAAAGCCGGACTTCTCGATGACGTTAAGCACAGGGCAATACGCGCAATCGACGAGGCCGAACTCAGCCCCAATGATCCACTTGTTGCCAGCCAAATGATCCTCAAGGATCGCCAGCGCCGCCGGCAATGCCTCCTCGCCGCGTTTGATAGTAGCCTCTGCGGTGGCGTCGATCGGGCGGCCGAATACCTTAGCGCGAAAGCGCAGTGCCACCTCGCCGGCCGGCGGTATGATGTGCTGTGACAGAAAGAACAACCACCTGAGGGCCTCGGCACGGCCGGCCGCTGAAGACGGCCACAGCCGGCCGGTTTTCTCGCCAAGATACGCGAGGATTGCGCGGGATTCCGGGAGCGTCAGCCCGTCGTCGACCAGAACCGACACTCGGCCGAACGGGTTTTGCGCGAGAAACGCTGGCTGGCGCTGCTCTCCCGTGCTTAGGTCGATCGGGACAAGTTCGCAGTCGAGCCCCAGCTCCTTGAACGCGAAGGTGACCTTTTGCGGATTGGTCGACGGGAAGTGATATAGCTGCATCGTCACGCCGCTCACGCCGACCCTTGCGCAGCGGCTCGTAGCCGAACACCCCCTGGGCGGAGAGCAGCCCTTTGATCCGATTGACGTGCCTCACCCGCTCGCCCACCAGCGTCCGGCGCTCGCGGCAGACACGCCGACGGACCGTTTCCGGCGATCCTCTTCATTCATGGCTATCAGGACCCTGCCGAGGCCCGGGGGTTCGGTCTTCGCGAGGGTGGGGGCTGGGGCTGATGGCAAAGCGCGGCTATGTGGCGGCTGCGCTGTCGCGCTCGACTTCCTACGCCGGCAAACGTTCGTCAAGCCGGGCAAAGTAGCGCAGTCTGCTACAGCCGAGGCGCCATCGTCGCGGCTATGGTCGCGACGCAAGATGCGAGCCTCGCGGCCGCCGTGCTGGGCGCCGGCTCCTACGACTTCTTTACCTCGCACCCAACATTTCCAGGCATCGCTCGGAACATTGCCGAGGAGGCAGGTACTTCGTCCGAGGTTACCTGGCTCGGTCGGCGAACGATCATGCCGAGAAGATCAAGGCCCAGGTGTTGCTGTTGCATGGTGGCCGCACCCGCCGGCAGCTTTCGGCCAAGGTGCACAGTTTTGTCGATTTTCTGGCCGCACGTTTCGCGGGCGAACCGGAATGGGACCGTTGGCGCATCGAGCGCGCGCCGATAAATTCGTGCCGCGCCCGAGTTGGATCGATACGGTCGAGGCGAGTTATCGCGATGCGCGCACCAACCGCATTGGAAGTCATCATCGCATCTGCTGCGGTCGGCGTTTTAGTACTCTTCACAAAACGCTCCGCACCGCCCTTCGTCCTGCAGTCTCCGCCTTCTGTTGTAAGCGCCTTCACGCCCCCGGCTTCGACCACGAACCCCACTGCGGGGACGGGAAGCACAGCCCTGTTGGGCCCGACCTCCCTGACGCTTGCTTCCGACCTCCCGCCTTGGGAAGTCCCCGACCCCGACAAGCTGCCCGACGACCCGTTTGGCCGCTCGGTGCGGTATGGGCGCGATTTGATTGCCCATACCTCGGCGGCGATCGGCCCCGATGCCGCAGACGCTTCGATGCGCTACTCGGGGAACGGTCTCGAATGCCAGAGCTGCCATCTGGAGGCAGGGACCCGGCGCTTTGGCCTGCCTCTCGCCGGGGTGTGGGGCGTTTTCCCGACCTTTATCGGCCGCGAGAACGAGGTCCGTACCTTGGAGGAGCGGATTAACGGCTGCATGGAGCGCAGCATGAACGGCCGGTCCCTGCCCGAGGGCGGGCCTGAGATGAAGGCGTTTCTCGCCTATACACGCTACATCAGTCAAGGCGTGCCGGTCGGCGAATCGGCGCTCGGCCGCGGCATCCCGGCGCTGCCTTTGCCGGAGAAGGCGTTGGACCCGCAGCGCGGTGCCGAGGTATTTCGAACCCAGTGCGCGATCTGCCATCAGCCCGACGGACAGGGCAAGCGGCTGGGTGCTGTCGAAGCATCGCAGGAACGCCGCCGGTTTGAGTTTCCGCCGTTGTGGGGACCGGAGAGCTACAATGACGGCGCCGGGATGGCGCGCAACATCACCGCCGCCGATTTCATTCGCGCCAATATGCCCTTTGGTACGGATTTCGAGCATCCGGTGCTCGCCCCGCAGGATGCATTCGATGTCGCCGTCTTTATCAACAGCCAGCCGCGGCCGCACAAGGCGGGCCTGGAAAACGATTATCCCGACGGTTCGTTAAAGCCGCCTGACGCCGCCTATCCGCCTTTCGCTGACCCCTTTCCGGCGGAACAGCATAGCCTTGGACCATGGTCGCCGATCCAGCAATGGCTACGGGCCAATGCCGGCCCTCCGCGCAGCGCCAGCGACACCGTACTCTCGCCTCAGACAATCGGCGCCCAAAGCAACGGCTCCATTCAAACTCGATGATTCCTTCGGGTGAGAAGACCGGTAAGAACCTTCCGGATGGCCCTCCGGATTAGCGTGTCTGCGGGTTAATGCGGCCACGCCGGAATAGGTTGATTTCGGTGAACCTCACCTGGGCGCTCCATCATCGAAGTAAGCGGCATGTTGGGTGAACGCCTCGGACATTGCGAGGACGCTGCCACGCGCATGGAGAGCCTCGGCGCTCTCGCGGACTGCGAGCTCGGCGTCGAGGTGGGTAAGGCGGGAGGTCGCGGTCACGCTGTCGCCTCGCGCCACGGCTTCCAGCGCATCACCGAGCTCGGACCCCAGATCGAGCGGGCGCGCGTTGCGGCGAAGCTTGCTAATCTCGGTACCCACGGACAGCGCCGCCACAAGTTGCGAGCGCTGTAGCGGTAGTGCCTCATCAGGCAACACCGAGAGGCGGCCATACACGCGGCCCTCCCAGTCTTCGGGAGTCGACGGGATCTGACCAGCGGCAAGGCGGCGTAGATCGCGCAAGGTCAGTGCCAGCAGCCGGCGAGTCCGAAATGCAGGCGATAGCGGCGGTATCAACCGAAATGAAAGGGCGGCGACACCCGATCCTCCGATTATCGCCAACGTGGTATTGTAAAATTGTTGGGTGTCGTAGGTCATTTGATTGGCAGGCGCGAGCAGCGGTGGAAAAAATGACGCTATCGCAGTAAATATCGCCGGCTGCCACGGCTGCGCCATCCCTGCACCAGCGGGCACCAGGACAAGACCAATCGCGAGGCTGAAGGCGGCAAAGGTTTCCAGGTTCGGCAGCACCGCAAATGCGATGATCCCCGCTAAGGCGGCGGCCAGGCTGGTGCCCACCGTGGAACTCACGGCGGCGGCGTAGGCCTGCTCAGCTCGCGGCGCGTTCACGATGACAACGATCGCGGCCCAAGTGACGGCCGTCGCGCCACTCGGCCACTCCGTGACGATCCAGAAGAGCTCGGCAACGCCGATCACGACGAATGCGCGCCCGGCGTTGACCAGAGACGGTAGCCAATCGGGTACGCGTAGGCGGACGCCGCCGTGGCGGGGAGCGGGTCGGACCGGATCGGCGAGGATCAAGGCCAGCCCGTCGAGTGCCTGCGAAATACCCCCAGCACCTCGGCCGTCTGATCAGCAAGCAGTCGCAGTGACGGCGTGCCAGTTTGCAGGGCGATCAGCCTCTGTACCGCTGCCTCGCAGATCCCGCGCAGACCGACGGGGTCGCCCATCCAGCGTTCGGGCTCGCCTTGCACGGAAGTGGACCGGAGCTCCGGCGGCATGGCTCGGAGAACAGCGTCCGCCTCCCGCCGCGCCTGGTCATGCGAAAGCCGCACGAGGTGAACTGCCACCGCGCGCCAGCCGGCCAAGGCGGCAAACAAACCGTCCACCGCCACCTGCAACACCGGCGAATGGTAGCGCAGTTGGGACGATTCACCGAACGCCTCGTCGATGACCGGGTCGAGCGCGGTGACGCGCCGGGTGAGCTCGCGCCGGGCAGGCTGCGTGTCCGGAAGGTTGGGTCCTGCAAGCGCCAAAGTAGCAGTGAAGCGGCCGGCGATCTCGGCCGAGAGGCCGGCGAACAGAGACCCCAGCCGGCGCCGCGCACCACCCAGATCGGTCCCGGCGAGAATGATGCCGGCGCAAACAATGCCGATGCAGATCTCGCTGGCTCGGGTGATGGCGAGCATGAAGGCGTCGCCGTTTGGACCGCCGGTCGCGCCGAGCTGATCGCTCGCGATGATCGCGGCGGTATAACCGGCGAGCGCTGCCGAATAAGCAGCGAAGTTGCGCAAAAGCGTGGCGGTGAGCGCGCATCCGGCACCCCACAACGCTAAACCCACGAGAAATGGCGCGCGGTCCTGCACAAAGCAGGCGGTCAGCACCACGATCGCCACGGCGCCAACCACGGTGCCAATTAAGCGGAACCAGCCCTCGCGCAGCGACGCGCCGAGATGCGGCTGGCAAACGACTGCTGCCGACGCGCCGGCCCAGTAAGCGTTGTCGAGCTCGAGCCAGAACGCGACGTAAAGCGAGAGGCTGACCGACGCCCATAGCCGCAGGCCGAAGAGCAGTGGCCGCCCGGCAGCCGTCAACGCATCCGCAAGGCGGGTGTTGAACGTCGCACTGGGTGCCACCGATGAACCCGGCGCCGGAAGCCCGGCCGCCATCATCGAGCGAATTTAACCGTCAACCCAATAAGTCCGTATTGGTTTGCAGGGGTCAGTTCAGGTGCGAAAGGCCGAAGCACAACCGAGCCCTTTCACTTAACAGGTTCTTGAATTAGCCCTCAGAGGCGGCAATGTAATCGATACCTTCTTCACGTTGAGATGCTCGTCACGCCGTCTCCTATCGAACGAAATATGCTACGGAGATTGCCGACGCGAACACCACAACAATCCCGCGCAGCACTGCGGGCCGCACTCGATCTGCCGCTAATCCTCCGATTCCCCCACCTATCAACGCCCCAATAGCCATAACTACCGTTGCCGACCATCTTACTTTGCCCGAGAAGAGGAAGAGAATGGCGGCCGCAACGTTCACACACAATGCGATCACTTGTTTCAGAGCGTTAAGCCGTGTGAGCGATTCGTGGGATACAAGTGCAAGCACCGCGAGCACGATGACACTCAGCCCGCCGCCGAAATATCCGCCGTAGATCGAGGCCAGAAATACCGGAAATACGTTCCATACACCATTTATCTGTTGAGTCTCGCCTTGGGCGGATCGTTGCTCGTGCCATCTATGAACGGGGCCCTCGATGGCTAAGAGCCCCGCAGCAACAAAAATCAGGTATGGAACCAGTACGCGAAACGTTTCTTCTCCAGTATTGAGGAGTAAGATACCGCCGGCGACGCCGCCAAGTGCACCCGTGATACCGAAAACATGCAGTCTCCGCGCCTTCCCACTCAAGTCTTTGAACTGCGCAAGCGCTCCCCCCAGGTATCCGGGGCAAAGGGCGACGGTGTTAGTGACATTGGCAACTATCGCCGGGACTCCTACTGCAAGAAGCACCGGAAAGGTGATGAGCGTGCCGCCACCAGCCAAGGCATTTACTGCGCCTGCTAGTATTGCCGCAACAAAGACTGCAATAAGCTCTACTTCGGTCATTCCCTCTTTCTTTGCGCCGAGCCGTCGAGGAACTTCGCTGCCACCGAAAGACAGCCGAGAGGGCTGACTACGCGAGTGATCGATACTCAGGCTTGTAGACGTGCCGCCGGATGAATGCCTCCATATCGGCAGGACGATCGACGCGGGCTAGGTCAGAATCAAAGACAAGCTTGGCGACCCGCGCGGCGGTCTGAATTTCGACCTCGAGGATATTCGACTGGGGCGGGAACAGCATCCCAAGCTTCAACTGATCGGACGTCACCTGGTCGGCCACGGCATGGGCGGCCTCGATGAACATTTCATCGGTCACGCGCGTTGCATTCGTGGCGTAGATCGCCATGCCGACGGCGGGGAAGATATAGAGATTGTTGGCCTGTGACGGCAGGAACGTCTGGCCGGCAAGATGCACCGGCGGGAATTGCACGCCGCCGGCATAGACCGCCTTGCCCTTGGACCATTCATAAGCCTGCTCGGGCAGGCACTCGTGGTGCTCGGTCGGGTTCGATAGGGCGAAGATGATCGGCCGCTCGTTGAGGTGCGACATCGCCTCGACGACCTCGCGCGAGAACAGTCTGCCCGCCCCCGCGGGAAGCGCGTTACCGCTGACGCCAATTAGGATCGTCGGCTTGAAGTCTTCGATGGCCGCGACGATCTGCGGGCACTCGCTCGCCGGGTCGAGATGATTGAAGGGTTTGCTGGGCTGGAGCCTGTGCGCGTAGGGCAACTTGTGCACCGCCAGACCGGGGCGCCCCGCGACTACCAGTCCCTTTGTATCGAACATGCGGATCTGCTGCCGTGCCGCCTCGGGTGTCACGCCCTGCTCACCCATGCCGGCGACGATCAGATCGGCGAGGCCGATCGCAGCGGAGCCGGCGCCGAGAAACAGAACCCTCTGCTCCTTGAGCTGGCCGCCGGTGATTTTGAGAGAATTGATCACTCCTGCGAGCGTGACACCGCCCGTGCCCTGGATGTCGTCATTGTAGCAGCAGACCTTATTACGGTAGCGCGCGAGCAGAGCGATCGCGTCGGTCCCGGTCCAGTCCTCGAAGTGGATGCAGCAGTTCGGGAACACCTCCTGAACTGCGTCCACGAACTCATCGACAAAGGCGTAGAGCTCTTCGGTCGGCGGGCGATGCTGCCGCAGCCCGAGATAGAGCGGGTCGCGAAGATAGGTTTCGTTGTTCGTGCCGGCGTCGAGGTACATCGGCAGCAGCCCTTGCGGCGGCACCCCCGCAGCGGCGGTGTAAAGCTGCAGCTTACCGATCGGGATGGCCATGCCGTTCGCGCCCAGATCGCCGAGCCCGAGGATGCGGCCGCTATTGGTCACGCAGATGAAGCGCACGTCCTTGACCGGCCAGTCGCGCAGCACTTCCCTGACATGCCCTTTGCGGCTGATCGACAGATACATCCCGTGCGGGCGGCGCAGAATTTGGTCGAACTTCAGAGAAGCTTCGCCGATCTCCGGATCATAAACGATCTCGAGGAAGCGAGCCGGGTCCGACATCAAGGTGCGGTAGAACAGCGTCTCGTTCGTCTCCAACAGATTCATCAGGTGGATGAACCGTTCGAGGTCGTTGGGTTTGCCCTTGAGCTGCTGCAGGACCCGGCTGAGCTGAGTCTCGATCGACTCGGTCACATCGGGCACCAGCCCGACGAGCCCTAAGGCCTGGCGTTCGGCCTCGGTAAAGCCTGTGGATTTGTTGAGGCCGGGGTCGCGCAGAAGGTCGACGCCGCGTTTGCTAATGCCGGTATGGGAAGCAGACATTGGTTCCTCCTCTGCTAAAAACATTGAATTCAGACGCTATTCGTCATTCCCGCGAACGCGGGAATCCGGGGCCGCAAGGGCTTTAGCGGTTGCCCTGGACCCCTGCTTTCGTCGCAGCAATGACGCCTAACAACCTCAGCCATGCTGGCCATCCGCACAGCTGCACGGCTGTTTTCACCTGTTTGTAGCCTCGGCTACGTAGGGCCTGACCATCTTCGCCGGATCGACGACGCGATCGAACACCTCTTCGGTCACAAAACCGAGCTTCAGCGCGGCTTCCTTCAGGGTCAGGTCGTTGTCCATTGCGTAGTGGGCGATTTGCGATGCTTTGTCGTAGCCGATGACCGGCGAGAGCGCCGTCACCAGCATCAAAGAGCGGTCGACATACTCTTTGATCTTCTCCAGATTGGGCTTGGTGCCCTCGACCAGGAACTTGCGGAAGTTGGTGCACCCGTCGCTCAGGATCGTGATCGAGTGTGTCAGGTTGAAGATTATCAGCGGCTTATAGACGTTCATCTCCAGATAACCGCCGGCGCCGCCAAAGCCGACCGCCACGTCGTTGGCCATCACTTGCACCGCGATCATGGTCAGCGCCTCGGCCTGGGTCGGGTTGACCTTGCCGGGCATGATCGAGGAGCCGGGCTCGTTTTCGGGGATTCGCAATTCGCCAAAGCCGGCGCGCGGGCCGCACGACATCAACCGAATGTCATTGGCGATCTTATAGAGCGATACCGCCAGCGTGCGGCACGTTCCGGACAGCTGGACTAGGGCGTCATGCGCGCCTTGTACGGTAAATTTGTTCGGTGCGCTGACAAATGGCAGCCCGGTGAGCCTCGCGATCTCTGCCGCCGCCGCTTCCGCGAAATCGGGGGCTGCATTGATCCCGGTGCCGACCGCGGTGCCACCGAGCGCCAGCCGGTATACGCCCTTCAGCGCATCCTCCATCCGCTCGATATCGTCGCCGAGCATCCCGGCGTAGCCGGACCATTCCTGGCCCAGGGTGATCGGCGTGGCGTCCTGCATATGCGTGCGGCCGATCTTGACGATGTCCTTCCACTCATCTGCTTTCGCGGCGATGGCGTCGCGCAGCTCGGTGACGGCCGGCAGCAGCCGGCCCGTCTCGTTGACTGCGGCGGCGATGTACATCGCCGACGGGAACGAGTCGTTCGACGATTGCGACATGTTGACGTGGTCATTGGGATGCACCGGTGTCTTGCTGCCCAGCGCAGTGCCGGCAAGCTGACAGCAGCGGTTGGAAATGACCTCATTGACATTCATGTTGAACTGCGTGCCGCTGCCGGTCATCCACACATGCAGTGGGAACATATCGTGGTGCTGACCGGCCAGGATCTCGTCGCAGGTTTGCACAATCAGCCGGTGAGCCCGGTCGTCGAGCCGTCCGCCTGCGTGGTTGGCATTGGCGGCCGCCTTTTTCAGTATTGCATAGGCGGTGATCATCTGCCGCGGGATCAGGTCCTGGCCGATGCTGAAATGCTCCAGCGAGCGCTGCGTCTGCGCCCCCCACAGCTTGTCAGCGGGCACCTCGACCACGCCCATGCTGTCGGTTTCTTTACGAGCTTCGTTCATGTAGCCGCTCTCCCAAGAAAAACAGATACGAACCGAGCCATTTGCAGATGACCCCGAGGGCGATGCCGACGACGGTATCGAAGAGCCGCAGCAGAGGCTGCTGCCAAGCGTCGTTGGGGCTCATTGCCGCAACCACCATGACGACCGTGGTTGTTATTCCCGTCGTCACGATGTCGTCACGCCGATGCAATAGCGCCATCACCAGCGTGCCGATGCCGAGTAGGATTGCGAGGCCTATTGGCGTAAACGGGAAAAGCAAGAGATACGGTAAGCACAATGCGAAGCTGACGCAGGTCGCTATCAGCCGCGCTATTCCTGCAGAGAGGGCATGGTCGCGAGTGTCCCTGAAGACGAAGATGACGGCGACGACCGCCCACATTCCACCCAGGAAGCTGGAAGCCTGATCGACAAATCCGTGAAGTAAATAGGTTATGATCCAATAGGTGATCAAACACGCTATTCCCAAGTTCAGCGCGTAAACAACATCCCAAGCAGAGAGCTTGTCACCCTTTGGGTCCGGCTGCCGAAGGGTGTGGCACCAGAGGCTGTTCCACGGTCATTGCCTTCATTGTGTGAGATTGCCGGTAGTTCGCGCGATCGGCAAGTCAAGACGCGTTACATGGCGCGCCCCAGTGAAGGCCGTTTCGACCGCCGCTTTATCGCCCAGATGCCAATCAAAGCAAATGTTGCTTAGCGCGTTATCGAAGAGCTGTGGCCTGTGGGGCTTGATCGCTTCGTCAGCCGCCACGACCACCGGCAGTAGCTGATATGACACTTGGATGAGTTCGGCGCAATCCTTGGCCTGCGCGAGTGACTCGGCGATCACCACAGCCACCGGATCACGGACGCGACGTACCTTGCCTTGTGCGAGCACGGGGTGCGGAGGTTCCGCCATCGGAGAGCCGTCTTTGGAGTTTACCAGCAAGCCGCAAGGTGGGCCGCCGACCTGCATGTCGGCGGCGGTGAAGACTGCAACGATATCCGGGGCGGTGGTATTGTTGGTGTCTATGTCTGCGATCTCGGCATGCGCGTGCGGCCTTAGCAGAATGTAGGCGTAAAGCTGAGTTGGACGGTCAATGTCGTCTGTGTAGTTGCCGACCCCGGTGAGGAAGCGAAAATCCTCTTTGCGCCGCACAGCAGCGCCGATGCCCTGATCTTTCATCGACCGTGCCCTCCCTTCACTTAAACATACCATGCTTGATCCGTTCACTCTCGGTTTTTTGGTCAGAAGCGCAGCGCGGCCAAAGACGGCCTGCTCGTGTTAGGAACGAAGCGCCCGCCTCTTTTCAGAAGCGTTCGCCGGGCAAGCCGGTTCTGGGTTATGGGGCGAGATAAGGTCGAACCTCGGCGCGGGTTCACCGGGTCGGGAATGACTGGTTTCGGACGAAAGGTTCCTAGGCGCCGGCAGAAGAATGGGACCCCTCAGGCCTTGTCCGCTTAGCACTGGAATTCGGCTGCTAGCTGATCAATAACCACCGCAGCCTGCTCGGTTGCGACTGAGCAATCCATGGTCGGCTTTGGCCAACAATGCCAGCAGGTTAACCCAGAATAGACTGGCTTTGCTCGGCAAAGAGAGCGTCAGTGTGGGTCACCGGCGGCGTCCGCCGCCGGGTGCAACCAGGAGAACCCACCCATGCGCATCTACATCATCGGCAATAACGGGATTACGCTGTCCCGCGAGGCGCCGGCCACAGTCGTTGACGGCGAGATTGCCGTCGCGTCGAATGAGGAACTACACGCCGCGCCGCTTAGCGGCAAGCGGCTCCTGGCATTGTGGAATGCGCTGCCCGGTGTCGAAAAGCGGAGGAAAGTCGGCGGTCGCGAGGCGCTGATCGATCAGCTGTGGTCCGGCATTGAAGCGTTGCCGGACCCGGAGCCGCAACCCGATGCAAAGCGCCCCTCCAAGCAGGACGAGGTGATCGCCATGCTGCGGCGATCCGAGGGGGCAACCGTCGAGGAGGTGGCAAGCGCCACGGGGTGGCAGCGCCACACCGTGCGCGGCGTCTTCTCCGGAACGCTGAAGAAGAAGCTCGGGCTCACGATTGCCTCGGCTAAAGAGGAACGCGGCCGCGTCTACCGTATCAACGGACCGGCAATCGTATGAAACCTTCATTCCACGAGGCTTCGGCTCGCCAGAACTCTGGCGGGCCCTCGCCCGTTCCCGGTCGCGGCGGTGACCGGGAAAATCAACCCCGCAGTGCGGACATCGCCAA
>Ga0310909_10000380_pt1 | contig 22517 bp, 22 predicted proteins | sample GREbulkMGT000H_FD_203449 | JGI IMG/M metagenome (GOLD analysis project Ga0310909, IMG submission 203449) | Lab enrichment of tropical soil microbial communities from Luquillo Experimental Forest, Puerto Rico - GRE.bulkMG.T000H | ecosystem: Environmental > Terrestrial > Soil > Tropical forest >... | reverse complement strand
GGCTTTCCGGTCGAAACTGAAGCTTGGGTTGTAGCCGCGAACGAGCCGCTCATTAATCCGGCGATTGCTGCGCCAGCAACTATTGTTTTCTTTGTCATGTTGACCTTTCTGTTCTTTGGTTTTGCTCGCCCTCGCGACGGCACATTACCGTCGGGAGCCGATCAAATGGTGGGAAATCCATGGTTTAATCGAAGGTTCTCGGCCACTTCACCGAGGTTGGATTACGGATTCGTCTATCCCGATTAAACTACCGCTCCGGGATTGGTCACCGGTTTGCACCGCCACACCTGGGAGAACGTTGTCCCTCACTACCGCCGGACAAAGCCTTCCGCTGCTGTCACAAACGTAGCCTTGGCCACCTTGCTGGCAGAAAAATGTGCCGCTGTCTCCGCGCAACGCCTCCGCCAGATCAGGATGCTGCATCGTCCCGCTTATCGGTAGCTTCGTTTTTGGTCCTTTCTAAGAAACCCTATCCTTCGGCAACGTATTGCAACTTACCATGTTGGACTTTGGTCCTATAACCACCTGGACTCAGTTCCAAGCAGAGACAATAGGCGTCTGGCGAACTCGCCGGACTGCTCGGCCACGAGGGTGATGTGCCCGGACCTCTGACGGAGGGAAAACGCCTCGGGATCGGCGTACCGGTGAAACTCCAAAACGCCGTCGGGCTGGTAATCCGGTGCGACGAACTGGTCAAACACCTGACATGCAAGAGCAGACACCGCTGGCGTTTCTGACGGTTCCATCTGCCGATAGGTCAGCGGGTTCATAAAGCCTAACGAGAAAGAGATAAGCCACGGCGGGGTCTCGCGGCAAACACGCTGTAGTTGCATCGCGATGAGGCCGTTGGCTTCATCGGCTGGTTAGGTCTTTTTGTTAACGAGCGCCCGCCACTCGCTCAAAGGTCAAGGATTGGTCGGGCGCATTGGTGACTCGCACCTCAACTTCTAAACCTCTCAACTTCTACTTCAGCTGCATCCAAAGTCCTTTCTCCGGCGGATCACCTCGCCAAATGAGCCGCTACCGCGACAACCAACCCGATCAAACGATCGGGCGCGGTCCCGGACATGAAGAAAACAAACAACCTATGATTAAGAAAAATATTATCGCCGCGGCGTTTGTTGCGGCGGTTTCTACCCTGATCGCCGCCGAAAACCCCATGGTCGGTGGCGCGCCGATGTACGCGAGCAAGAACATCGTGCAAAATGCGATGCAATCGAAAGACCACACCACTCTCGTGGCGGCCGTGAAAGCCGCCGGTTTGGTGGCAACATTGGAAGGCAAGGGACCATTCACGGTTTTCGCGCCGACTAATGCCGCATTCGAAAAATTGCCGGCCGGCACCGTGGACACGCTCCTGAAACCGGAAAACAAAGAGAAACTCGCCGGAATTCTCACCTATCACGTCGTTGCCGGAAAATGGACGGCGGAACAATTGGCCGAGAAAATCAAGGCGAGCAACGGGACCGCCGAGCTCAAGACCGTGAACGGCGAAACCCTGACCGCGAAGCTGGACGGCGACTCAATCGTCCTGACGGATGAAAAGGGCGGCACGGCAAAGGTGACAACCGCAGACGTGTTGCAATCAAACGGAGTCATCCACGTTATTGACACCGTTCTGACGCCTTAATCGCTAACGGAACACGGACGGGCGCACCGAAAATGCCGCCCGTCTGTTTCCTTTACCAGTTACTCAGATGAAAATTGGAACGATTGGAACGATTAGATTGGCAATTATCTGGGGGGCCATCATCGTTGCGTTCGCCTATTCTGCGCGACACCCTCAAGCCCAGGAGAACAACGACATCGAAGCGGGCAAGGTTGAGCCGCTCAAACCGACTGCGGCAGATCTGGCGCCGGTTCCGAAAGTTGTGAAAACCGACGCCGAATGGAAAGCGCAACTGACTCCCGAGCAATACGCGATTCTGCGCGGCAAAGCCACCGAACGCTCTTGCTCGTCCATTTTGCTGCGCGAGCATCGCCGGGGAGTTTTCCGATGTGTCGGCTGCGGCGCGCCGCTTTTTGCCGGTGACGGGAAATTTGAGTCCGGCACCGGTTGGCCCAGTTTTACCAAGCCATTCATTCCCGGAAATATTGTGACGATGAAAGACGACAGCTTGGGGATGGAGCGCGATGAAATACTTTGCGCCCGTTGCGGAGCGCACCTCGGTCACGTCTTCGACGATGGACCGCCGCCGACCGGTTTGCGTTACTGCTTAAACGGTGTAGCGCTGAAATTCGAGGAGCGTCCGTAAACCCTCAACCGCCGTCGCCGCTTGCCAGCGTGCATTCGCTAAGGTACGTGCGTGCCGGAATGGCGACATCGCAAGACGTAGCCGATCGGGAAATGCTCGCTCAGGCGGCTGGCGGTGACCATGCTGCGTTCGCAAAACTCTACGATCGTTTGAGCGAGCCGCTCTATTCGCTCGCTATCAAAATGCTGGGCGATGCGAACGAAGCGCAGGATGCAGTGCAGGATGTTTTTGTCCAAATCTGGCGACGCGCCGCCAAGTACGATTCGACCCAAAGCAGCGTCTTTAGTTGGGCCATGCTCATGACCCGCAGCCGTATCATCGACCGTCTCCGTGCCCGCGGCCGACGCTTGCGCGTGGTCGCTTCTTCGACTGACGATGCCAACGCTGAGGCGGCTGCTGATGCATCTGCCGCCGAAAGTGCGGCGGATATCGCTGATAGAAACGAGGAGGCGATGCGTGTGCGAACTGTTCTGGATAAACTGCCGACCGACCAACGCCAGGCCATCGAGCTCGCATTTTTTAGCGAGCTAACTCACCACGAAATCGCCGCCGAGCTCGGTCAACCCCTCGGCACAATTAAAGCGCGGATTCGTCGCGGTTTGTTAAAATTACGGGAGCGAATTGCTCGATGATTACCGAAGATCTCCAGGATCAAGCCGCGCTCTACGTTCTCGGTTCGCTCAACGCCGACGAAACCGCTGCCTTCGAATATACGTTGAGCGATGATGCGGAATTGCGCGCCCTGGTCCGCGATTTGCGCGAAGCCGCCGCGGATTTCGGTCGCAGCGTTCCAGCGAAGCAACCGCCGCCTGATCTGAAGCGGCGTGTCTTGCGCGAGATCGCATTGGAAAAACAAGCTCGTTCGCCAAGATCGACAACTACCGCGGCGAATTGGTTGCCATGGGCGATCGCCGCGGCGTTCATCGCCTTTTGTGCAATTCTGGTGGTTGATCGCGTGCGTTTGCAACGCGAGCTCGCCGTCGCGCGCGCGACCGATCCGCTTTCGCAAGCTATGCTTGTCACTCTCGCTTCACCCAGCGGTGAGCGTCTGGACGCAAAAGTAACCGTTGCCTGGCAGCCGGACAGACAACGCGGCATCATCACAATCGTGAACATGCCGCCGCCCGGGCCGGGCCGCGACTATCAACTCTGGGCCGTCGACGCCAATCACAAAGATCCGATTAGCGCCGGTATCATTCACCTAGACTCCAACGGAGTCGCCCGCATCCAATTCAAACCCGATCAGGCCGTCGCCCAGATCAAAGCATTCGCCATTAGCATTGAACGCGAAGGCGGCGTGACGAAACCCGAAGGCCCTATCGTCATGATCGGAAACGCCTAACGTAAGTGGCCGAGAACAATCAGAAAGACACAGTGCGTTACTTCGTGAGTGCTTCAAGTTCTGATTGGGCCACTTGGTATTCGACGAAATTTGTTTGTCCTGTCGCAATGCACTTCCGAAAGTAATCAGCGGCGGTAGGGGACTACACATGCGCGCGCGACCTCGCCGAAATTCCACCGTCATCCTGACGTGCCTGGCTGGGAACAAAAAAACGCCGCCTCTCCGGTCCCATAAGATTGGGCCCTCAAAGAAACGGCGTTGATGTTTCGTCTATCGCTACGCTGGGAATAGGCACCGCGGATGTGTAAAATGCAGTGGGACTTTGGTCGCATACGTTGCCGAAGACGTTGTCCATGCTTTGACGCGCATGAGAGATGACGGCGCGCGCGACCTCGTCGAAATTCCACCGTCACTGTGGCGCGGGCCCGTTGGCTTCATCGATTGGTTAGACCGCGTCTGCGACCTTAGATACGGACTCCAGTAACGGACGCCTGGATGACCTTAGTCAAGCGAGTGTGCCGCGTCTCTGGGCGCTTAGCGCTTACGACGTACCACGAGTCGTTCTCGCCCTAACTACTCGACGGCCCGCGATACAAACGAGCTGATCTCCGTGAGCGACTTCCGCGAAATGTCTGGAACGCGCGCGTCAGTCGCAGGGTGACCGACAACAAGCAGCAAGAACGGTTTTTCATGCGATGGTCGCTTCAGGATCCGATTTAAGAATCCCATCGGGCTCGGCGTGTGCGTAAGCGATACCAAACCGCATGAGTGCGCCGCCGTCACCAGCATCCCGGCGGCGATTCCAACCGACTCGATCGCATAGTAGGTTGGCGTGCGCGTTCCGTCTGGCAAAATGCGGAACGGCTGCGCGAAGATTGCGATCAGCCACGGTGCCGCTTCTAAAAACGGCTTATGCCAATCAGTGCCAAGAGGAGCAAGCGCCTCGAGCCAGGCTTTGGGTGCGCGGCGTTCGTAAAACTCTTTTTCTTCCGCCTCTGCCGCGATGCGAATTTCGCGTTTCACAGCGGGATCGCTGACCGCAACAAAATGCCACGGTTGGAGATTTGCACCGTTGGGGGCGGTCCCGGCCGCGCGAATGCAATACTCAATTACCTCGCGCGGCACCGGTCGATCGGAAAAGTTGCGAACCGTTCGGCGCCTCTGCATCATCGAATAAAATTCCTTGGCTCGTTCGATGATCTCCTTGTCGACGCGAATGTCGATCTTCGGTGCTGGGACAAATCGGGGCCCTTTCATCTCATGCAACCAATCGATGATTACAAGTGTGCTTTCGTTTCCTCCGAATAATGCACGTTGTCACCGATAAAGAATCATCCGAGCTTCGTCGTGTTTCAAAGCAATTGCTTCCCAACGAATGAAAGTGCGCGTTGCGATTATTCAGGAGAGTCCGGTCTGGATGGATCTCGGAGCGAGCCTGAAAAAACTCGCTCGGCTGATGAAGGCGGCAGCGAAAAAAGGCGCTCGACTTGTTGTTGTTGGTGAAACGTGGTTGCCAGGTTATCCGGCGTGGTTGGATTATTGTCCTGGCGCTGCTCTCTGGGACCACGCGCCGACAAAAACAGTCTTTGCTCGTTTGCGGCAGAACAGCATTGCCGTGCCCGGAGCTGAAACACGATTCCTGGCCAAACTTACGGCCGAACTAAGGGTGACGCTGGTGATTGGAGTTAACGAAAAGGTGGAACGCGGCGCAGGCAACGGCACACTTTTCAATTCGCTCCTGACCTTTGGCGCTAAAGGCGAACTCGCGAATCGCCACCGAAAACTTATCCCGACTTACACCGAACGACTCGTCTGGGGGCAAGGCGATGGCGGCGGCCTCGAATCCCGTTCAACACCGATCGGCCGCATCGGCGGTTTGATTTGCTGGGAGCACTGGATGCCAATGGCGCGTCAGGCCCTCCATCTCACCGGCGAACACATTCACGTTGCCGTTTGGCCGACGGTGCACGAGATGCATCAGCTCGCCAGCCGACATTATGCGTTTGAAGGACGCTGCTTCGTCCTGGCTGCCGGGCTGATCATGCGGGCAAAGGATTTGCCCACTGAGTTGCCGCCAGTCCCGCACTTAGAAGGAAACGAGCAAGCTTTCGTTCTGCGCGGCGGCAGCGCGATAATCGGGCCGGACGGTTGCTACGTTGTCGAGCCAGTCTTCGACCGGGAAATGACTATTATCGCCGATGTCGATCTTACCGCGATCGATCGCGAGAAAATGACCCTCGATGTTTCGGGCCATTACAACCGGCCGGATGTCTTTGATTTCAGTCTTCGCAAACAGACGCCGAGGCGAGGGGCAACCCGTTCCGTCGCGAAACAGATATAAAAGGGCCAGATGCTAATTTGATTGCTCGGCGCAAGATAAAAGCATCACACTTCTGCGTGATTCCGCGCGAAGCGTCCAAATATTCTCAAGCCGGTTGTATAAGTGTCATTGTGCCTGTCTGGCACGACGGTGATGCAATTGGTGAGCCGCGCTGCGAATCTCCGTGTTGAAGTTATCATGTGCAAATTGTCGCGCCGGCCAGCGGTTGGCTGCAGCGATTGATTAGGCCTTTCGAGGAAAAGTCCGCGCATCATCCGCATCTAGAACATCGAACACGAGTCGACCTGCTGGGTGCTCCGTACCGTAGCGCCGTTGAAACTCCGGGCGTAGTTCTGCCGGCACATCTGAGACGGTAAAGCGGCGAAGCCTTGCACTCAGCATCTCTCCCGGTACGGTCGCTGCGCGCCAAAGGCGCTCGGCGATATCGTCATCTGTTCTGGCATCGCCAACAACCTGTACAAACTGCGCCACGGACGTTCCGAACGCATCGAGCACCACGGCGCTAAGAGTTCTTTCGCGGCCGATCTGATAATCGCCGACGTGGCCGCCGGAAGCATTGCGCGTGCAATGTCGATCATACGTGGAAGCATACACAAACTTCGAAGCTCTTCTCGCGGCGATCGCGGCGGGACTTTCGTCCAATCAAGCGGCGTCATAGGCCTAACGAGAAAGATATAATCCACCCCGCCACTTGAGGCAAAGTGTCGAATTCGTCGCCGGCTCTAAGGGCTCTCGCATTCGACGGGCCCGTGGCAGGGAAGCTTTCCCTGGTAACAGGAAAAAAACGTTGAAACAGGGAAAATCCGTCTCCAAAACACCGGCTAAGCATCTCCCTGCTAACAGTGAGCGGCTGGATGTTGCGAGTCGCGGTCTGTTCCGTCGAGCGTCCCTAATCCTAGTTGGATCATTGTCACTCCATTATGATACTGCCCGGTTTGTTTGGGCAGACATGAGATAATGTGAGTTTACGCAACTCTAAGAGCGATTTTACCTATGGAAAGAGCTCTGCGTGTCGATCACGCAGGAAAAGAGCGGACCCGGGAAATCATGGGCCTGACTGGGCTCGAACCAGTGACCCTGCGCTTATCAAGCGCATGCTCTAACCAACTGAGCTACAGGCCCCAAAAACTTAGCGATTGAATGATTTAGCGATTCAACAATTGCCGTCAACACTCACTCACTCAATCACTGATTCGCTAAATCGCTAATTGAAATGGAGGCAACCGAATTGATTCCCGTCCATCCAAGAGTGAAACCTTTGATTGTTAGCATTTGCCTCCCACGCTTCTCAGAAGCTTTGGAGGCAAGGGGATTCGAACCCCTGACTTCCAGCTTGCAAAGCTGGCGCTCTACCAACTGAGCTATGCCCCCCGAGAAAGTTCATAGTTGATGGTTGAGAGTTGAGGGAAAATCAAATTCTCTTTTTTTCTGGTTTCCTGCATTCCTGATTAATATTTTTGTACTGTTACCAGATCTGTACGCGCTGGTTCGGAGGGACGAACATTTTATCGCTCGGTTGCACTTTGAACGCCTCATACCAGGCATCGATGTTCCGAGCCGGACCGATCACGCGAAATTGGCGCGGGGAATGCAGATCGCTCACGACCTGCTTCTTGACGTAATCGTCGGTGACTTTTCCGCGCCAGGCCTGCGCCCAGCCGAGGAGCACCCGTTGATCTCCGGTGTAACCATCGAGGACAGGCGCGGGCTGTCCTTTCAACGACGCGCGATAAGCGTCGAGCGCGAGCGTGAGGCCACCCAAGTCGGCGATGTTTTCTCCCATCGTGAGTTCGCCGTTCACGTGCAGCCCAGGAATCGGCTCGTATTTCGAATACTGCGCGCCAAGCGTGTCAGCCCGCTTCTTGAAAGTTTCAGCGTCCTGCTCTGTCCACCAGTCACGCAATGCACCTGCGGCATCGATTTTGCGACCTTGGTCGTCGAACCCGTGCGTCAACTCGTGACCAATGACGCCGCCGGCCGCGCCGTAATTGATTGCTGGATCGGCGTCGGGATCGAACACCGGCGGCTGAAGAATTCCAGCGGGAAAGACGATGTCGCGCAAACTTCCGTTGTAAGCGTCGTTGGTTTGCGGCGTCATACTCCAGTCTGTTCGATCGACCGGACCGGAGAAACGGCCGGTGTAAAATTCCCAATCGAGCGCCGCGCAACGTTTCACGTTCCCAATCAAATCATCGCTGCGAGTAATCAGCTTCGAATAATCTCGCGGATGATCAGGGTAACCGACTTTGATCGTGTAGGTGTCGAGCTTCTTGAGCGCTTCCTTTTTTGTTTCCGGTCTCATCCAATCGAGCTTCTCGATCCGCGCGCGATACGCGGCTTTCAAGTTAGCCACCAACTCTTGAATTTTGGCTTTGGCTTCCGGTGAAAAATATTTCGCGGTGTAAAGCTGGCCTACACCAAAACCCATCGTCCCGAATGTTCCGAAGCGATCGCCGACCCCGAAATCGCCGCCGCTAACGGTGGTGATTGCGCGTTTCCAACGAGCTTGCTGTTCCTTCTGTCCTGAAAGCGTTTTGGCGTGAAGCTCAAAGTAGGCGTTGGTAAATGGTTTCGAGAGGTACGGAGCTGCATTGTCAGCAATGTGAAATGCCTGCCAGGCGCAGATTGTATCGATCGGTGTTTTTGCGTAGGTGTCGATGATCTTCGGGAACGCGCTTTTCTCCGCGACGATGACGCGGTTTAGTTTGGCCATCTTCGCTTCAGCGAGAAATTTTTCCCATGCGAAACCCGGCGCGAGCTTCTTGAGCTCCTGGATCGATATCGGATTATAGATCGCGTTGAGGTCACGCTGTTGCGCTTTGGTCCAGCTCGCATCGGCGATTTTGGTTTCGAAATCGACAATGTCTTTCGCGCTCTTATCGGCGTCGGACCAATTCAACAATCGAAGAATCGTCGCGACATAATTTTGATAAGCTATTTTTTGCGCCGCGAAGTCCGGCTTCAAATAGTAATCGCGATCCGGCAAACCGATTCCGGCTTGAGTGAGGTAGAAGGCGTACTTACGCGGATCTTTCAAGTCGACATCGATCACCGGATTGAAGAGCGAAGACTCGAAATCGGTTGCGGTCCGGCCCATCAATGCGGTGAAATCGTCGCGCGTCTTGGCGTTCTTCAGATCGCTTAACTCCGGGTCGATTGCCTTGGCAGCGAGCTCTTCGGCGCGTCCTTCATCTATGAACGAGTGATAGAAAGCGCCGGCTTTCTCCTCAAGAGTTGATGGACTAGCTGTCGATTGTGCGCTGGCGGCTTCCAACAGCTCCTTCAGTCGCTGTTCGGTGAAATCGGTCATGATGACGCGGAGCGAGTAGGCCGATTTGTCCGCAGGAATTTGGGCTCTGTCGAACCAGGTGCCGTTGGCGTAGCGGAAGAAATCGTCGCCGGGTCTTGTTGAAGCGTCCGCCCCCGCCAAATCGAACCCCCACGCTCCGTATTTTAATTTCGTGGGAGGCGCGTCCGCGCCGTGGGCGAGGGGAATCAAGCAAAGAGCAAGGAGTAGAAGAGCGCGGAGAAGTGGAGTCATAGGTTTACAAGGTTAGTGAAGCGGGAAAGTAAACGAACACGAGAAAGGTGAGAAGATGAGTTGTTGAGGCATTGAAGTCTAAGCGGCCTGGTGGGATATCAACCAACCCGTCCGCCTTCGCGAAGGCCACGGCGCGATCTTTTCGCTGCGCGGAAAAAATGCCGGGCATCAGCGGGCGACCGGCATTTTTTAGTCGATGTGCAGCAAGGACTGAATTGTGCGTTACCGTCTTTTTTCTCTGAGCCTCACTCACTTTCGTTTGTAAGGACTTCCCGGCTTGTCCAAGAACTATCAATTGATTAGCTCTTGGAGTTAGCCGTCGACCTATTCAACCACTGCCGAGGCAGTGATGAATCTCTCCTTAGAAAGGAGGTGATCCAGCCGCAGGTTCCCCTACGGCTACCTTGTTACGACTTCATCCCAATCACCATCCATACCTTCGGCGTCTTTTGAGGGGCGACTTCGGGTACAAACGGCTTTCATGATGTGACGGGCGGTGTGTACAAGGCCCGGGAACGTATTCACGGCGCCGTAGCTGATGCGCCATTACTAGCGATTCCGGCTTCATGAAGGCGAATTGCAGCCTTCAATCCGAACTGGGCCCAGTTTTAAGTAGATTTCCTCCACCTCGCGGTCTCGGATCGTTCTGTACTGGGCATTGTAGTACGTGTGCAGCCCAGGCCGTAAGGGCCATACTGACTTGACGTCGTCCCCACCTTCCTCCTCGTTTAAGCGAGGCAGTCTGAACAGAGTGCTCGGAGCTCTCGCTCCGGTGGCAACAGTTCACAGGGGTTGCGCTCGTTGCGGGACTTAACCCAACATCTCACGACACGAGCTGACGACAGCCATGCAGCACCTGTGCAAATTGTGTCTTTCGACACTCGCCGGCTTTCACCGGTTTAGAGATGCATGTCAAGGCCTGGTAAGGTTCTTCGCGTTGCATCGAATTGAGCCACATACTCCACCGCTTGTGCGGGCCCCCGTCAATTTCTTTGAGTTTTAATCTTGCGACCGTACTCCCCAGGCGGCACGTTTAACGCGTTAGCTCCGGCGCAGAAGGGGTCGAATCCTCCCACACCAAACGTGCACCGTTTACTGCCAGGACTACCGGGGTATCTAATCCCGTTTGCTCCCCTGGCCTTCGTGTCTCAGTGTCAGGAACTGTCCAGAGACCCGCCTTCGCCACTGGTCTTCCTTACGATATCTACGCATTTCACTGCTACACCGTAAATTCCAGTCTCCTCTCCAGTCCTCAAGCACGCCAGTATCGAATGCAGTTTCGGAGTTAAGCTCCGAAATTTCACACCCGACTTAGCGCGCCACCTACACACCCTTTACGCCCAATGAATCCGAACAACGCTTGAGACCTCTGTATTACCGCGGCTGCTGGCACAGAGTTAGCCGTCTCTTCCTCTTCTGGTACTATCAACGCACCCACAGTTAATAAATGCGCCTTGTTCCCAAATGACAGGAGTTTACAACCCGAAGACCTTCATCCTCCACGCGGCGTCGCTCGATCAGGGTTTCCCCCATTGTCAAAAATTCTCGACTGCTGCCACCCGTAGGTGTCTGGGCCGTGTCTCAGTCCCAGTGTGACTGGTCGTCCTCTCAGACCAGCTACCCGTCAACGCCTTGGTGAGCCGTTACCTCACCAACAAGCTGATAGGCCGCGGGCCCCTCGAAAAGCGGTAGCTTGCGCCACCTTCGATTTCGGAGCGATGCCGCTCCTGATCACATGCGGTATTAATTCGCCTTTCGGCGAGCTATCCCCCACTTCTCGGTAGATTGCCCACGTGTTACGCACCCGTTCGCCACTGAAACTTCCACCGTATTGCTACAACGGAAGTTCCCGTCCGACTTGCATGTCTTATCCACGCCGCCAGCGTTCGTTCTGAGCCAGAATCAAACTCTCCGTTAAAAACGACTCGGTTCCCGTGAGAGAACCGAAAGTTTGCGATCTGACTTTTCATTGCCCAACCGCCTTCCGAAGAAAACGGGTGGGAGTTGTCCGATCTAAATCTTTGTTTGCCAAAGAAAATCGACAGATAACGCACAATTCAATGTTTGCTGACGAACATTTGAAATTTCGCCGATCGAAATTCCAAACCCAACTGTCAAAGATCAACATCCTCATATGGTACAAAGCAAAGCCCGTCCCTCGCCAGAATTCTGACCAGTGTGTCGGCTCGATTCGAGCCAGAGGAGAACAACCCCGGCCACGCCGGGGCCGCTTACTTGCGGGCCACTAAGCTATGAATTTCCTCTGAATTGTCAAACAATTGTCAAAAGAGGATTGACGATTTTTCTGCCGAATCCCGTCGGAAATTCTAACCGCTGGGCGGCTCTGTCGTCAGCCGACTTTGTCGTAAACTGCAATCGTCTCGACTGCTTGCCTTTGGCGTTTCGGCTAACCGAGGTCACCATCCGGCTTTTCCCATCCAGCGCTACGACAATCTTGCCGCTGCCTACAACTAGTGTGATCGTCGACTTTGTTGTAGGCGCGCATGTCGGAACTGGGATCACCGGTCACGGCGTGGTCTGTCCCATTCTCTCGGAACAATTACAGTTCTGACGTGATCAATGGAATGCTGAAATGCGTCGAGCGCTGCATTGATCTGTTCAGCATCGAGATCGACAAAGCGCAAAGTATCCGGCGGAAAGCGGAGTTCGCCGCTGCGCGCAAATTCGATCAGCGCCGGCAGCTCAGTCGCTAAATGATCGGACACACCGATGATCTCCGTCTCCTTGTTGATCAACTCTGTGTACGGAAAGATCGGCATCGACTCCGCCGTTAATCCGACAACCGCAGCGCGTCCGAGCGGGCCTAGACATTGGACCGCTTGCCTCATTGTTGTCGCCGAGCCGATCAACTCGAGCGAGATGTGCACGCCTCTTCCGGTGGTCGCTTCTGTGATCTGTTCGACTGGATCTCCCGCATTCGCGTCGATCGAGACGGCGCCGAGCCTTCGGATTGCCGCGAGTTTTGCCGGATTGATTTCAACAACGTAAACATCACCGCAGCCAAGTGCTCGCGCCACCTGCAACGCCGAAAATCCCAATCCACCGAATCCAAAAATCGCGACTGACTCTCCGGATTTTAGGCGCGCTTTATTCAGGGCATGAAGCGCAGTCGCTGACGAGCACATCATGATTGCGCCGATCTCGAATGAGATTTCGTCCGGAAGCGCGAATGCGTTTCTGCCAGGAACATTGACGAACTCGGCATATCCGCCATCGCGGTGTTTTCCAATCATCTGCACCTTCGGGCAAAACTGCTCCAAGCCGAGCACGCAAAATTCACAGCGTCCGCAGTGTGCTAGATAATGTGCACAAACACGGTCGCCGGGCGCGACACTGGTTACGTCTTCACCGACCCGTTCAACGCGGCCCGCGACTTCATGCCCGAGCGTCACCGGCAACGCATCAATCGTCGAAATGCCGGCGCGATAATGCGCATCAGAGTGACAGATACCAGCCGCGGCAACGCGAATCAAAACGTCGGTCGGACCGATCTCGGGAACTGCAACGTCCGCGTCTTCAAGCGGCTTTCCGATCCGCACCAGTCGCACGGCTTTCATTTTTCGTAACCGACTACTGGTGCCTTCCGTGCAGGCTTGAAGCAAATAGCACGTTCACTCATCCCAACTTCGGCACTGGGCTAACGAATGAGGGCATCCAGCCTTTTCGAATCCAGACCGGCGTCGCGGTAATGCTTCCGGGTCAACTCGAGATGTGTGAATCCATCCTCATAAGCGGCAAAGCATCCGTTGCGCGACGCCGCAAACTCTGATCCATGCCGTCAGTGTGGCTATTGAAAGCAGTGATTGGCATACGATCGCTCTCTCAAACTTTGGCAGTTCGTAGTCGCCTGCGTCTCGTTGCTATTTCTTTTCCGCAGCGCCCGGCGCTGGAGAAGGTGCAGGCGTTGCCGGGAGATCGGAACTGAACATCTCAGTCGCGCATTTCCATTTTCCGTCGGCTTTCTTTTTCCAAACCTCGCAGTACTTGCCGTGATCCTTTGTGCCGTCCTTCATCGTCGTCTCGTAAGTGCCAGTTAAACACGCCATGTCACCGGATTTAGCCATCTCAACGCGCGTTGCAGCCCAGCTGACGCTCGTAAGAGTGTCGATGAAACCCTTCCAAAGATTTCGAATGCCGTCTTTGGTCGTGATCGCCGCTTCATTCGGCGGCAGAACGATCGCATCATCGGCATAAAACGACACCGCCTTGTCGAGATCTTTGGCACCGGCAGCTTTGGACCATTCCGCATCGGCGTCGCGAACAGCTTTATCATCCGCGCCATTAGCCGTGGGCGGAAAATTACAGACCACTGCGAGCGGAAGCACAATAGCGCAAATAATTAGAAGCAGTTTTTTCATCCCACCATCGACACCCGAATTCGCTCGCCGGTCAATCATTTTTCTGCAGAGCGAGTCCAGACACTACGCCCGATCACCCGTAGAGGCCTATTCATGTTCCGATTCTTGCAAAAATGCCGGCTGACGTCACGGTACAGATTGACGGTTGTTTCGGGCTGCCATTGGCGGGGTCCAACATACAGTCTGATTAGCCGACGACGTCGCTGCTAGCCAGATTGTCAATCGGCGTTGCACAAAGATTGCGCTTGTTGCGGGGCGCGCAGCGTTCCAGCTTTTCGCAAAACTGTGTTATGAGATCAACCGAAGAGAAGCGCCGCGACTTTCACCGTCTGCACGAACGCGGATGTTTTGCAATTCCCAATCCGTGGGACATCGGGACCGCGAAGTATTTGCAGCATCTCGGATTCAAAGCGATCGCGACCACGTCGGCCGGTTTTGCCTTCTCGCGCGGATTGTCTGACGGCTCGGTCAAGCGCGACGACATGCTCGCGCACATCCGTGAGCTGGTTGAACCAACCGATATTCCGGTGAACGCCGATTTCGAAAACGGTTATGCCGACGATCCAAACTGGTGCGCTGAAAACGCGCGGCTGTGCGCTGAAACCGGAGTCGCTGGTCTTTCGGTCGAGGACACGACCGATCGAAAGGATAAAAACCTTTACGATGTCGATCTTGCGGTCGAACGAATCCACGCCGTTCGCGAAGCGCTTCATGACACAGGAGTTTTGCTGGTCGGCCGCGCGGAAGGATTTCTCGTTGGTCGCGAAAAGATCAATGAGGTGATCAAACGCCTTGTCGCGTATTCCGACGCCGGCGCCGATTGCTTATACGCGCCAGGATTCAAGGAACGCGATCAGATCAAGGCGATCGTGGAAGCGGTCGCGCCGAAGCCGGTTAACATTTTGATTGGCGGCGCCGTTGGTCTCACGATGCGCGACGCGGCTGAGCTAGGCGTGCGTCGCGTGAGCGTCGGCGGCGCGTTCGCCCGCGCGGGGTGGGGAGGATTCATTCGCTCGGCCAAGGAGTTGCTGGAAAAGGGGACCTTCGACGAATTGAAGAACGCCGCGTCTTACGACGAACTGCAAGAACTGTTTCGCCCTGATCGAGCGGAAGGTTGAGGCGTTTATTCGTTATTGGTTATCTGTTGTAGGCAAGGACAGGCGAATGAACTCGAAATTCGAGATCAGACGATGCCGCCGCGACGATTTTGAAGACGTGCTCATGTTGTTGCGACAACTCTGGCCGGACGAAGAACTCAACCGACCAGGGCTAAAAATGTGTTCGATTGCGCGTTAGTTTCCGACTCGAAAGTTTATCTCTGCGCCGTCGATGGCGAAAGCGTCACTGGTTTCGTATCGCTGACGATCAAAAACAATCTGTGGCAGGCGGCGAAACTCGGTCATATTGACGAGCTGGTGGTGAATCAAAAACATCCCGGCCGCGGCGTGAACATGCGAATCGATCAAACCCGGAATCAATAAGCCGCGGTGACCATCAATTACGTTCGCATGCGCGCCGGCAGTTATGTCGGTTCCAATCTCTGCAATTTTTCCATCGCGCATCACGACAACGGCGTGCGCGCGGGGAGCAACCAGTTCCGGTGAAATAACTGTGACGTTTTTGATCAGCGTCCCGCCATCGACCACTTTTGCATCTGCCACCGGCAGGACACCAACGGGTGCGAACAGGACGATCCCAAAGAGCGCGCGCTTGCTCATATTAGCAGTGAGATGCGCCATGCCGCCCCTCTGGATTCAGCGGACGCGACTATTTGCTGATTTCATAGCCGAAGATTTCCCAACAGCAGCCCACCTTCGTGATCGTGACTTCTTCGACCGCCGCAGGCCTGTGTTCAAATGAAGTCTTGAATCGGACGACGTGGTAACGCCGAATCTCCGGAACGCCGGGAACGGTCGACGCATGCTTCACTTCATCAACCTGCCGTTTGTTGCAGCGACCCAGCAGCGCGCGCTGTGTCGAGAAAAAATCTAACCAATTTTCCAAAGTGCGAACTTCCTGCGATGTTCGCGAAGAAGCTTCCTCGTAACGACCGGCGTCGATCAGTTGCAGCCATTGCAGCGCCGCGTCTCGCGCAGCTTCATCATCCTTCGACACCGCTAGCGCCTGCGCGGAGCAACTAATCGATAGGATTAACAGAATTGCTCTTATGAAGGCCAATATCTAAAGAACTCTGAAACGAAGGAACAAACCAAAATTCGTGTTTTCCTGCTTTCTTTAGCGATATTCCGCCGTCTTCTTCAGGTTTGCGATGTCAAACTTGTCCATCTCCATCATCGAATTCAGTCCTTCCGATTTCAGCTTTTCAGCTTTGTTCCTACTTCTTGTGCTGGTCTCGTGCCGGCAATGGCCATCGCTATGGTGTTAGCCCAACGATTTCACAACGCTGATCGTTAACGTCGCGAATCCCGATCTTGCGGCTTAGGCTTGCGTAGAACCGTGAGCCACAGCAAATTCACGCGGCACCCGATAAAATGAGGTCCAGTGAAAACTAAGGTAGATTTCGCGGTTGGCATCGGCGGCGAGAACGGCCAGGGGATTGCATCCACTGGGAACATTCTCGCGCTCATCTTTGCCCGGCGCGGTCTTCATCTGAACGCCTACAATGCCTATCAATCGATCATTCGGGGCGGACACACGTTCCTGACGATTCGCGCTGGCGACACGCCCGTGCGCAACATGGGCGACAAGATCGACGTCTTCATTCCGCTCAATCAGGACACGATGGATCGTCATCTTCGTTTGTTGAAGAGCGGCGCGTGCGCGATTTACGACAAGGAAAAGGTAACGCCCGGTGAAGCGGCCGACGGAGTGCAACTGTGCCCAATGCCGATGAAGGAATTGACCAAGGGCAACAAATTGGCTATTAACACCGCCGCGCTCGGCGCGGCGCTGCAACTCCTTGGGATTGAATCGGAGCCGCTCGAGACCGTCATTACTCGACAATTTAAAAAGAAAGGCGATGCGGTAGTGGCCGAAAACGTCGCCATTGCTCGCGCCGGCTACGATTACGCGGCCCAGAATTTCGCAGCGTTTCCCTGGAAGGCGGGACGCGGAGTGAAACCGATGGGCGTGATTACCGGCAACCAAGCCATCGCCATGGGTGGCGCGGCCGCTGGCGTAAAATTTTTTGCGGCGTATCCAATGAGTCCGTCCACCGGTGTGTTGATGTGGATGGCGGCGCACGCGCGCGAGCTCGGGATCATGGTCCGGCAAGTCGAGGACGAGATCGGCGTGATGAACATGGTGATCGGTGCGGCGCATACCGGCTGCCGGGCGATGTGCGCGACGAGCGGCGGCGGATTTGCGCTAATGACCGAGGCAGTTGGAATGGCGGGCATGATTGAAACTCCAGTTGTGTGTGTTGATGTGCAACGCGCCGGACCTGCGACGGGCGTGCCGACCAAGACCGAGCAGGGTGATCTCTGGCAAATCCTGGGCGCGGGGCAGGGCGATTATCCGCGCATCGTCGTCGCGCCAACGAATCAGCTCGATCTATTTCGGACGATCCCGGAGTTGTTCAATCTCTGTGACAAGTACCAGTGCCCAGGTCTCGTGCTCTCCGATCTCCTGATCTCAGAAGGAACGGCGAGCGTTGATCCGGAAGAGGTGGATTTCAAAGTGAAGATCGATCGCGGTGAATTGATTCTGTTCAACGGCAATGGCAACGGCACGAATTCCGCGAGCGGCTACAACGACAACGCTTACCTACGTTACAAAAACACCGAGAGCGGAATTTCGCCGCGTGCAGTCCCCGGCATCCCCGGACACATTTTTACCGCCGCGACCGACGAGCATGATGAAGATGGCACCTTGATCAGCGACGAATTTACCAATCCGCAAAAACGCCGAATGATGGTTGAGAAGCGTGCCCGCAAGATGCAAGGGGTGGTCAAGGACGTCGCGCCGCCAAAACTGGTCGGTCCGGAAAACGCTGATGTGACCCTGGTCGGTTGGGGTTCTACTGAAGGCGTGATTCGAGAAGCGGTGGAAAAACTGGCGGGTGAAGAAGGGATCGTAGGCAATCAACTCGCCATAAAATGGATGTGGCCGCTGCACGTAGCGGAGATCAGCGCCACTCTTTCGTGCACCAAGAAAGTGATTGTGGTTGAGAACAATCAGAGCGGACAATTCGCCCGTTATCTCCGGAGCGAGACGGGATTCGATGCACACGGACACATCCGCAAGTACGACGGCGAACCGTTTATGCCGCACCACATCGTCGAAGCGGTCAAAGCGCAACTGAGCGGCAAAACACGCCTGTCAGTCCCTGCTCATGAAGTGAATGCCTAACGAATATGAATACTCCCGTTGCACCGCCAGCCACCGAGCCTGGGCAATTGACAAAAGACACATATCGCGGCCGGATCCATCCCGACTGGTGTCCCGGCTGCGGAGATTTCTCGGTGCTGGCCGCCCTGCAATCGGCGATGTTCGAACTGGGACTGCAACCGCATCAGGCCTGCGTCATCAGTGGCATCGGCTGTTCATCGAATTTGCCGGGCTACATCAACACGTATGGAATGCACACGTTGCATGGCCGCGCTTTGGCGGTCGCAACCGGCGTGAGAATGGGTAACCACGAGTTGAAAGTGATCTGCACCGGTGGTGATGGCGACGGCTATGGGATTGGCGGCAACCATTTCGTCCACACAATGCGCCGCAATGTTGATCTGACTTACATCGTGATGGACAACCAGATTTACGGCCTAACGACCGGCCAGGTCTCGCCCACCAGCGCAAAGGGAATGAAAACCAAGAGCACGCCTTACGGGAGCGTGGAGAATCCGATCAATCCGATCCCGATGGCGATCGTCGGCGGCGCGACTTACGTGGCCCGCGCCTTCAGCGGTAAACAGAAGCACATGGTCGAAATGTTCAAGGGGGCGATCCAGCATAATGGTTTCGCTTTGGTCGACGTCTTCAGTCCGTGTGTCACTTATAACAAGGACAACACATATCAATGGTTTAATCCGCGCGTGAGAATTTTGGAAGAACAGGGGCACGATGCGACTGATTTCCACAAGGCCATCGAGCGCGGCTATCAATGGGGCGAAGAAATCCCGATCGGCCTGTTTTGGCGCCGAACCGACTTGCCGACATTGGAAGAACTCGAACCGGTGTTGCACACGGGCGAAGGTCCGCTCGCCTTCCGCAAGCTTGGCGTGTCGGCGGAACAGGCGAAGATGCTGATTCAAGAATTGCTGTAGCGAAGTCGTCGAGAAACTGGACAGGGTTCACAGGATTCCGCGGATTGTCTGTTCTGAAGCGAGGCAATCTTGCTAATCCTGTCTTGTTCGAGCGATCATGCAAAAGGACGTCCTCGTTAATGTTGCTGACTATGCGCGGGCTGCGCGGCGCAAACTGGCAAAGGATGTCTCCGATTACTACGAAGGCGGCGCATTGGATGAAATTACGTTGCGAGAGAACACTGCTAGTTGGGAAAAACTAAAACTCTACTATCACGTGCTTGCAGGAATCGGCCCGCGCGAGATAAACACCACCGTTCTCGGCCAAGCGATCTCAATGCCAATTGTCGTCGCGCCGACGGCTTTTCATAAACTCGCCTGCGCGGAAGGCGAGGTCGCGGCAGCGAAAGCGGCCAGGGCGGCGAAGACGCTGTTCATTTTGAGCTCGCTCTCGAACACGGCCATGGAACAAGTCTTGGCCGTGGCGGCGAGCCCTCGCTGGTTTCAGCTCTATATATACAAGGACCGGGAGATCACCCGCGCGTTGGTGCAACGAGCTGAAGCCGCTGGGGCGGAGGCGATCGTCCTGACGGTTGATGCGCCTGGCTTGGGCACGCGCGAACGCGACATGCGGAACCGATTCACATTGCCGGAAGGCTTGTCCGTCGAAAATCTGGCGCCGCTGGGAAAGGGGAGTCTTCCTGACGTCACCGGCTCAGGCTTGGCCGCGTACGTGCGCGACAATTTCAAATCCGATCTTGGGTTCGACGATCTCGATTGGTTGTGCGGCTGCGCTGGCCTGCCGGTCGTGGTAAAAGGCGTTTGCCGCGGAGATGACGCGCGCCGCGCCACCGATCACGGCGCAAAGGCGCTCGTGGTTTCAAATCACGGTGGTCGTCAGCTCGATACAGCGCCAGCAACCTGTGAAGTCTTGCCGCACGTCGTCGATGCCGCTGGAGATCGTTGCGAGATTTATGCTGATGGCGGAATTCGCCGTGGGAGCGACGTGCTGAAAGCCGTCGCGCTCGGCGCGCGCGCGGTTATGATCGGCCGACCGATCCTGTGGGGATTGTGCGTGGCTGGCGAACAAGGCGCTACACACGTTTTGGAAATCTTACGACGAGAACTTGACGAAGCGATGTTGCTTTGCGGTTGCACCAAGCTGAGCGATGTCGATCGATCGCTGTTGCGGCCGTGACAGTGAGAGAGATTTGGAGTTGCTTTTAATGCCGGTTCCAAAGATTAATTCCTCACCATGAAGGAGCTAACTGCTGTTTTTGCTATCGTGATGTTTACCGTAGTTCTCAACTCATGCGCGTCGAATAAGGGCGAGACCACGACCACAACGACGACTCCAGCAACTACGACTCCAAGTCATCAACAAGGCACCGGACTTCCTTCTCAAACGACGCAGTCGCACGGGATGTGAGAAGCGGGTGATTGAGTAAATCCCCGCTACCTGGACCTTGCTGGCTTCACGTGTCGAAAGTGGCGGCGATATTGGCCGGGCGAGATTTTTAGCATTCGCTGAAAAACGCTGCGCATCGAGTTGACGTTTCCGAAACCGCACTCGCCCACGATCGTTTCCATGCTGTTCTGACTTTCTTCGAGTCGACGCCGAACGGCTTCGACACGCAGGCGCTCGACAAATTTCGCGGGCGTTGTTTTCATTTCCCTGGTGAAGACGCGGGCAAAATTGCGCGGACTCATCGCCACGTGTTGCGCGAGCACCGGAACAGTGAGCGGCTTGCTCAAGTTATCGAGCACCCATGCTTCCAGCTCGCGCAATGGTTTTCGATCGGTCAACTGCAACGATAACGCGGCGCTGAATTGCGATTGGCCGCCAGGCCGGCGCAAATAAAGTACAAGGTTGCGCGCAACCTGCAACGCGAGGCGCGAACCGTGATCTTCTTCCACCAAAGCCAGCGCCAAATCCATTCCGGCTGTCACACCGGCCGATGTGTAAATATTTTCGTCCCGAACAAATATCGGATCGGGATCAACAACGGCGCGCGGTGCGCGTTTGATTAGAGTCTGGCACCAGTTCCAGTGAGTTGTTGCGCGACGGCCGTCGAGCAAACCTGCGCGCGCAAGAAGCATTGCGCCGGTGCATACGGAACCGACTCGGCGAATCCGTCCGGCGATTTTTCTTAGCCAGCGCACGACGGCAGAGGCGATTTCATTCTGCTCAATCGCACTGCCGCCGGCGATGAGCAGGGTATCGATCCTGCCGCGCACTTCGTGAAATGTTTTGTGCGCGATGACGTGCAGCCCGCAGTTTGCAATCAGCGAGCGGCGAGCGGAGACAGTTACAACTTCGACCGCATAGATCGGCGGCGATTTAGGGTTTTCGCGGCTGTAGATGTCAGCTGCCCGTGCGAACACTTGCAGTGGACCTACAAGATCGAGGATCTCGACGCCGGGCGCGGCGACGAACACGATCCGCCGCGTCGTCTGAGCTCCGTTCATCTGCTTATCACGAGTCACTTGTTGCTCGTCACTTGGTGACAAATTTGTCCGGCGCGGCGTCGAACGTCTTCTTATCGTCGTCCGAGCAGAAATAGTAAGTCGTTCCTTTAAAGACAGACTTTGGCGCGATCTTTGGATCGACGTCCATTCCGCAAACCGCGCAGAGCGGATGTTCGGCGGTTGAAACAAGCGCGGTGGCATAAACCTGATTTGAATCCGGATTCATCCATCCCTGGCCCTGATATTCCATATTGTAGGCGGTCTTCTGGGCAACTTCGCGACCGTAGTAACGCTCGACCACGCGCAATGCGAGATCGATCCCGGAAGACAGTCCGCCGGCAGTGGCGAGATTTCCGTTCTCGACAAAGCGCGCACCGCGTTTGAGCTGAACATCGGGAAATTTCATTGCGAAACGTCCGAAGGCGCCGTGATACGTCGTAGCGGATTTGCCGTCCAGCAGTCCGGTTTTCGCCAGAACAAATGCGCCGGTGCAAACCGACATCGTCACGTCGGTTGTCTTCGAAGATTTTTTAATCCAGTCCAACACTGCTGGAGTTGGATCACTTTGCGCAGGAATGACGATAACCTTAGGTGCGGGTGCATCCGCGATCGTATAATCAGGAACAATCTGCATTCCGCCGCTGGTTCGGATCGGCTTCTTGGTTTCGGCGACGGTGTAAAGACGGAACGGCATATCGTGGCGACTTGGAATCATGACGTCTTGGAAAACTTCCCACGGTCCGCAAAAATCGATCACGACCGCGCCATCAGAAATGAGAAAGGCGACCGGGATCGGATCTTTGGCTGGCGGTTTTAATGAATTGTCGTCGACCGGAGCCGCCGCGATGAAGATTGCGACGGGAACCAGCAGTGCCAGTGCAGTCAGGATTGCTTCCTTTGAGTGTGATCGTGCATTCATGGCATTGATCATGTCGCTTCCGGCCCATGGCAGCAATGACAACAATCATCATATTTCTGCCAAA
>Ga0310909_10000378_pt1 | contig 22541 bp, 20 predicted proteins | sample GREbulkMGT000H_FD_203449 | JGI IMG/M metagenome (GOLD analysis project Ga0310909, IMG submission 203449) | Lab enrichment of tropical soil microbial communities from Luquillo Experimental Forest, Puerto Rico - GRE.bulkMG.T000H | ecosystem: Environmental > Terrestrial > Soil > Tropical forest >... | reverse complement strand
GGCGTTTTCACACAGGCTGGCCCCAAAGCAGGCCTTTTGCCGGCTTGCAGGGACAATCGGAAGCCGCTTAGCCGAGAGCGCGCTCTTTTTTCCACAATCCGCGGAGGGGGTGCCGAACTGGTTAATGCCGGTGGTGATAGCGGGAACGTCCCTATATCCCGAGTCTCTCGCTGCCGGATCTCCTTGCAGCTGTAGCCTTAGCCACGACAAAGGAGGCTCTGGAGGGTAATTCACGGCGGGATTTGAGCGCGCGACCCACGAGTTGTTCCCAGGAAACTCAGGCAAGGACGCTGGCTCGTGGTCCGCGCGCCGAGACGCGCGAGTTGTGCTAAAGTGAAGGGGACTTGACCACCACGCCACAGATGGTTGGACCCAGTCATGGCCTCGACTCGCCGCCTCGCCGCCATCCTCGCCGCCGATGTGGTGGGGTACTCACGACTGATGGGAGCCGACGAGGGCGACACCCTCGCTCGACTCAGAGCGATCCGGGCCCAGCTGCTCGATCCAAAAATAGCCGAGCACTATGGCCGTCTGGTGAAAACAACCGGTGACGGGCTGCTCATTGAGTTTGGCAGTGTGGTCGATGCACTGCGCTGCGCCACCGAGGTGCAGGCCGGGTTGCTAGGGCGCAATGCAATGGCGCCTGCGGACAAGCGCGTCGAGTACCGCATCGGCATCAATATGGGCGACATTGTGGTCGAGGACGACGACATCTTCGGTGACGATGTGAACGTCGCTGCTCGGCTGGAAGCCTTAGCCGAGCCCGGTGGGATTTGCGTGTCGGCGCGCGTGCAGGAAGACGCGGCGGGCAAGCTCGGCCTCGCCTTCGAAGACATGGGCGAGCGAGCGCTTAAGAACATCGCGCGTCCAGTAAGGGCCTACAGGGTGGCGATGGAGCGACCCGCTGAGGCTGCGAGAGAACCGCCGCAGTTGCCGCTTCCCGACAAACCGTCGATCGCGGTATTGCCATTCCAGAATATGAGCGGCGACCCGGAGCAGGAATATTTCGCCGACGGCATGGTCGAGGAGATCATCACCGCGCTCAGCCGCATCCGCTGGCTCTTTGTGATTGCCCGCAATTCGTCCTTCACCTACAAGGGCCGTGCGGTCGATGTGAAGCAGGTCGGGCGCGAGCTGGGTGTGCGCTACGTGCTCGAAGGCTCAGTGCGTAAGGGCGGAAGCCGCGTACGAATCAGCGCGCAGTTGATCGACGCGCTCACCGGCACACATCTCTGGGCCGACCGCTTCGACGGCTCGCTGGCGGACGTCTTTGAGCTTCAGGACCAAGTGGCGACGGACGTTGCCGGGGTCATCGAGCCGACATTGCAAGCCGCCGAAACCGCTTGGTCCGCCAGACGCCCGACCGCCAATCTCACCGCCTACGACCTTTATCTGCGCGCCTATGCGATGGTCTCGTCGTCGGCAAGGCAAATCCACGACGCGCTTCGGCTTATGGAGGAGGCGATTGCGCGCGATCCGCATTATGGGCCTGCACTCGCCTGGGCCGCGGTCTGCTATCAGCGGCTGCTGTACGACAACATGAGCGAAGATCCTGCATCGGACGCTCGGAAGGGCGCCGATTTCGCGAGGCGAGCCCTGGCAGTGGCTGGTGACGATCCGGGGACCCTAACGAATGCCGCCGTCTCGTTGGCCGCCTTCGGCGAGGACATCGACGCCATGATAGCGTTGGTTGACCGCGCATTAGCGCTCAATCCTAATTTCGCCCGCGGCTGGCACCTCAGCGGCGTCCTCAGAAGTTGGGCAGGCCAACCCGATATTGCGATTGAGCATGCTGAAGCGGCTCTCCGTCTCAGTCCGCGAGTCCGAATCAGCAACACGTCGCTGCTTATCATAGGCTCCGGGCATTTTTTCATGCGGCGCTTCGATGAGGCAGTGCAGAAATTGCGTCTTGCTATCCAAGAGGATTCCAGCTTCCCGGTGCCATATCGCTTTCTCGCTGCCTGCTACGCCCATATGGGTCGGCTCGCCGACGCACGAGAAATTGTCACTCGGTTACGAACCGTCACGCCTGTCGTGATGGACGAGGCTAGTTATCTGCGTAACACTGAGCACCGCGAGCTGTTGCTGTCGGGTCTGCGCATGGCGGCAGGCGAGGCATGACAGGCTGGACGGCCAGCCTCAATGCCAGTGAACCGGAGCCGGCGCGAGAACATATCGCTTCGCAACGGATGCTTCTTTGGCGCGGTCGGGAAATGTCTCTTGTGGGTCGGATCTCGTGGTTCGCTTGCAGGTCCGATGAACGGCCGATTACAGCGCAAAGGCGACGACGAGTGGCTGAAGCCCGGCACAGGAGAAGGTCCGGTTCTCACCGACACCGGCCGCGCTGCGTTTATCGGTCCTTTCGCTCTTGGCAAATGAGCCATGGGGCGGCTCGTCTGCGTGTTCCTTTCCAATCGATCCTGATGGGGTTGATCTCTTGACCAGAACGTTTCATGAACCCATATGCGGGACTCGTTTGGCCCGAGCCCGCTGGTGCCGAAAATTGCTGCCGACCCGTCTTCGCCCTCCTGTTCTCGCCTGTTTTCCGGACCGAGAATCCAGAAATCTCAACGGCTTGATCCTGATCCGTTTGCGCCTCGCGCGCGCGGGCGCTTCGCGAACGGAAGCTCCGGCAACCCCGCGAGCCTGTATTTTTCCTGTAAAAACAGGAACAGAGGCGCTCCGTTTGGCCGAAGAAGGGCCGATGGCCCAAATCCGACACAGCCCATCCCAGTCGGTCATTTCGGGGCGCCGCCCCCCGGGTCCGCGCTGCACGCGGCCCGAGGACAGGCTCCGCGACGAGCCCGGAACCTAATTTCCAGAGGCCAGTGTGCATAGGTTCCGGGGTTCCGCCATTCGGGCGGCCCCGGAATGACCATTGCAGGTCGGCACTCCCGCGCCTACTGCGCTGTAATGCGGGTTCTAGTTGAGCTCAGGCGATTTTCCAGGCGCCGTCGGGCTGCAGGCAGCTGGTGAAACGGTAGTGCTCGGTGTAGACCGGGGGGCCCTTCGTGCGCACCAAATATCTGATTTCCTCGCACTGCTGCGCGTTCAAAACCAATTTCCTGAGCAGCTTGATTGTTCCCGAGTTTCCCGACGCCGGGTTGCTCCAGGCCGCTTTCGTGCCGACCGGCTTGCCGTGAACCTCGCTGGTTACGGCATTGTGGATCATGTCGAGGTCTTGCTGGGTCAGCGTGATATGGGTTTCCCAAGTCGGGAACAGCTGCGCCTCGGCCGAGGCGGCCGCTAGGCCGAAAACAACCGCAATAAGCACTTTGGCGGCGCGCGACATTGATCCCCCCTCGCAACGCAATGCAGGCCTCAGCGGCCCTTGAAGACCGGCTTACGCTTTTCCATGAACGCGGTGCGGCCTTCGGCGTAGTCTTCACTGGCAAAGCACTCGTCGACAAGCCGTTTGCACAGAGCCAGGTCGCGGTCGCCGTCGTCCTTCATCGCTTCGCGCACGATCGCCTTCACCGAGCGGACGGTCAGAGGCGCATTCGCCGCGATCATCTCGCAATAGTCCTTGACGTAGCTTTCGAGCTTGTCGGCCGGGACGACTTGGTTCACCAAGCCCATGCGCAGCGCTTCCTCGGCGCTGAACTGCCGCGCCGTGTAGAAGATCTCGCGGGCGCAGGCCGGGCCGACGAGATCGATCAGTCTGCGGATTCCGTCATAGCCATAACCGAGCCCGAGCTTTGCCGCCGGGATCCCGAAGCGCGAGCCTTCGGCGGCGATACGCATGTCGCAGGCCAATGCCGTGCCGACCCCGCCGCCGATGCAATAGCCTTGGATCATCGCGATCGTCGGTTTTGGTGCGTCCTGAAGCCGCTGGCGCGCCCCCTCGGATATCCTGCTGTAGGCGGCGGCCGCCTCTTCGGAGGCGCGTTTCTCCTTGAACTCGGAAATATCGGCGCCGGAAACGAATGCCCGGCCGCCTGCACCGCTGACGACAATGACCCGCACCGCGTCGTCGCGTTCGAAATCGTCGATGATCCGGGTCACCGCCTCCCACATCTCGAGCGAGACGGCATTGTGACGCGCCGGGTTGTTGAAGATCAGGCGGCCGATCGCACCGTCCTTCTCGGCGATCATCTTGCTGGTAATCGGCTGATCGAGCATGGCTTGGCTCCTGCACTACACGATGCCGCCGGCGCGCAGTTCAGTGATTGCGCGATCACTGTAGCCGAGTTCGCGCAACACCTCGTCTGTGTGCTGCCCGAGTTCGGGGGTCGGCCGCAGCCGTTCCGGCTCGGGAGTGCGGGTCATGTTGATCGCCTGGCCGACGGCCTTCAGCGCGCCGAGCTTCGGATGGTCGATCGGTCGCGCCATTTCGAGATGCTGGACCTGCGGGTCGGCAAAGGTCTGGTCGATCGTGTAGATCGGTCCGCACGGCACGCCGACCTCGTTCATCAGCTCGACCCAGTAGGCGGCGGACCGCTTTTTGGTGATCTCGGCAATCCGCTCGTTGAGCGCCTTGCGGTTTTTCGAACGCGCGACGCCGTTCGCGTAATCGGGATCGTCGAGCAAGGCCAACGCGTCGGCCGCCTCGCAGAAGCGGCGGAACATGTGGTCGCCCGAGGCGGCGATGTTGATCTGGCCGTCCGAGGTCGGAAACACACCGGTCGGGATGCCGGTCGGATGGTCGTTGCCCGCCTGTTTGGCGACTTCGCCCGCCATCAGCCAGCGCGAGCCCTGGAAATCGAGCATGAAGATCTGCGCTTCGAGGAGCGAGGTGTGCACCCACTGCCCTTGGCCCGATTTCTCGCGCTCGATCAGGGCCATCAGGATGCCCTGGGCGAGCAACAGCCCGGCGCACAGATCGTCGATCGGGATGCCGACACGCACCGGCCCTTGGCCCGGCAGACCGGTGATCGACATCAGCCCACCCATGCCCTGCGCGATCTGGTCGACCCCTGGCCGCTTGGCATAGGGGCCGGTCTGGCCGAACCCGGAAATGCTGCCGTAGACGATGCGCGGATTGATCTTTTTGACCGACTCGTAATCGACGCCGAGCCGGTATTTGACCTCCGAGCGGAAATTCTCGACGACGACGTCGGCCTTCTCCGCCAGTTTGAAAAAAATCGCCTTGCCCTCCTCGCTCTTCAAATTGAGCGTCAGGCCGCGCTTGTTGCGGTGCAAGTTCTGGAAATCGAAGCCGTCGCGCCGAGAGCCGGTGACATCACCCCTCGACTCGCCCGGCGGCTCGATCTTGACCACGTTGGCGCCCCAATCGGCGAGTTGGCGAACCGCGGTCGGCCCGGCGCGGGCATGACACAGATCAAGAACGGTAAAGCGGGAGAGCGGCAGCGATCCAATGCTCACAACAATGTTCCTCCGGTTTGCGTGGAGTACGTTACTGAACTTTCACCCGCCGCGCGCGGCCAGGTCAAGGTTCTGAGCGGGCCGTTTGGGGAAAAGCCAGCCCGCGCCAGCCGATCATCTGTGCGCTAGCATGCCCTCGATTACAGGCAATAGGCGCCCCGCGACGATCCGATGACCGACCGGGTCCAGGTGCTCACCATCGACGAGATGTGATCGGTCAGAGCACGACAACGAGACTGCATCATAACGGCGCGCAAGCGCAGCTTGGGCATCGTCGTCGCCACATAGCACGACTTGGATTCGCTGCGCTCGTAACCGGCTTACAATCGCTTCAACATTGGCCAGATGTTGCTCGACGCTTAGGCCATGCTTCCTTGATCGGAAATCGTTTCCTCCCGGCTGAAGAATGGTGATTTTTGTGCCTGCAGGGATCACCGAATCCATGCGAAAAAGCATACCGGTGGTGGTGTCCCCATCGACCCCTGCATTGATGACCTGAACATCAAATCCGTCGGCGCGCAGCATGTTTTCCAGCTGGGCCGGAAACGCTTCGCTGAGGAGAACGCCCTTTCCATGTATGCCGCTGGCGCCGAGGGCGACAACGTAAGTCGGCTCCGCGCTCGCCGCGCGACCGAATAGGCCGCCCACCAGAAGAAATGCGGCCACCTTGGTTGACCTTTTTGGGAACATGATATCTCCTGGCTGTACCCCCGCATAGTCGGTGCGGTTCAGCGGGAATAATCCCGACGACGGCTAATCCGAACGGTTCCCCTCTGGTTGAGGGCCGAGATAGCGCGCACGTGGGCGGATCAGGATACCGCTTTCATATTGCTCGATCGCGTGAGCGATCCAGCCGACAGTGCGGCCAAGCAAGAAGATGCCGAGCGCGGCCTCTCGCGGAAGATCGAGCCCGAGCGCAACCGCGGCCAAGGCAAAATCGACATTGGGGCGGCGCCCGGTCAAGCGAAACCCTGCCTCTGCCGCCGTTTCGAGCAATCCGCGGGTTTCGGGTGCGGCCTGCTTTAAGGCGCTGAGGATCGCAGTGGCCCGCGGGTCGCCCTCCGGGTAGAGGGGCTGCCCAAACCCCGGGAGGCGCTCGCCGCGCGCCAGACGGCCCGCCATGACCGTCATCGGGTCGTCGCCCTCGACCAGTTCGCGGAGGAGCCCCTCTGCACGTGCCGTCTCACCGCCATGGCGGTGGCCGGACAATGCGCTCAGTGCCGCCGCCACCACGGCGTACGGGCTTGCACCAGTCGAGGCGACGCAGCGCGCGACAAAGGTGGACGCGTTGAGCTCGTGATCGGCGATCAGCGCCAGGCAACGGCGGAGAAGATCTGCTCCCGCTGGGCCCAGCTTCCAGGCCGCAGCGAGCCGAACGTGGATGGGCTCACGGGAAGGCAAAGCGGGGGCTACGCAGGCGGTCAGCTCGCCCAAAATTCGCCAGCCGATGCGGGTGGTCCGGGCCCGGGTAAGCTCGACCGCAGGCGGTGCCTCGTCGCCGAGCGCAATGATCCGCAATTGGCAGCGCTCGATCACCCCCGACGCCGAAGCTGCGGTAGCCAAGCGGATCGCTCCGTCTTTATCGGCGACTTCAGCGCCCACCGGATCGAGCCACAGCAGCTTTGCGATCTCCTCGAGCGTCGCCGCGTCGGAGAGCCGAACGGCGTCCCGCCCCCGGTAATAGAAGCGCCCATCTTCGATCAGACAGATAGACGAGCCGATCACCGGAGTCAGCGCGTGCGGATCGGGCGTCCGTGGCGGTCTCGCGCCGGGGCGGGCATCGAGCAGTGCCTCGACGTCCTGAGCGCGATAGCGCCGCTCGCGCGTGCCGGGGACGACAACCGAGCGCAACCGCCCACGGCTGACATAGGCATAGAGCGTGTCGAGCTTGATACCGAGCCGGTCAGCAGCCTGGCGCGCCGTCAGAAGGATTGCCTGCATAGATTGATTTCAGAATCAAGGTTGACATCAAGTCGATACATCTATCCTGTAAGGCATCTATCCCGGAGGATCCCATGACCGCGACGACCAATCTTTTATGGCCAGAGCTGCCCGTTTTGGAACCGACGATCGGCCGACCCATGACCGATATTCGCGGTCTCGATAAAAAGGCGGGGTGCTACGCCTATGATCCCGCGTTGGGGGAAACCGGAATCTGCCGGTCGAAGATCACCTATGTCGACGGCGAGAACGGAATTCTGCTTTATCGCGGCTATCCGATCGCCGAGCTTGTCGAGCAGTGCAGCTATCTCGAAATCTGCTGGTTGCTGCTCAACGGTGAACTGCCGACTGCGGCGCAGCTCGAGCAATTCACATACGACATTGTCCATCACACGATGGTAAACGAGCAATTGCATGCGATCTACCGCGGCTTCCGCCGCGACTCGCACCCGATGGCGGTGATGTGCGGTGTGGTCGGAGCCTTGGCGGCGTTCTATCACGACGGGCTCGACATTTTCGATCCACAGCACCGGATTATCGCCTCGCACCGGCTGATCGCGAAGATGCCCACGATCGCGGCGATGGCGTACAAATATTCACTCGGCCAGCCGTTTGTTTATCCGCGCAACGACCTCGGCTATTCCGAGAACTTCCTCAACATGCTGTTCTCGGTGCCATGCGAAGCTTTCCGTTCGCCGGCGGCCGCGGTGCGTGCGCTCGAGGCGCTGTTGATCGTCCAGGCGGACCACGAGCAGAACGCCTCGACGTCGGCGATGCGACTCGTCGGATCAACTCGGGCGAACCCCTACGCCTGCACTGCCGCGGCAATTGCCGCGCTGTGGGGACCGCTGCACGGCGGTGCCAATGAAGCCGTCCTCCAGACATTGGCGGAGATCGGCAGTGTCGATCGGATACCCGAGCTACTGCGCCGCGCCAAGGACAAGAACGACCCGTTCCGCCTGATGGGGTTCGGCCATCGCGTCTACAAGAGCTACGATCCGCGGGCGAAGGTCTTGCGCCAGCGCTGCTACGAGGCGCTCGACGCGCTCGGCCAGCGTGACGACCCGCTCCTCAAGCTCGCGATGGAGCTGGAAGGCATCGCCCTTGAGGATGATTATTTCATCGAGCGCAAGCTCTATCCGAATGTCGACTTTTATTCCGGCATCATCTTCCGCGCGCTGGGCCTGCCGCCGGCGATGTTCACGCCGGTCTTCGCGGTAGCGCGCACGGTCGGCTGGGTCGCGCATTGGAACGAGATGATCGGCGACCCGGAAACGCGGATCTTCCGCCCGCGCCAGCTCTATACCGGCGCCGCCGAGCGGCCGCTGGTTCCGGCATCGGAGCGGGCGGCGCATCCGCCTCTCGTCGGCTGAGCGCCAGCCCGGGAGCGGCTATTCTCCGGTAATGCCGAGCTTGGCGTGGAGGCAGACGCCGCCCACCGGCTCGCGCGTTCCATCGGAGATCTGGATCCTGTGACAATGAACGTCGTCGAGCAGTTCACGGGCCCGTGCGAGGGCTGCCGGTTCGGTCGGGTAATCTTCCGATCGGGGCACTCCTTCGGGCCACTGCTCTTTGGCCATGGCCGGTGATGAGTCGATATAAGAGATCCGATACGTCATTCCTTCCTCCGAAGATCTTTTCTCCCGATTGCGGTTGCTCCGCCCAACCCCGCATCGGCCGATTGCTAGTCGAACGTCGGTCTCATTTCTCGCGGGGAGGTAGAAATCCGAGTTTACCTTCACTTACAGTTTGCCATCCTTATCACCTCTGAAACGGATGCGGACCGGATGACAAAGAATGTGAATCACTCCTCGGCAGAAAAAAGGCAGAATTGAAAAAAATCTTATCATTGCTTTGTGGTAGGCTCCCCTGCTCCCGGGATGCAAAATCGTTGGAGACGGGTAGAATACTGCAAGCCGCCAAGGTCGCTCGGTGTTGCCGCGACCGCTCGGTGACAACCGCCCGGGGGAGAGATGGCACAACTTCACCCGCAAATACGCGACGTCCTCAAGGTGACGGCCGAGGCAGGGCTTCGGCCGATCGAAGAGATGACCCCCACCGAAGCGCGCGAGCAGATGGAAGCTACCGCGCGCGCACGCAAGGCCGAGCCGCTTCCGGTCGCCAAGATCGAGGAGCGCCTTTTCCCCGGCCCAGGGGGAATGACTCGCATGCGCCTCTACTGGCCGCACCAATCGGCAGCGCCGGTGCCCGCCATCGTCTATTTTCATGGCGGCGGCCACGTCATCGGCAGTCTTGATACGCATGATTTCGTTGCCCGCAACCTCTGCGGCGGGACCGGAGCGATGGTCGCCTCGGTCGATTACCGTATGGGGCCGGAGCATAAATTCCCGGCCGCGGTGGATGACTGCTTTGCCGCCCTCGAATGGGTTCACGCGAATGCCGCAAACCTCGGCGCCGATCCCCGCCGGATCGGCGTTCACGGCGACAGCGCTGGCGGCAATCTCGCGGCCGTCGTCGCCTTGCTCGCCCGCGACGTCGGCGGTCCGCAGCTGCGGCTGCAATCGCTGGTCTACCCGGTCACCGACTATAGTCTCGTCGGCGAAAGCTATGACAGATACTCCAGCGGATACGGCATCCTCACGAGAGCGGCGATGGTCTGGTTTCGCGATCACTACCTCCGCAGCGTGGACGACGCGAGCGACTGGCGCGCCTCCCCGATCCGCACCGTCAACCTCGCGCGAGTGGCGCCGGCGATTGTCATTACGGCGGAATGCGACGTGCTGCACGATGATGGCGAGCGCTACGCCGAGGCCTTGCGCCGCGTCGGCGTGCCGGTCGAGTACAAGGACTTTACCGGTATGATCCATGCTTTTTTCGGCATGGTGCCGGCGGTCGACGACGCGATGAACGCGCAGCGCGTGGTCTGGGCCGCGTTTAAGCGGGCCTTCGCCCAGGCTTGAGGGCTGCGCTCGAGTCGCAGCGCTGCCATTCCTCTCTGACTATCGGATCCGTCTCTCCCGGCAGGCGCAGCGTGTACTCCGCCTCGACCTCCGCGGCCGGTGTCAGCCTGGCGAAGGCCCACACCGCGGCGGCGCGGACCAGCGGCGAGCGATCGTCGAGCCGGTTGCGGGCAGCGGTGATGAGCTGCGAGTCTCCCGCAGGCGCGTTGCCGATCGCGATCAACACGTTGCGAATGAACCGATCCCGCCCGGTGCGCTTGATCGCCGTGCCCGCGAATAGTTTACGAAACGCGGCATCGTCGAGCCCGGCGAGCGCGACCAGGTGCGGTGCCGTCAGCTCTTCTCGCGGCTTGAAATCCGGCTCCCGCGCGGCCTGCGCGAATTTGTTCCACGGGCAGGCCGCGAGGCAATCATCGCAACCGAAGATACGGTTGCCGATCGCCGGGCGCAGCTCGACCGGAATCATCCCCTTGTGCTCGATCGTCAGATACGAGATGCAGCGCCGCGCATCGAGCTGATAGGGCTTGGGGAAGGCCGCGGTCGGGCAGGCGTCGAGACAGCGCCGGCATGAACCGCAATGGTCGGATCCCGCGGCATCGGGTTCGAGTTCGAGGCGCAAATAGATTTCGCCGAGAAACAGCCACGAGCCGAACTGCCGCGACACGAGGTTGGTGTGCTTGCCTTGCCAGCCCAACCCGGCGAGTTGCGCGAGAGGCTTCTCCATTACCGGAGCGGTGTCGACAAACAGCTTCAGCGCGCCTGGCCACTGCTCGTCGATCCAATGCGCGAGATTTTTCAGGCGGCGCTTCAACGTGTCGTGATAATCGCGGCCGCGCGCGTACACCGAAAGGATTCCGCGGTCGGGTGCCCTGGCGAGCGCCAGCGGATCCTCCTCCGGCGCATAGCTGACGCCGAGCACGACCACGGTGCGCGCCTCGAGCCACAGCGCTTGCGGGTCACCGCGTCGTGCTGCGGTATCGGCCAGCCAGCCCATGTCACCGTGATAGCCACGGGCGATGAACTCGCTGAGGCCGGCTCGCGCTTCCTCGGCGAGACGGGCCGCGGCAAAACCCACCGCGTCGAAGCCGCGGGCGAGAGCCCGATCCCGGATCGACTCGCGGATCGGATCCGCCATCGCCCCTCAGCCGCGGCCGCGATAGGGCGGAACTCCCGGGTCGGGGATCCACAGACCGGGAGGCGGCTCGCCGGTCTGATACAAGACATCGATCGGGATGCCGCCGCGCGGATACCAATAGCCGCCGACCCGCAGCCACGCCGGAGCGAGGGCATCGACCAGCCGGCGCGCGATCGTCAGCGTGCAGTCCTCGTGAAATGCCGCGTGGTTCCGGAACGAGCCGAGATAGAGCTTCAGCGATTTGCTTTCGAGGATCGCCGCGTCGGGGACGTAGTCGATGACGAAATGCGCAAAATCGGGCTGACCCGTGACGGGACAGAGCGAGGTGAACTCGGGGCACGTGAAACGGACGAGATAAAGCCTCCCGGGATGCGGGTTCGGCACCGTCTCGAGAACAGCCTCTTCAGGCGAGTGCGGCAGCGCCGTGCGGTGGCCGAGTTGGGTCAGCGTCATTGCCGGCTCTCGAATGCCGCGGCGAACGCCGCGAATGAGCTTGTCTCAATGGCCGCCCGCATCGCCGCCATCAGATCGGCGTAATATTGCAGATTGTGCGCGGTCAGCAGCATGCTCCCGAGGATCTCGCCGGCGCGGCTGAGATGGTGGAGATAGGCGCGGCTGTAGCCGGTGCAAGCCGGACACCGGCATTCCGGGTCGAGCGGCGCCGGGTCGTCGGCATGGCGCGCATTGCGCAGGTTCACGGTGCCGTGCCGGGTAAAGGCCTGTGCGGTGCGCCCTGAGCGCGTCGGCAAAACGCAATCGAACATGTCGATGCCGCGCATGACGGCGCCTACGAGGTCCGCGGGCTTGCCGACGCCCATCAGGTAGCGCGGCCGGTCTTCGGGTAAGGCGCGCACAGTCGCATCGAGCACCGCAAACATCGTCTGCTGGCCTTCGCCGATCGCCAGGCCGCCGACAGCGTAGCCGTCGAAGCCGATATCGATCGCCGTCGCCGCCGATCGCACGCGCAGATCGGGATCGATCCCGCCCTGGACGATGCCTAAGATGCCATGGCCTGACCGGTCGATAAACGCGCGGCGGGAGCGCTCGGCCCAGCGCATCGTCAGCTCCATCGAGCTCTCGACCGCTTCGCGCGACGCCGGATAGGGCGTGCACTCGTCAAACGCCATCGTGATGTCGGCGCCGAGCAGATGCTGGATCGCCACCGACCGCTCCGGCGTCAGTTCGTAGAGACTCCCGTCGAGATGAGAGCGGAACGTGACGCCGGCCTCGGCGATGGTGCGCCGGGCGGCCAGCGACATGACCTGAAAGCCGCCGGAGTCGGTTAGGATCGCGTTGGGCCAATTCATAAACCGGTGCAGGCCGCCGAGCGCGGCGATGCGCTCGGCGCCGGGCCGCAGCATCAGATGGTAGGTGTTGCTGAGAACGATCCGCGCACCGGTCGCGGCGACCCCCTCGGGGGTCATCGCCTTGACCGTGCCGGCCGAGCCGACCGGCATGAAGACCGGCGTGTCGACCACGCCATGCGCCGTCACAAGGCGCCCGCGCCGTGCCGCGCCGTCGCGCTCCAGCACCTCAAACCCGACGCTCACCGATCCTCCCGCGTTCCCGATCTACAATGAATGTTTGTGCCAGTTGTTTCAGTTTGTTGCATCTGCAGCACATCAGCAGCACGAACGCGATGTCGAGCATGGCCGTCCAGATCAGCTCATTCCAGAAAATCCAAACGGGTCGGGTACCGGGCGTTCAACGTATCCTATGGCGAAGCGACCCGTCAGGACACCGGAATCGAGAGACTTACCCGGGTCCGCCGCTCTTCCGGCTACAGCAGCTGTTTCGAATTACTTGGATAATATAGGGAGCAGGATCGAGAGAACCTATCGGGCCGCGACAGATCTGCCGGCCGGTGGCACGCGGTTCACCGCTGGCCGCAGCCGCTTTTCACCCAGGAAGAGCAGAATGGGCGAAGCGATGAAGATCGATGAAGATGTGCCGACGATGATTCCGAAGATGATTGCCAAAGCAAATCCGCGCATCACCTCGCCGCCGATTAGCGCGAGCGGCAGAATCGATAGAACCACGGTCAGCGAGGTCGCGACGGTGCGGCTGAGGGTCTGATTGATGCTGAGGTCGATCAGCGGCCGCAGCGGCATCGACCGGAATTTGCCGAGGTTCTCGCGGATCCGGTCGTAGACGACGACCTTGTCGGTGACCGAGTAGCCGATCAGGGTCAACAGCGCCGCCACCGAATTGAGGTCGAACTCGATCTGCGTGATGGCGAAGAACCCGATCGTCTTGGTCACGTCGAGGATCAAAGTGACGACGACCCCGACCCCGAACTGCCATTCGAACCGAAACCAGATGTAAAGGAGCACCGCAACGAGCGCGAGAGCGGTCGCCAGCAAGCCGTTGCGAAACAGCTCGCCGCTCACCCGCGCGCCGACGACCTCGACGCGCCGGATTTGCACATCGGGCAGCGCCGCCGCGACTCGGGCCGCGAGCAGCCGCTGCGCGTCCTCGAGCTGGGTCTTGTTGTCGAAGCGGACCAGAACATCCTCGGGAGAGCCGAATTCCTGCACCCTGAGGTCGCCAAGGCCCAGTGGTGCAAAGGCTTGGCGGATCGCGTCGGTCGCAAGCGGATGGGGGCCGCGCAGTTCGACCACGACCCCGCCGCGAAAATCGACGCCGAGATTTAGTCCCGGGTAAAAGAACAGCACCACCGAGATCGTGCTGAGCACCGCGGAATCCGCGTAGTATCATTTGTTTTTAATATATTAGAGCGAATTTCAAAATCGCACCACGCGTCGCCACCCGTTTTTGTGTGCTTGCCACAGTTGTGGCGGCGTGTATTTCTACCCGCATGCCACGTCCTTCCCGCTTCCCGCGCCGCCTGGGGCTCGCGATTAGCGAGGAAATGGAACGCGCACTTGACGACTGGCGCGCTCGTCAGCCGGGCGTTCCGAGCCGCCCCGAAGCAGCCAGGCGGCTGCTCGAGATCGCGCTGAAGGCCGAGGCCGGGAAATGCTGACCGCCGCCTGCATTCTCGCCTTTCTCCTGGCGGTTCCGTGGCGCTCGGCCAGGTCTTGGTCCCGGGAGGTCTCAAAGTCAACAGCACGGCTAGGGCCCCCGAAGAGTGAGAGATCCCACTACTCGCCTGCCGTGCTGCTCCTTTCAGTGGGTTGCGCGCCAGGTGGGGGCGCAAAAGAAATCGCGAAATGGCAAGCGTCAGAGAGGTTGAACAAGCGACCAATCGCCAGCGACTTTTGCTGGTGGCGGGCAAAGCCGGGCTGAAGCCCAAACACCTGAAGAAGATCAAGGCAATCTGCGCCAAGTACCGGGACGCGCTGGACGGCCGACGGGTTCGCCCCGACAGCGGTAATTCGGCGGCGCTCCCGTGATCGTCCCTGTCGGCAACCTGTGGTAGCCTGGGTCGATCACGGTATGATCGACCCGGAAGGTCGCTCCCGACGAGGTTCGCAAATGAGCGCGACGCCCGACAGCACCTTAGCCAATCCCGATCAGCGGATCGCCGATCTCGAACGTCAGCTTGCCGCGCGCACAGCCGAGCGCGACGAGGCATTGGAGCAGCAAACAGCGACGGCGGAGGTTCTACAGGTCATCAATGCGTCGCCTGGCGAGCTTGCACCTGTGTTCGACGCGATGCTCGAAAAGGCGACCCGGATCTGCGAGGGTGCTTTCGGTGTGCTCGCCACCTGGGATGGTGAAAGATTTCATCGAGTAGCCTTCCAAGGATTAACACCCGACCAGGTTGGACTGTTGCAGCAGCCGGTGACCCCCGTGCCGGGAAGCCTTGCAGATCGACTTGTCCGCGGCGAAAGTGTTATCAATACGGCTGACCTTCGCGAAGCCGACTATCCGCACGGGCCAGCGGCAGAGGCTTTGTTGCGCCGTGGTGCTCGGAGTTGCGCCCACGTGGCGCTGCGCAGAGACGACGCGCTCCTCGGTGCAATCGTTATTTACCGCCGGGAGGTCCGCCCCTTCACCGACAAGCAGATCGCATGCACGCCAAACGGCGCGGCTGGCCTCGGCATTCGCCGAACATGATCGGCGATCGTTCGCGGGTGTTGGTCCCTGATGATGTTGTTGTTCAGCCCCGTGCGACGAACGTGCGACGCGTATTCGGCGCACAAGTGATCGGCGAGGCGAACGGCCGAGATCAGGCGAGTTCGGCGAACGCCGAGGCGTTTTGTTGGCGATCACTGCGCTTAGCGACGCGCTGGCGGCCGAGCGGGCACGCGTCGAGCAGTTGCTAATGGATCTTGCTGATGCGCGGGCGGCGGAGCGGATCAGCGCTGATTCGGTGTCGCCTGCGACCGACACTGTCACAGCCGAGCCTGTTACTACGACAGACCCTCTGACAGTGATCGGGATCCAGACGCTGTCGCAGGCCGTTGAGATGCTGCGCGAGGACCTGGCGATCGCCAACAGCTCTCTGCTTTCCGAGCGAGAGCGGGTCGAGCACGCGGAGCGCAAGCTCGAGACGGAGCGCCAAGATGCCCGCAGGCGGATCGATGGTCTCTATGCGGATCTCGCCGATGCCCGCACCGCCGCAATGATCACCGGCTGCGAGGCCGCGGCTTTGCGGGCCCACGACGACCAGCGCCGCGAGTGGGGTTTCATGCGACGCCTGCGCTGGGCGGTCCGCAAAACATGATGGCTCAGTTTACTGCCTGGTGGTCCTTGCTGCTAGGCCAGCTCGCCGTTTGGTGGCCCTGGCTGATTGCCATCGCCGCGGGCATCGCAGCCCTTTTTTTCGCCTGGTGGGTTTGGTGGCGGCTACCGAAGCGGCAGGTCAACCGGTTGCGGCTCACCATCCGCGACCCGAAGGCGCGAGCCGACGTCGAGGACAATTTTCGGAAGACGATCGGCCAGCTGCTGCTCGCGGCCGCGGCGCTGGTCGGCGCAGGCCTAGCCTATCTGCAATTCACGGAGCAGCAGCGAAATACCCTGAAGCAATTCGAGACACAGCAGGACACATCCGGAAAGCAATTCGAAGAACAGCAGAAAGCGTCTCGCGACCTGCTCATCAGCAATCAGGTTGCGAAGGGTTTTGAGCTTCTAGGCAACAAAGACAAAGAACCGATGCAGCGGCTGGGCGGGATCTATGCGCTAGAGGGCGTGATGAACACCTCCGAGCAGTATCATCAGCCGGTTCTCGAAGCGCTGTGCGCCTTCGTGCGTGATAACACCAGAGCCAAAAAGGGTGAGGAGCCGCCGACCACCGACATCCAAGCCGCGCTCACAGTGATCGGAAGGCGTGCGCCAATAGGAAAACCCGTCCGATCGATGCGCCAGGCCGTGATTGGGGCACCCTATTTAGTCGGTGCGCATATTCCGAAGGCCAACCTGATCGAGGCCAACCTGAGCAATGCCTTCCTGAATGAAGCCTACCTGAGCGGCGCCCGCCTGAACGAGACCAACCTGAGCGGCGCCCGCCTGAGCGGCGCCCGCCTGAACGAGGCCGACCTGAGCGGCGCCAACCTGAGCAGCGCCAACCTGAGCCTCACTATGCTGATCGACGCCAGCCTGAACAACACCAACCTGAACAACGCCAACCTGAACGACACCCACCTAAACGGCGCCAGCCTAAACGGCGCGGACCTAAGGGGTGCGAGAAATATCTTCCAGACACAGTTGGATAAGGCCTGCGGAACAGACGTGAAGCTCGATCCCGGTCTGACAATCAAGCCGTGCCCGCCCCAATGATCGACAAACTGGCGGAACGAAGTCACTTCCGCCGCGGTGCGGTCGGGTAAAGAAACTGGGCCAGCCGCCGATCGCGCCGCTGTTGCCGGTCGACCAGCGGCTTGCTCTGCCGGCGGGAGCTTTGTAGCCGCCGCAGTTCGTCCATCAGATCGAGGATGATCTCGGTCTGTCGGCCGATCGGCCGGTCACCGCGCATCTTTTTCTGCAAGCCATCGGCCGTGAGCCCGAGCCGGCGGGCCGCCTCAGCCTAGCTCAAGCCGAGCCGATCAATACGGGCGCGCAACCGCTCGCCAGCCTTGATCCGAGCATCGGTCGCTTGCATCTCGCTATACACTGTATTACTATACGGCGTATAGTGATACGGCGTTTCAAAGAGCAAGACAATGGCACCGGTCTACAAGCGCACCTGGGCCGGCCAGGACGGCAAGGAGGTTACGCCGGATATTGTTGGGCCTGTCGTCGCGGTGATGGTACGACCCGAGCTGCAGCACGCGATCGAGCGGTTGCTTGATGGCTCGTTTAAACCGCGAACGACGCCCAAGAAGAACCCAAAACAGCTGGAGCTATTCGGGGCGAGCCGCTTCTGCGCTCCCGGCTGAATGCCTACGGTGAGGTTGCCGTTTGATCGTGTCCACACCGGCACATTGCCGGGGTTCTTGTGGGGCAGGGTGACTTGAACAAGCTCGCGAGGCAGATAGGCGGCGTCCTGCTTGGTGGCTGGCTCGCCAAAGATGACGGCTGATTGATCCAGTACCTTGCGCTGCGCGGCTGTCAGCGTCTTGCGCTGGTCGTTGATTTCGATGCGCTCGCGGAGTTTCGCAACGGTATCGCCAACCGGCTGGAAGCCGGGGAGTTGGTCGTCTGCCATATGAATTCCCCCGTGATCGGCTTTGCGCCGATTTGGGGGAGGCGTCAACGGAAAAGGGGCGGGCCGTGAAGCCCGCCCGGTCTTGGTTCCTCAATGCGTCCGGCGCTCACACCTAATGACATAAGCGGCTTTCTCGCCCTTGTATTCGAGATCCCGCAAGGCTTCGTCGTCGCTGCTGAGTGGATCGACGTATGTCCGCAGAAAGAGGCCGTTGCGGGACGCGCCTTCAAGCTCAGTGATCCGCCGCACGGCTTCCCCGATTGTCTCAAAACGCCCGACAAGGCCCCACTCTCGCGCTTCGTTCGTCATGTGCAACTGCCACACGGTCAGTGGTTTGCCAGTGACCGGGGCCAGTGTCAAAGTCCGATAAGATGGCTTCTGGAAAATCTAGTCGTCAAGAACCTAGTCGTCAAGAACCTAAGCTGATTGGTATTGGCGGCGGATTTAGTGGCTTTGAGAACCTCCAAGCTCATGGGGATTTCCAACCGCTTCCCGTTCTCGAATCTGGTTACCGTGACGATGCCGATTTTCTCGAACTTTGTCCCACCCGATACCCGACACGTCGGTAGCCGTGACGGGAAGGCGCACGTTCGGACGATTAAGGATGGGTATCCTAGGCTTCTTCTTCCAGACGAGGTCCCAGAACTTCTCCCCCTTGTACTGCCCGAACGGCCGCCGGATCAGTTGCTCGAACCCCGCATCTCGAAGAAAAGCGTCGAGGTCGCTGGTGCGAGGTGAGCCCACGCGCGGAGTGAAATCTGCCACTTCGGCCTTCACATACTTAAACCTGCGGAGCATTGAGCCCGCGCCCCTGAGTACCAGCAGCTCGGCTCCTTCCACATCCATAGTGAGGGCCTGATAGCGATCAGGAGAAATGTTCTCTCGGCGCATAAATGACTCTAAAGTAGTACTCTTGAGTTTCCGCGATTCAATATATTTGATGTCCGGCCATATATCCGGGATCGCGTCCATTTCCTGGATCGATGAAGATGCACCTCCGTTGTTCGCTATATTGAAGTTGTACTCTTTATCGTCCTGATCGGCAAGCAGCGCCTTGTATGCCCTCTGGCGGTCGAAGCCCTCGAGATTCTTCAGCAGGATATCGTATACTTCATCAATCGGCTCGACCCAGATGACATCGATGCCAAACCCACGGTAAAACTCACGCTCCTGCCCAGTGTTGGCGCCAACATGAATAATTCCGGTCACGTTGCGAAGATGACCATCAAGAAACTCAACTTCATTGAACCAGTCCTTGTACAATCTCTGGCTCAACCAACCCTTCGGCTTGTACAGGTCCTCGCGCAATTCAGTGATCGTCTGCAGCGCATCGGCCTGCTGTGTCGCCATTGCGCTTTCTAGCGCGGCGATGCGGCAAACGTCGCTGTAGCGCTGATAGTCGTCGACCGGAAAGCTGAGCTTTGGAGCGAGTTCCATGTGCTCGTTCGCCACATAGTAGCGGTTGAGAACGTCCGTGAACACAAAGGTGTAGCCGGCGGCCAGAACCAGGGCATCCCACTCTTGATAAGTGGGAACGTCCAAACGGTTCGGCTCGGTTGCCTCTATAACCAATATCCAGGGATGATAGCGTTTGAAGTCCATGCCGCGCAGCACGGCGCCTTCATGCCCTTCCACGTCAATCTTCAGGAAATGGATCTCGCCGGCAACATGCTCCTCGCAGATGTTAGTCAGGGTTCGTGCAGGCACGGAGTAGGAGCTGCCCTTGAGGCCCGCCTGCGCATGCTTTTCCGCAATCTCCTTAACCAGCGTCCCGAGTTGCCCTTCCACCGCATGGAATATCACCTCGCCGGAATCATCGCTCACCGCCACCTGGAGGTTGATGTCGCGCGGCCGCGCACTGAGGAATGCCGAGAATAGGCTCGCCGATGGTTCGATATTGATGCCCCGCCAACCATGATCGTAGAAATGTTTCGTCACGCTGTCTTGTACGGGGTCGTAGGCACCAACATCGATATAAAAACCCTCCGAGTGATGTACATGATGCAAGGCGCGATGCAGAAGCACATCTTCACGGGCCTGTGCATAGCTGATCATGTTTGGAGTCTCCCCACTTTAATTCGGGTCTGTGGCCAGACCGGCGACAAGGAATGGTTCGGGCGGTGCCTCCCATCGCTGAAAAACCGGAATTACCCACTGACTAGGCGAATAGAAAATCTCATGAGACTCTTGATCGAAGGTTTCATTTCAAACGCACCTGGACGAGGGCCAGACACTTCGGGCCAGTTCCGGCCAGCGGCCGGCGCGCGGCAAACATCACGCTGTTCCGCCCGCGATTGCGATTGGCTGCGTCACATGAATTGCGTTGCCGCTGTCGCTTAGCTTTTGGAGCCACACCCTGCAGAGTTCGAGGCCGCCAACAAAGCCGAGTTCCTGGGCAACCATCCAAACCGCGGAAGGCCGTGGCACTCGACCATCACGTTTCACAGACATGGTCAAGTGGCGGGTCAAACCCGTTGGATGGCCGGTTTCGATCCAAAAAGTGACGAGGAAATCCATCCGAATCATCACTGTCTGCGCGGACACTTGCCTTGTGTACGCTGCCTTCCCGCCTGGTGCGTCAATCCGTTCTTCCAGCCCCGTGATGTTAACCGGCGCCTTGGTGGCCTGATCGCGCAGCCGATGAAGTGCCTCGCGCTCGCGCTGCCCGAGAAGAAGCGTCGCCCCCTTCATGGTTACTTGCGCCGGAGAGCCTCTAGTTCCGCCTCAAGATCGCGAACCCTACGATTCAGGCTGGCCACAATACAAAAATCAGCGGGAATTGCAAACGCGGCGTTGGCACGCTCGGCGTGCTCCTCGGCCACGTAATACCGGTTGATTCTCCATTCGTCGGCAAAGACAAACCGTAGTGGTGATCGCAGACATACGGCTCTCCCAGGCATCGTACCTCTGAAAGTCGGTTCTCATTGGGTAATGGCATTCGATGCACAGGAACCAGGGGCGATAACTCGATACGCACTAATCCTCGTAGATTTTGGCACAGCCTGCGGCTTTCAACGCTGCCCGCCGTCGCCAGAACTAGCCATGGATGCCCGGGTATTGTCTGGTCCTGGTGCCATAATCGGCCCTGCATGGGCCGACGGTCTTATAGAAGGCAGATCCTGACCGGTAATGCTGACAAAACTGCCCGATGGAGCCGACATAAACGGCTGATTCGCCGAGAAGTGGCTGTATTCGAATACGTCAATCCCTTGCAGCCGAATAATCACACCGCCGCCGGGAGTGCATCTCGTGCCGCAACCCGCAGTGATGAATGTATCGATGTACGCCACTCCTACCTGCGCCAAGTTCAGCCGGACGTTGTTTGATGGAATGCTGAATATCGGCTTTCCGGCAGCGCAGGCAAAACCGCTCTGATCGCCCCATACATAAACATTCGTCATATAAAATTCGGCGATGGTGCCGTTGCCGTTCGGCATCGTCATCGCTTGGCATACCTGATTGAACATCACGTTGGAGAATTGTGTTGCTGACGTCGCGAAGGTAAGTGTCCCAAAATTGTTGGTGACGGTGCTGTTGGTGACCTGAATTGCCGACTTTGTTGAGAAGAAGTTGATGTTGCTGAACTGCGGGGCCGCGACATAGGACATGTCGAAACCGATCAGATCGGCCCGCTGATAGGCACCCATCGATGCGATACTGAAGTTCCACGAAGGCGTGAATTCGACATGGTCGACCAGCAGCGGATTGTCGATCCGGTGGAAGCGAATGCCAGTGTTCAGGCAGGCGTTGCACCAGATGTCCTTGATCTTGATCTGCGAGCCCGAATAAGCCGCGTAATCCGACGTGCCCTCGAGGTCGATGGCGTTGCTGGTGGAGGTGAACGTCAAATCATGCAGGTAGAGACCCTGCCAACCACCGGTGCTCGTCGTGGCAATGACAAAGGGATAGACGGTCGGCGTCCAGGTTCCGGAGGCGGGCGGCGTCGGCTGCGGGTTACCGAAGTTGATGTGGTCGATCTCGATCCCCTGCCCGTTGACGATGATGCAAGGGCCGGAAGCGCTCGTGCAGTTGATCGCCGGCGAGGTCGTCGGCGGCCACAGATTGATGTCCGAATTCTGCCCCTGATAGTATGAAGAGCCCACGCCGAACAGTCTGACATTGCTGGGGATTGTAACGGTTCCAGCAACCGTGATCGGGCAGTTGAAGCTGACAATCCCGCCTTTGGCACTGTTTGCCGCGTTCACCGCAGCCTGCAGCGCCGTCGTCGAGTCGATCGAGCCGCAGGTCACACCGTGCTTGATTGCATCGATCCAACCGGCCGGCCCTCCTTTAGCGATAGCCAAGGGCCTGATTGAGGGCTGATGCTGGGACCGGGCAATCATCCGTGAACGGCGGGCCGTTTAGGTTCGGGTTCGGAACGCAGCCGACCTGGGCATGTGCTTGGGACGCGAACAGGAGCAACCCACACATTATGAACAGGAGACAACGCACTGAGCACTCCCGAACACGAACTCGCTCGGCACCGGGTAGGGCGGCCTAATAGTCTAGCACCTCGGTGCGGATGTTGATCGCGCCGATGTGAGGGGGGCAAGGGCAAATTTGTCATAACATCACAACTGCGACTTTGAGCTGTAGCAGCAATATAGAAATGACACCCCTCTGCAAAGTTGACGTGACACTTCCGCGGATTCTGGGGTCGCGGGGG
>Ga0310909_10000377_pt1 | contig 22541 bp, 25 predicted proteins | sample GREbulkMGT000H_FD_203449 | JGI IMG/M metagenome (GOLD analysis project Ga0310909, IMG submission 203449) | Lab enrichment of tropical soil microbial communities from Luquillo Experimental Forest, Puerto Rico - GRE.bulkMG.T000H | ecosystem: Environmental > Terrestrial > Soil > Tropical forest >... | reverse complement strand
CCACCGAGGCGCTGCAGCTGAAGTTGCTGGGTAGCAGCAGCCAGGCAGTTCCTTCGACAGTACGCAGCGCGAATCCTGAGGCGTATCAGACATACCTGCAGGCGAGTTACTTCACTGGGCGTGGGACCGGCAAGGAAGACCTTGGCAAGGCCCTCGCCTACTCCGACGCAGCTATCAAGCTCGATGACAAATATGCACCAACTTGGGCTTTGCGAGCATCGGTGCAGAACATGATGGCGCAGTACGGCCTGACCGAAGTTTCAGAAGGTTATCGAAAGGCCCGCGACGACGCGGAGCGAGCCATTGCCCTCGACCCTACCTCGGCCTCAGCCTATCTGGCGTTAGCGCAGACGCAAATCTTTTACGACTGGGATTGGGACGCCGCCAACACCTGCCTCACGAAAGCGGCTGTCTTGGAACCTAGTAACGCCGAAGTCTTCAGCATCCGTTCACACCTATCCGTGGTATTGGGCAACCTCGATGAGGCAATCAAGCTTGCTGAACAGGCGGTCGCGCTCGAACCTCTTCGTGCCAATTCTCATTTGAGCCTGGGATACATGCTGTTCCTGTCGGGTCGATACCATGAAGCCCGGGCCGAGCTGCAGAAAGCCCTAGACCTGAACCCGCAAGCGGCCCGTGTCCATGTCTCTCTCGCCAAAATTTTCATCGCAGAGGGAAAGCCGCAGCTGGCACTCGCAGAAATTGAGAAGGAACCAAGCGGGTGGGGAAAACTCACGGGACAAGTATTGGTTTATCGCGCGCTTGGCCGTGAGCAAGACTCGAATACTGCTCTGGCCAAACTTATCGGGAAGCATGACACTGATTCGGCCTATCAGATCGCTCGGGCGTATGCGTTTCGTGGCGAGTCCGACAGGTCTTTTGAATGGTTGGAGCGTGCCTACAAACAGCGAGACTCCGGATTGCCCGACATCAAGACCGATCCGTTATTGAAAAATCTGCGCCACGACCCTAGATACACCGAACTGCTCAAGAAAATGCACCTGCCGAAATAGTAGTGGTGGTTGCACCAGGACAGCCGTCTGACAGTTTCAATTTCCTTCTCAATAACTCTCATCGTTCCTCAAAGTAATCATTAGATCCACGTTTCATCGCAAGGAATTCCGAAGGATTCGGCCCAAATAGGCACGTTCCTGCACAACACGATCTCCCCGCTATGGTTTTCTAATTGCGCTGGTAGCGAATGCTTGTCCTTAAGGAGAAATTCAATGAGTACTACAGCTCAAAAAAAGGAGTCGTTCACCCACAACGCTAGGGTGTCAATTCGCACAGCCCCGTCAATCAAACATCATCCGGGATCCAAACGTTATTACTTTGACGTGGGCCTTGGTTCCGTATGTTTAGCGGGTGCTGATACCGGAGGAGCGTATTGCCTTCTGGAGGTGAGTCTCGCGCCTGGGATAGGCGTGCCTCGTCATACGCACACGCGCGAGGATGAAACGTACTATGTCACCTCCGGAGAGCTGGAGGTCAAGGTCGGAGATGAGATCTTTGTTCTCAAGCCGGGCGATACTCTCTTGGCCCCGCGCAACATTCCCCACGAGCTACGTAATTCTGGCAACGCTATAAATCACTATCTCCTCGTATTTTCACCGTCAGGGTTCGAGGAGTTCATTATGGCTACGGCGCTTCGCGCACCGGACAATGCGGTCGCTCCGACCGAACGGCAACTTCAGGTTGGAGACCCTTCCGTTGCTGTTCAAAATGTCCACAAACTTGCCACCGATTATGGAATTCTTTTTGGATGACTCGTGGCAAGGTCAATCCTAGCAAGTCTGTTTTTGCTTCATGGCGCGATTGGCGACCGCGTGTCGAACGCGGTCGCATGCATAATTGCCCTGATATCAACAAGAAGTCTGCTAGCGGTCGTTACGGTCACAGTTGCGTTCGCCCTGCTCCGGGAAGCCACTGATGGAGAGAGCCGTCAAGGAGCTGTGCTGTCAGAGACCCTACTACGGACCGGCTCTTCTTGGGATGGCGAGCCTTATAAATCTTACCTCTCGGGGCAGCCGGAGCTGACAATACTGAAAATCACTCTCGCGCCTCACACTAAACTTGAATGGCACAGTCATCCAATGCCAAACGCTGCCTATATCCTCTCCGGAGAACTCACCCTTGAGAGAAAAAGAGATGGAAAGAAGCAGCATTTTGCCGCTGGCCAAGCAGTTTCGGAGACAGTTGACACACCCCACCGAGGAATCACGGGAGACGAACCCGTCATAGTCATCGTGTTCTACGCTGGAATTGCAGGCACGCCACTCAACTCACCTGCGCCGTTGCATCAGTCCCAATGATGACTGATGAGTGGTCTGTAGCAGCTTCGAATCTGAGACTCAAAGCCCAGCGGCACTTTGCGCGAGTGTTCCGGACGGCGCGCAGAGCAAGCCCCCAGAGAATAGGCGCCACGGCGCGACTGGCGGTTCGGAGACCCGCCCTGATGATAGGGTGACGTTGGCTTAACAATTGAGACCCGCAGTTGTTGATCGCATTGCCTCGCGGAGCCACGCATGAGGCGGATCGGTGTTGAGCCTCGGATGCCAGGCCATCAAGAAGTGAAACCCCTGCAATTCCTGCGGTGCTTTCACAACGCGCAACTCGCGGTTTCTTTCAATAGCTGACCGCATTCCACTGGTTACAGTGAGTACAAGTTCTGTGCCGGGCAGGCATTGCAGGGCCACACCGAAATAAGGCAGTCGAATACACGAGCTGCGCTTTGCACCGACAGCCGCTAACTGCTTGTCCGGAATTGTCTGAACCGCAGCATACGTAGACACAACGATGTGGCTCGCGGCCAGGTATTGCTTGAGTGAGAGCAGGTCGCCAAAGCGGCTGTCACGCGCCACGGCGCAAATCCAATCTTCCCGGTAGAGCCTTTCAGACTGAAAGTGCGACGGAAGGAGCCCGTCATCAATGTGGAGAACAAGATCGAGTTGCCGTGCTCCACTAGCTCCGCAATGCCGCTCTGCCATGGAAGAAATTCAAACTGCACTTGGTAACGTCCGTTTGCGTATCGCCGACACAACCGCGGAAGCACAACGGTACAAACATTGTCAGGGCCGGAAATGCGGAAGTGACTCTTCTCGTGGATGGGATCGAACGGATTCGGCGCAACCAGATGCTCCATCTTTGGTAGCAAGCTCTCAAGCTCGTGGAGGATCTTGCGGCCTCGCACAGTGAGTTCGAAACCGTGCGGCGAGCGGACCAGAAGGGCATCCCCAAACATTGCGCGGGCTCGCTGCAGTGCCCGGCTTACGGCAGGCTGGCTCAGTAGTAGCCGGGAAGCCGCCGCCGTAATGCTTTTTTCCTCTGCAATCGCGGCAAATGTGATCAGGAGGTTCAAATCGACTTGGCGTAGTTTCTCTAGACGCATGGGGGCTATGACTATTATGCATGAGCCGCATGCGGCCGTCTTCTCATCTTTGTGAGTGTTAGTCAGCGATGCGCAGCAAGGAGAAATTTAATGGGTTCAGCAAACGAGTTGCAGAAGAAAAGGGTGGTCGTCCTAGGTGGGTCGTCGGGAATTGGGTTCGCTGTCGCGGAGCTGGCGGCATCGCGGGGAGCCAAGGTCGTTATCGCCTCAAGCAACCGGGAAAGAGTTCAGAAAGCGATTGAATCCGTCGGCGGAGAGGCACAAGGGCAAGTGGTAGATGTCTCGGAGGAACGGGATGTCGCAACTTTCTTTACCAAGCTTGGCGCTCTCGATCAATTAGTATTTACCGCTGGCGATAGCCTGCATTTGCGCGACCTCGCTACGACGGATCTAGGACAGGCGAGACGCGCTTTTGAGTTGCGCTACTGGGCTGCGCTCGCTGCGGTCAAATACGGAAGCCCGCATATTCGCAATGGTGGTTCGATCGTACTCACCACGGGAGTGGCAGGCCGGCGCCCACGCAAGGGGTGGGTGGTTCCCGCAAGTGTTTGCGGAACCATCGAGGCGTTAACACGCGCCCTGGCCGTTGAGCTGGCGCCGATTCGCGTTAACGCAGTATCCCCTGGGGTCGTCAGGACGAACCTCTGGCAGAGCATGAGTGCAGCAGAACGGGAGCACCTGTATGAGAGCGTGGGCAACAGCCTGCCTGTGGGCCGCGTCGGCGAACCTTATGACCTAGCCCAGGCCTATCTATTCTTGATGCAAGAAGGATTCGGCACTGGCCAAACACTTGTGGTCGATGGTGGAACCGTTCTGGTCTAAGGCGGTAGAGATACGTCCATATCCGAAGGAGCGGCTGGCACGACGCCAACCTGACGCAGCGGGCCAGTGCCCCCACCGGGCCCAACACGCCGGTGGGCGATCCCCACGGGTTCGCCTCTGAGGCGCAAAACAACGTTATCGTTATCTACGGGACCAGCGGCAACCACATCTTCCAACTGTTTTGGGTTGATACCGAGAAGGACCGCGGAAACGTCCAGAATGCGTTGCGCGAATACTTCGGGCAGCGCGACCACGGCTCGTCTCCCCATCCGGTGCACGAGGTGCTTCCCGTCAATCGGGATGCACTCTCATCCTCCGTTCGTAGGTACTTTATCAAGGGAGGGAGAACGCGATATACCTTGGTTGACGGGACCACACGAGATGTGGAAACGAAGAATGGTGAAGTGCAGATCCTTCCACGAGTCACCCACTCCGGGGAACAATTAGACGACATAGACGAAATCCTCGTGGAATTGAAACAATAAGGCGACAGACCAACGGGCGCTGCCGTGACAGTTCCACAAACGATGATGACAGCAAGTGACCCGAGTAGCCTCAGACAACGCGAAGTCCTATCTGTGCAGACTTATTCATAACGCAACGCCGCCATGGGATCGATTCGCGTGGCGCGCCGTACCGGTATCGAACATGCCAGCAGGGCAATTACGGTCAAAACCAGCCAGACTGCCACAAATGTGAAAGGATCGGCCGGTGTTACGCCGTAAAGCAAGCTGGTCAGGAAGCGTCCCAGAACCAAAGCAATCGCAGTTCCGACGGCTGCGCCCACAAAGGTAAGCTGCAACCCTTGTTTCAAGATCAGCCCAAGCACTTGCAACGGCCCAGCTCCCAGAGCCATACGAAGACCGATCTCTTGAGTGCGCTGTGCCACGGAATAGGCCAGCACGCTGTACAGTCCCATCGCCGCAAGGAACAAGCCCATAGCGCTCAAGACGCTCAGCAGAGTTGCGGCGATGTTTGCCCCAAACAACGAAGCCGCAATGTATTCCGTCATGGGTTGCGCATCGAAGATCGTCAACCCAGGGTCAATTGCGGCGGTTGCGGTGCGGATGGATTGGATGGCCTCGTTGACGGAGCCTGAAGTACGCACATGGAACGACAGACCATACTCCGGCCGGAAAATCTGGCGGATTGGAATGTAGAAATAAGGCTGTGGACTTTCGGTCACGCGATGATACTTGCTGTCTTTCGCGACTCCAACGATCGTGAACCACTCACCCCATCCGTGCACCTTGGTTCCGATGATAACGCGATTCGGCAGGAATCGGCGGACAAACTCCTGATTGACGATCATGACCTTCTGCGATGAGCCAGCATCGCGCCAGTCGAAGTCGCGTCCCTCGAGCAGCGGAATTCTCATCGAAGCAAAGTAGCCTGGAGAAACGAGGTCGCGATAAATCTTCATGTTCTCGTTGCGCCCTGGAACATAGCCTTCGACTTCAATCGTCTCCCAGTTTCCACCGTGAAAGCCCAGTTGGGGCGAATCGTCGTAGCTTACGGCAGTCACACCGGGCAATTGCTCCAGGCGGTCCTTCAGGCGACGGCAAATGTTGTCGACTTGCTGCGCGTTGTAACCGGTCGTCGAAAAATCAAACTGCGTCAAGGCCACACCATCGGGAGAAAACCCCGGGTCCGCCGCTTGAGCGCTCCGCAGACTCCTGAGGAACAACCCTGCTCCAACCAGCGCAATTACGGCTAAGGCCATCTCGGACACGACCAGAAGTCCGCGCATCTGGTTGGTATGAGCGCTTACAAATCCACTCCTGCTGCTCTGCTTCAACGCTTCATTCATGTTAGCGCGAGCCGCGTGGAATGCCGGAATCAAACTTGCCAGCACAGCAACGAACACGGCCAACGCCGCGGAGAACGCAAACACCTGGCGGTCCATTGGCGCGGCAAGCATGGCTGGTCTGGAGACCGCGGGAAGAAGCCAACGCAAAGCATCGCCCAGCCAATGCGCCAGCAAAAGGCCGCCGATAGAACCCGCGATAGCCATCAACAAGGTTTCGGTGAAAAGTTGAGTGGCAACCCGCCTCGGCTTCGCACCCAGGGCGAGGCGGATGCTGAACTCCTTAAGTCTTCCCGTAGCGCGGACTAACAGTATGTTCGCTAGATTTGCGCAGACAATAAGGAGCACGACGCCGCCGGCTCCCATGAGAATGGTGACCGGCGTGAGCAGGGTCGCCTGCGTGCTGAAGTGCGATTGCCAAACGGGCAAGACGGTGGCGCCGATGCCTTGATTGGAATCGGCGTCAGCGACTGCCATTCGATTCGCCAGAGATTGGATCTCTGCGCGCGCTTGCGCAATTGTCACGCCAGGAGTGAGACGCGCCATCAACATGAAGTTGCGCGTGTTGCGGTCTTCCAGCATCCACGTGCCGGTATGCGTCAATTGTCCATACATCGTGAGTGGTACCCAGAACGAATAGTCGAGACCGGCCTGTGCGCCGTGGAAAGTTTCGGGAGCCACGCCGATGATGGTGAAAGGAGTGCGATTGATTCGGAGCATGCTGCCGACAGCCGCTGGATCGGAATGGAAGTGCGACTTCCAGTAGCCATGGCTGATCACAACGACAGCATGCGCATTTTGTGTGTCGTCCCGTTCCTCCTTGGAAAAGAAACGGCCTAGCTCGGGTCGAATCCCCAGCATGTCGAAGATACTGCCAGATACAACAGCACCCCAGGCCCGCTCGGTGTTTGGCGCGTCGCCGACGGAAAAAACATAGCCGCGATAAGCGGTCACATTCTGAACGAGCTTCAAATGATCACGAAAATCGCGGAAATCCAGATAAGAGGTGGTGATGGGTTCGCCGTTCGGGGCTGTATTTTCAATCGCTACGACGCGCTCCGGCTGCGTGGCGCCGGGCAGAGGATTCAACAGCAGGGAACGGAACCAACTGAAGATCGTGGTGTTTGCGCCAATACCAACTGCGATCGTCAGAATAGCGACAAGTGCCACTGTGGGTGCATTGCGAATTGTCCGTAGCGCGGTGCGAATGTCTTTGATCAGGTCGTTCACCACCGTTGCTCCCTCCTACTGGTAGCGCAACGACGCCATGGGATCGATCTTCGTTGCGCGGATCGGCACGGAAATCGCAGCCGCGGCAACCGCCGCGAACACTGCGAGCGCCGTTAATAAACTCATTATTCCGAACATCCGCAGGCCGTACAGCTGGCGAAGAAGGATCTTCTCCCCCGGTGCTTCGATCTGTGCGGGAATCCAAACGATGTTTTCGGGGATGAGGGCGCCGACGCCGCGAACCTCCAGCACCATTGAGCCAATTTTCACACCCTCTGACCAAACGGTAGCGCGGCCGACGGATGGCGCTGCGGGGCGGAACCGGGAAAGTCCGAAGGTCACGCCATCAATCAGCAGGACGGTGGCGCGCAGCATCATGATCCTGCGAATCAGTTTTGCTCGTGCGTTTGATGGGCGAGGAATAACCATAATCGAGATTTCTATTTAAGGTAAATGCATGCCAGTAACCGTACGTTCCTGTTTGTAATGTCCTCATTCTGTATGGCTTGGGCGCGTCCAACCGACAGGTAACTGGCGGAAAAGTGTCCGCTTATGGGATTTGCCCTCTCGCTATTGGTCAGGATGCGTAGGTGCCACGACGGGACCGGCACTGTAGTGCCGTCCGCTTGGTACAAATCATAATGGACCATGACGGAAATTGCCTATTCTTTGCGAGTGCTTGAAGAAAATGGCGGGGCGCGTGTTTGTAGTAACTAGTTGTAATTTCACGGCGCCGATCGCCACTTCTGGCGCTCTAAGTAATCCTCTGGAAGTCTTGAAAAGAAATCAGCCAGCACTACCTGTGCTGGGGGGGGATCTATGCGACTGGGAAGTTTGGTTTGAAGTGGACGGCGCCGTGGGCCCGATATTTGGGAATTTAGGTATCGAGATCGCCCGCATGACGGCCGGCGAATCTATCGACGGATCACGGTCGGCACCGTGAGGCAATTCAGGACCGCAGCGTCCGCCCGGAAGGGAATTGCCGGGCTGATAAGAGCGATCAACTTTGGAGTCGTGCGGGTAAGGGCGACTGCGCTGACGGTCGGTGAATTGGTTGAGCACTATCGACAGCGCGAGTCGGCGTCAGACAAGACTTGGAAAAGCTACTCGACCAAACGCGGGTACAAAAGTTACTTGAAAAATTGGATCGTGCCACACTGGGGAAACTACAAACTCCCGGACGCCAAAACGATAGAAGTAGAAACGTGGCTTAGAAACCTTTCTCTGGCCAAATCGAGCTCTGCCAAGATTCGTAACATCTTCAGCGTCCTGTTCAACCACGCATGCCGGTACGATCTCTTCGATCGAAACCCAATCGCGCTGGTCCGTCACAGTGCTAAAGGTCGTAGGATTCCTGACGTGCTCACAGTCGAGGAGACGCAGCCGCTGTTATCAACGCTGTCAACTAAAGAACGCACGATGGTGTTGATGGCTGTGGGTAGCGGCTTAAGGCGCAGCGAACTCTTCGCCTGAAGTGGAAGGATGTGGACTTCGCCGCGAAACATCTTAGCGTTACTCGTTCGATCGTCAGTCAGGTCGTCGGCGTTTGCAAGACAGAAGCGTCACAAAAACCCGTGCGCCTTCACGAGTCTCTGGCTCAAGCTTTGCTGGAATGGCGTAGACATACTTCCTTCCGCAAGCGAGAAGATTGGGTCTTCGCCAGTCCGCACTCCAATGGTAAACGCCCTTACTGGGCGCAACCGATCATGAGATACCACGTCGCTCCCGCGTCGCGGAGAATCCAACTGCAAAAGCGCGTTGGATGGCACACCTTCCGTCACACGTTTGCTTCGCGCCTCCTGGAACGAGGTGTGGACATCATGACCGTGAAGGAATTGTTGGGACATTCGACCGTCACCGTCACAATGCGCTACACCCATTCCAATCTCGATTCCAAGGTCGCCGCAGTCGGAAAACTCGCGGGCAACTGCTACAATCCAGCTACACCGTGCACCAAATTGCAGCAGTCGCCACCCAACGTGTCACAGATTCGCCGCTAACCCAAAGACTACGTTAGAATTAGAAGTGGAGGAGTGGGTGAGCGGTTGAAACCGGCGGTCTTGAAAACCGTTAGGCTCGAAAGGGTCTCGGGGGTTCGAATCCCCCCTCCTCCGCCAGCGCTGGGCTCGCTAGGGCCACCGGGATGGGAATACTTTCGTAATTTTGGTGCCGGCCGAAATTCCCGGGGCATCACGGTCGTCGCATGGGTACACGATGAAAAGTTAGGCCAAAAGACTATCGACACTGTCGCACGTCCGAAAAACTCCCAGAAATAACAATTTCCGGATGCGCATTTGTTAAGCTACAGGCGTGCAATCGAGCGGCATCAAACGTATCCTGCGAAATTATGCCTGGTATTTCTCCATCTGGACGATGCTGGGCCCAGCTGGCCCATGCGCAGCTGAGCGCGTTGAAGATGCGGCTACAGCCGCATTTTTTTGTACGACACTTTGAATGCCATCATCGTGCTGGTTCGCCAGCAGAAGGGCAAACAAGCGGAGGAGATGCTATCCCAACTTGTCCCAATGCGCTGCCATCTGTGCCCAAACCCTACTGCCCGAGCCGACCGGCGTCTTTAGTTCTCAACAATTTAGGGGCGCGCAAGAGCGCAGTCACCCGGCTTGATAACTAATAAAAGCGGCGCATTTTGGGGAAGACGGTGACTTGCGGCACTGGGGCCGAGCCTCGCCACGCGAGGAGAAAAAGACGCCAGAAATGTTGGCGCTATATCCTATCCCAGGCTGCGCTCGCTTCGTCGGCCGTGAAAACTTGGTGAAACGGGACGACTTGGTGGGTGTTGAAATTGGTCGAATTTGCACACTGTTTTTTCGTTGCTTTCTTCGAACTTCCGGTATCCTCTGCTGGGGCACGTAAAGCAGCCCAGTGCTCGCACTGTTCTAAACATGTTCTTGGCGCGCAAACTGTCGGTACTCCTTCACCGGTTGTGGGTGAGTTGGAGACGTTTACGAACCGCTGAGCAATAGCCAGAGGTCGATAGCCCAGCACAGCATAAGAGTTTGCACCGAGCCGCCGAACATGATCGCCGAGTTTAGTGAGTGCGACAAGCGCCTGCGTCCACTCCCACCGGAAAAGGTGAGAAAGAGGACGATTATCAGGTGGCCGCTCCTACTGGCACCTAGCGAAATCTCACAACCACGAGTGCGGATGGAGGAGTGGCGACGGAGACAGCTTGGCTGAAAGAAGAAATGGGAAGAATCACAAGAACGCTTGACAGGGAACTGCGGCTGACGTAACCCCAGTGAATCAAGCATCTTTTAAACGAGGCGACCTCGAGACTGGTAGTTCTTACAGTTGAACGGATATCGATTTGTCTACACAGTAAGGTGGCCTGGTTCCTGCGAGGCCAGGCTGAAGAATGAGTTGCCGAAGAAAGGTTTGCCTGCGCGGAACCGCTTGGAGCGCCTGGAGATTTGGAGACGGGGTGAAAGGGAGTAACGGACCAGCACGCTATTCCTGACCGGTTTGTGCGGTGCGTTTGTTTGCTACACGCTCGGAGTGTGACGCTCGTCACTGACTTCGGCCTCTTCTGACGTAAACGTCCCAGCTCACTTAACCTTTCAGGGGGTGTCATGTCTTGCTCAGGGGCCCTCCTTCCGCATTCTCTTATCGAGCCGCTCGAAAAAAGAAAAGCGATTGCGCCTAACTCGGTGGCTGGATTCCTTTTGATAGACACCTCACTGAATCCCATCTCGTTCAATGAGGAAGCGATACAGATCCTCAGCTACCCGGACAATCTTGCGAATCTAAGGCGGCCCGGCGTCTTCCTTGCCAGAAGGATTCGCTCAATCTTGGTAACCCAGCAATCCTCGAGTGAATCGGCTTTTGTGACAGAGTTCCGGTCGGGCAGGAGGCGTTATTTTTGTCGGGCTTTTCTCGTGGGTTCTGATATCAAGAAGCCTTCTCGGCCAAGCTTAGCGGTCTTGCTTGAAAGAGGTCCTTCTGAAGTCATTCCTCTGTCGCAGGTCTCTGAGCAATTCAACCTGACTCAACGCGAGCGAGAAGCGTTGGGGCATTTGCTACAGGGACTGGGCAGCAAGGAGATCGCGAACCGAATGAATATCAGCACCAACACAGTGAAAGCCTATCTGCGGCTGATCATGATAAAGACCGGGGTTTCTTCCCGGGCGGCGATTTCGTGGAAGGTTATGATGCAATCCCGCTTTGCTTACGGGGCTGCTCGTCAGTGCCTGCAATAAGGTCTACCCGGTAGGTATTCGGGGAGGGGAAACGGGAAACTATCGCACGCATCCTCGTCTTCCCGTACGACGCGGGGAACCGCGATGTGCCGGCCAGCGTAGGGGTTGCGAGCATGCACTCGACATTTCCTATCGGTGAAGAACAACAAGCTTGCGGCTGGAGATTCGGGGCTGCGAAAGCCTGCGTCGCAAAGTGAACGTGCTCGGAATACTTGCAGGAGTCCCGGCGTGAAGACCATTTCGCCGCTAAAAATCAATGCGGTTTCTGCCGTTGAACCGAATGGGACTCCGACGAGACAGAAAGAGGCTCCGTCTAGGTTGGCGGCCGGATTCCTTCTGATGGACACCTCGCTGAATCCCATCTCGGTCAATGCGGAAGCCGTACAGATCCTCAGTTTTCCGGACAATCTTGCGAATCTAAGGCGCCCGGGCGTTTTCCTTGCCGGAAGGATTCGCTCGCTCTTGATAAACCGGCAATCCTCGAGTGAATCGCCTTTTGTGACAGAGTTCCGGTCGGGCAGGAGGCGTTATTTTTGTCGGGCTTTTCTCGTGGGTTCTAATACCAAGAAGCCTTCTCGGCCAAGCTTAGCGGTCTTGCTTGAAAGAGGTCCTTCCGAAGTCATTCCTCTGTCGCAGGTCTCTGAGCAATTCAACCTGACTCAACGCGAGCGAGAGGCGTTGGGGCATTTGCTACAGGGACTCGGCGGCAAGGAGATTGCGAACCGGATGAACATCAGCCCCAACACAGTGAAAGCCTATCTGCGACTGATCATGACCAAGATGGGAGTCTGTTCTCGTTCGGCAATCTTTGGGAAAGTTCTTATGTCTGCGCAGTTGAACGTCCGGAGCGCAGGCTTCAACCACGACTCTTACGAAGCAGAGAACTGCAGATGAAGGAAGCTCCCGCCGCTCCGGCATTCTCGTGCCGAGAGCAGAGCCGTCATTATGCTGCCGAGTTCAGAATAGCCAGGGACGTAGCCTGTGCGTTCTGAGCAAACGATCCCAGAGTCATCTCTCGCTCGTTGTGACATAGCCACTACGCGGATCCACCCGACAATTCCTACGCTGATGCGGGTCGAATCGACTCGGAAAGTTTCCAGGATCGACAGATACGAGATCGCGAGAATCGAACTGAAATTCGTGCGGAAGTTCTTTTCCAATTATTATCACATCAGCTGTCTTCGTCTCAACTTTTGGACTAGTCCAGAGACATAACCCTTTGGATTAGCCCGATGAGCTAACCCATCGGCTTAAGTAGTCGGACGAGCCTAGCTAGGTAGTAGACGAAGTCGAGCAATCATGAGAAATGACTAATGGGGAGTTTATCTATCTTGCGCACATTCATGGGACAAGCAGATTCACACCAACGAAGATGTCCATCGCAAGCTGGACAGGAAAACCGCGGCGGCACAGGACAGTGAGCGTGCCTCCGACGATCTCTTGAGCTCCTGAAATTCTTCATTAGGCTCCCCGAGGATGGAGTCAAGGGGCGGTAGCTTGGCTGGCTAGGAGCTCCGACACGACATTTGCGAGCTCTATTCGTGAAACAGTTACGGATCTACGAAAGATGAATCCTTCATGGTACGTCTTGCGAGTAAGAAGTCGGTTCGAGAATACTGTCGCTGCACATTTGCGCGGAAGAGGATACGAATTGTTTCTGCCGCTGTACAAGTGCCGACGGCGATGGTCGGATCGATATAAGGAAATCGAGCTGCCACTGTTTCCGGGTTACGTCTTCTGTCAGTTGAACCCCTTAAATCGCCTCCCGGTTCTTTCCATCCCAGGTGTTGTTCATATTGTTGGAGTAGGACAGGTTCCTCTGCCTGTTGACGAGGCAGAGATTGTGGCGATTCAGACCGCCATTAGATCGGGGTTGCCTAGGCAACCCTGGCCGTTCCTGCAGATTGGGCATAAGGTGAGAGTCGAATACGGCCCCCTTTGTGGTATCGAGGGAATTCTGTTGCGTTTCGGAAGCCATCAGCGCCTGGTGCTGTCTGTGGTCCTCTTGCAGCGGTCGGTCGCAGTCCAAGTTGATGAATCCTGGGTGCAACCGTCAACTCCAGAACGCCGCAACAGCCTAACTGCATATATTGCTAGCCATTGGTGAACCCGCTAGCGCCCGGCAACGCCTTGAAAAACTGCCGCCTATTCGCTAACAGTAGTTTCTGCCGGTGAAGACAATCTAGCCTGAGCTTCTGCACTGCCGGGCCAAACAGATTGCTGCGATGCCAAGATGCCAGTCTTGTCAGGGTTGTTCATTCTCCGCGCGATGAATCCAGCGAGGCTCATTCTGAGAACGTGAGAATCGGGAGTGAGAATCAAGATACAGCTTGGCGAGGTCTTGTCATCTCCAAAGGAGATGGGTTGGTAAGTGGGGTACTGCCAAAACTAGCAGCGTCAGACACCAATTCTGCATATCCGAGGTGTCCTTTAGGGCCGCTTAGTGGGAGACGCTGATTTTGTTGAACATAAAGCTACCTGAACTCGCCATGGCCAGCGCCAGTTCGATCACGAGTGCACCTTGCTTCAAATTGTGTGCCGCCTCAAGCATGTCTACGTTCAAAAGTCGACCACGAGCAGATTAGCTGTCACTTTTGCCAGTTGGTTGTCTTTTCAATACTGGTGAGAATCTGGGTTTGGTACCCACGGCAAGTCAGATGACCAGGCAAAACCCAAATCCAATCAACCTGGATGGGACTGGACGGGCGTAAGCCTGTCTTGCAACGCGACCTTCCTTCGGATCTTTAACCAGAAATTCAAACGATAGTCAAAATGCTCTGAACGCACTGATGTGACCGGATGCGCAAGCTGGTTTCGCAGGGGGAAACATCGCGGTGAATACAGAAGAGCTTTGGTTTGTCTTGATGGTTCGCAACCGATGGGAGAAGTGCGCGGCGCAATGTCTGGCGAGGAAAGGGTTCGAGTGTCTCCTCCCGATTTCCAAACAGAGGCATCGGTGGTCGGACCGGTGGAAAGAACTGGAGGTGGTGCTTTTTCCTGGCTATTTGTTCTGCCGCCTAGATCCGGAGCGACGTTTGCCGGTCCTTAGCGTACCCGGAGTGCTGTCAATCGTGGGGACGAGAACAGGCCTTACGCCTGTGGGGCGCGACGAAATCGCCGCAGTTGAGTTGGTGGGGAGGGCGGGAGTTCCTGCTCAACCGTGGCCGTTCGTCGAAACGGGCCAGGTGGTACACCTAGACCAAGGGCCGTTGCGCGGACTAACTGGTATTGTGCTGGAGCGCAAGCCCGAGTCAAAGCTGATTATTTCGGTGCAGCTGTTGAAGCGTTCTATCGCGGTGGAGATCGATCGAACCTGGATCAGCACCCTACCGGTTCAATGCCGCCAGGGTGTGGTCGGTGCCCTGAATGTTTCACTACTCGATTTTGAACAAGGAGAACTGTCGGCGCAGCAGTAGCGGAAACAGCTACCGTATGGTTGGCATCGATTGGCTTGTGAATCGCGATGCAATGGGTCCTGTTGTTTGGATCGGCAAACTTCTAGTTTGGGTACCGGCTTTCTAGACCAATATCTGGATCAAGCGGGCCGCCACTTCCTTGCCACGCGCTCTCGCCGAGCACCGTGAGGACAGGTCGAAGAGGAAGACTTGTTCAATCGAAGCACGAACTCGGGCACCGATGGGCTGGGCTGTTTACCGGGGGAAAGGGAACCTTCCGTGGGCTCACGAGCGTTCGTGCCGTTAGACGGCGACATTTCGTCCGCAGACACCGTCGTTTTCGGCGCAGAACGATTTTTTCTGAAGAAAACGGCCGATTTTGCTTTGGCGTGGAATTGCGATTTGCCGTGTGATCGGAAGACGGCAGCCGAGCGCCTCTCAGTGGAGGTCGTTGTAGATGGGACTTTTGAGACGGTAGCCTGCTCCGGAAATTCCGGAGAAACCCAGTCTTTCGATACGGCTGCGTTCCTGTTCATAAGGTTCAAATAGCTCGATGATTGCAATGGACTTAGCCTAGGTCCACACGGAAACGAAGGAGCGACTCAATGGCCAAGAAGAGATGGAGCGTGTTAGGTGTTGTCGCGTTCTCGATAGGAATTCTGGCGACGAACGGCGTAAAGGCGCAGAAAAGTGAGCTTGGCGGCCAAGGATCAGCGCGCGTTCCAGACCCCAACGCTAGTGCAGTGAAGAGCGGCGACGAGCACGGGCAGCTTCCCGTCTTGCAGCACCGCAATAATCGCTACCAACTGCATTCGGCGGATGTGCTGGAGTTGAATTTTCCGTTTACACCAGAATTCAATCAGATAGTGACCGTGCAGCCGGATGGATTCATCACCTTGCGCGGCATTGAGGACAGTCATGTGCAGGGTTTGACGTTGCCGGAGGTTTCCAATTTGCTGCGAATTGCGTACGGCAGGATTCTGCACGATCCAGTGATCAATATAGAGTTGAAGGACTTCGAGAAACCGTTCTTCATTGTGGGTGGGGAGGTCGGTCATCCTGGCAAATTTGACCTGCGAGGAGAAACAACCGTGTCGCAAGCGGTTGCGATTGCCGGTGGGTTAAAGGATTCCGCGAAGCATTCCGACATCCTGCTCTTTCATCGCGTGCCCGACGGCTCCGGCTGGGTTCAGGTGAAGAAGGTCAACCTGAAGAAAATGCTTAAGGACGCCAATCTGGAAGAAGACGCCTACTTGCAGCCGAGCGACTTTCTCTTCGTCCCGAAGAACGCCTTATCCAAGTACGAACGCTTTCTTCCAACGTCCTCCGTGGGTCTATACGCCAACCCATTGCAACACTAAGCAATCCCGCGAAACGCGAGGTTAGCATGACTGAGAGAGAGCTATACATAGCCGCGGTGGAAGGACCAAATCGCGTCACGGCGCGTGATTTTCTAGCCATTGGATTCCGGCAGCGCCGGCTGGTGGTCACTACCTTCATAGCGCTTTTGGGTGCGGTGGTTGGGATTGCTCTGGTTTTGCCAAAGCAGTATGAGGCACAGATGAAGATTCTGGTTCGACATGAGCGGGCCGATTCCGTGGTTTCCGCGGAACGCGAAACACCGCGGCAGACGCAAAGCGAAATCAGTGAGGGAGAACTGGAGTCCGAAGCGGAACTGCTGAAGTCCAAGGATTTGCTTGCCAAAGTGGTGATTGCCTGCAGCCTGGACAAAGAGATGGATCTATCCTTTCGGACTTCGAGTCGCGGCAAATGCGCAAGCGAGGCCACCAGTGGCCAGCACGATGACGAGAAGGTTGCGCAGGCGGTCGTGGCGCTCGAGAACAAACTGACGGTCGAGCCGATCAAGCTGACGAACCTGATCAGCGTGACCTACCGCGCAAGCGATCCGCACCAAGCCGCGTATGTGCTAAACACCCTCTCGAATCTTTACCTGGAAAAGCATCTGGCGATGCACCGCGTTTCCGGGGCGTTCGACTTTTTTCACCAGCAAGCGGAAGAGTACCGCAATGCTCTGGAAAAGAGCGAAGAGAAACTCGCCGAATTTGGCCACAAGGAAGGCATCGTGTCGCCAACGTTGACGCACGAAATCACGGTAAAGCAGCTCGGCGAATTCCAGGCGTCGTTGGTCGAGACGCAAGCCGGGATCGAGGAGACGCAACGACGAATCCAAACGCTCAAGACACAACTCGCGTCACTGCCCGCCCGCCACACCACGCAGGTGCGCACTGCCGACAACCCGCAATTGATGGAGCGACTGAAATCGACGCTGTTGGAGCTGGAACTAAAACGCAGCGAGCTGTTGACGAAATTCGAGCCAAGTTATCGGCCAGTGCAAGAAATAGAGCAACAAATCGCCCAAGCAAAGGATGCGATCGCAGCGGCCGAGAAAGCTCCGCTGCGGGACGAAACGACTGACGCGGACCCGACTTACGAGGCTTTGCGCGCGGAGCTCGCCAAGGCCAGCACAGACTTAGCAGCATTGAAAGCACGCGCGACGGCTACGGCGGGCATGGTTAGCTCGTATCGCGCGGAGAGCGAGCTGCTCGATCAACAGGAAGTCCGACAAGAGGACATACGGCGCACGGCCAAGGCTAACGAAGAGAACTATCTGCTGTATCTCCACAAACAAGAAGAGGCGCGCATTTCGGATGCCCTGGACCAGCAACGCATCTCGAACGTACTGGTAGCAGAGGCGGCCAGCGTCCCTTTCAAGCCGCGGCGACACCGGCTCATGTTCGTCATGATTGGCGGGGTGTTAGCTGCATTCACTAGCGTCACACTGGCTTTTGTAATGGATCGCTTGGATCCATCGTTCCGTACGCCACAAGAAGTGGAGGATTATCTGGGCAGCCCGGTTCTCGCGGCATTACCGAAGGGCGAGTGACAACCGTGTTTCTGGATTTCTATCGATTGCGGGAGCAGCCTTTTGGTGTCAGCCCGGACCCGCGGTATCTCTATTTTAGTCCCGGACACCGCGAAGCGTTGGCGTCCCTGTTCTACGGAATCGAGACCGGTGGGGGCTTTCTTGCACTCCTCGCTGAACCTGGAATGGGTAAGACGTCGCTCCTTTTGCAACTTTTGGAGCGGTTAAAAGGCTCGATTCGCAGCGCGTTCTTGTTTCAAACCCAGTGCGATTCAAGAGAGCTCCTCCGTTATTTACTGGAGGCTTTCGGTATTGATAGCCGCGGGACCGACATCGTGCAGTTGCACGCTCGCTTGATCCAGTTTCTCCTCGCAGAGGCTTCGGCAGGCAAGCGAGTCGTCGTTTTTATCGATGAAGCCCAGAATCTTGCGGATGAAACGCTGGAAACAGTGCGTTTGCTGTCGAATTTTGAAGCTTCTGACCGTAAGCTCCTTCAAATTGTGCTTTCCGGCCAACTGGAATTGGCGCGGCGGTTGAAGAATCCGCGACTGGGGCAATTGAGCCAGCGCATCACCGTGCTCACAGGGCTGAAGCGTCTGCCGGCAGCAGAGACATTCTCTTATATTCGTCATCGCTTGGATGTCGCAGGCCACCAAGGTCCCGAGATCTTCACTTCATCAGCCGTCAATCTTATTGCCCAGCGGAGCCAGGGCATTCCACGGAATATCAACCGTATTTGTTTTAATGCATTGTCGTTAGGTTACGCCCTTGGGTGCAAGAGGATTGGCAAGAAAGTCGTGCGAGAAGCCCTGAACGATCTGTCGCTCGACAACGTCGCGTTCGGCTCTGGAGCACTGCCCTCGCCCGAAATCGTTGGTCGGCGTGCGCTTTCCCTCGATGGAGTGTGGGGCAGGGTGCTTGAGAATCGGGCATTCCAAACGGCGGTGCTCATCGCGCTGCTGGGCGGTCTTGCGACGTATTTTGTCGCATACAGGGGAGCGGCAGGGGTCCGATCTTCTCCTGGCATGAACGTTCCTGCGGACTCCGCGGTGGGAATGCCCGCTGCTTTCGTCAGTCCTGAGCGCGCAAATCCGGATGGTGATCAAGAGAAGGCCGGATTCATTACCTACATTGTGCAACCCCACGATAACGTCGCGCACCTCTGCGAGTGGTCCCTAGGGCACTACGACGAGGCGGCGCTAGCCGAGTTGCGAAAGCTCAATCCAGATCTAATCAATCCCGACCACATTGAAGTCGGCGACCGAATCAGACTACCCGTACGAAGTTCCAACTAATCTCTGAGTTTCTGAGCATTCCACTCATGAGCAAAAATTTCGAGCTGCTGCGGCAAATCGGTAAAGAACACGACCTGTTTCAAACGCCGGCAGGTCCGTCCAGTGCGGTTAAAGCGGCAGATTGCGAGCGGCCCCCTTTGGTCGAGATCGCACTTCCTAAACCCGAGCCCAAGGAAGCGAGACAACAGACTCGACGGCCCGAGTTGGTTAAAGAGAAAGCCAAGAGTGGGAGCCAGGAGGTTGCGCGACAGAACCTTCCTCGCGGGTTGGAATCGTCAAGGATAACGCTACGCGAAGAACTGAAGTTAGTGCACCGCATTTTCTCGCCCGCAGGGGCGCAGCGCGTGCCGCAAGTCGTCCTCTTTTCTGGCCTAGAAGACGGACACGCTGCGTCCACGATTAGTGCCCGATGTTGCGAGGTTCTGGCGGAGCAGGGCGACGGGCTGGTCTGCGCCGTGGACGCCAATCTTGCATCGCCATTCCTGCATAGCTACTTCGGAGTGAGCAACGAGAAAGGGATGGCGGAAGCGCTTTGCGACTCTGGCCCGGTGAACGAGTTTGTTCACAAAACGAAGGACAGCAATCTTTGGGTTATGCCCACGGGAGCCGCCAACACCGGGTTCGATTTAGATGCCCGCGAAATTATGGAGCGGCTGAAGGACCGAATGAGTGAGCTGCGCGACTGCTTCAAATATGTAGTCATTCATTCTCCCGTGTACTCAGGTCGACGCGCGGCGCCGCCCGGCTTTGGCGTTGACGGGCTGGTGCTTATCGTCGAGGCAAACTCCACGCGGCGAGAGAGGGCGCGCGAGGTCATGGAAGAGCTGCGCATGCTGGGCACACCCATTCTCGGAGTGGTTTTGAACAATCGCACTTTTCCCATCCCGGATGCTATCTATCACAAACTTCAGCCACAAAGTACGGTCACAAACCGCAAAACAGCGAGCCAATAAAATGCTTCCCTCTTCTGACGCAACGCCGCCCACGGGTTCCGTGGGACCGCGCTTTGTCCCAATTGTAGACCTCCAGGCAGAAAGGGCAGCTACGGTCTCGACCGATGGGCAAGAGCCAGGCATGCTGGTTCCGCTTGAGGGCAACGCGAAGCGGCCCTTCTATTTTCTTTGCAAACGTTGTCTGGACGTTTGCCTCGCCAGCGTGATTCTGTTCCTGCTCGTTCCGGTGTTGTTGTTGCTCGCGATCCTGATCAAACTCGACTCTCGCGGGCCGGTCTTTTTTACTCACGAGCGCGTCGGAGCCAAACGAAAGAAAATGGGCCGCGGGACAGTCTGGGCAGTCACCAAATTTGGCATGCACAAGTTCCGCTCCATGTCGGCAAACGCGGACTCGCGGGTACACGAAGATTACATTCGTGACTTTGTCGCCGGACGCGTGCAACCGAGCGAAGAAAGCGGCGGAAAGTTCAAGCTGACCAACGACCCGCGCGTGACGCGAGTCGGGCGCATGCTGCGGCGCACAAGTCTCGATGAGCTGCCGCAACTATTCAACGTTTTGAAAGGGCAAATGAGTTTGGTCGGACCCCGGCCCGTCCCGCCCTATGAAGTGGCTTGCTATCGGAACGGCGAGCATAAACGTCTTGCAGCGCTGCCAGGGATAACCGGTCTTTGGCAAGTCAACGGAAGATGCAGCGTTACTTTCGAGGAGATGATTCGCATGGACCTCGAATACATCCGCATCGCGTCACTCTGGCTCGATCTCCGAATACTTTTGCTGACAATTCCTGCGGTTCTGTGGGGAAGAGGTGCCGAATGAGCGTCACAATTCCATCGCTGAGTATGAACGCCGTGCCCATGGTCCACAATCCTTTGCGGATTGCGGTGGTCGGCTGTGGCTATTGGGGAACAAATTATGTCCGTATCTTCCACGAATTGGTCGAGTCGCGCTTGGTAGCCGTTTGCGACGGCCGCGCTGATCGATTGCGCGAAGTGGGTTCCCGTTTTCCTGGCGTGCTGCTAAGCGCGAAAGTTGACAAGGTCGCAGAGCACCCCGATGTCGATGCGGTAGTCGTTTGTACCGAGGCGACCATGCACTACGAGGTGACACGCCGGCTGCTGGCCGCTGGTAAACACGTGCTCGTCGAGAAGCCTCTGACGACTACGGCCGCCGATGCGCAAAAGCTGATCGCGTTGGCGGAATCGAAGTCTGCGGTGCTGATGGTCGGCCATACGTTTGTGTTCAACGCTGGAATCCAGAAAGTCAAAGAGTATGTGCAAGCGAGTTCAGGCCGGGTCTACTACTTGTACGCCCGCCGCACGAACCTCGGGCCTATTCGCCACGACGTGAATGCACTTTGGGATCTCGCTCCGCATGATGTCGCCATTTTCAATTATCTGCTGGACAGCGTGCCGGAATGGGTCAGCGCGGTGGGCGGCAAGGTGCTGAGAAATTGCCGGGACGACGTGGGATTTATTTCGCTGGGCTATCCCGGCAATATCATCGGCCACGTTCATGTGAGCTGGGCGGATCCGGACAAGGCGCGTGAGGTCGTCATCGTCACGAGCGACCGGCGCATTGCCTTCAACGATCTCAACGGGCTTGAGCAGGTGCGCGTGTTTGAGAAGGGCGTGAGCACGGTGGAGGAAGAGCCGCTAAATTACGGTGAGTTTCGCTTCGAGATTCGCGACGGCGACATCATCAGCCCTCACATCAAGCCGACCGAGCCGCTCAAAAATCAGTGCCGGCATTTCTTGGAATGTGTGCGCCTAGGCAGGCGGCCGATCAGCGGCGGCATCGAGGGGCGCGATGTCGTTCGCGTGCTGGAAGCCGTGAACCGCTCAATCGAATACAAGGGACAGCAAGTGGAGGTAGAGAAAGATGATTCGCACGCACGAGGCGCAATCACCAGTACCGTTCGTTGATCTCGTCACGCAATACGCTAGTCATAGCGCCGGAAATCGACGCAGCGGTTCCCAAAGTAATCCGTGAAACAGATTTCATCCTTGGGCGCGAGGTGCTTGTTCGAGGAGGAGTTCGCGGGCTTCTGAGGTTCACCGCATCGGCACCGGAGAAAAGATCATCTCATTCCTTCGCTGCGCTCCGACTGTCTCGCCAAATTTGGCCGAGCAGTTTACCCGCGACCTGCTTACGCAGCTCACGCGTCGATTCACCGACCAGATGGTGTCCGACCTAGTCACTGAAAAGGCCGGAGAGGATCTGTATCGCTTATTCACTTAGCTTCCCTGTCGGAGCACCACGGTGTGGACCACTGCGTGGCGCCGTGCAGGATCCGGCAGGATCCGGATTTTCTCCCTGAGGCCGCGGGTTCTCATTAGCGTCGTTGTAGACGTATTTCGTTAAGCCGTGGCCAGGCAACGAGACGGTAGCGCCTTCTCGAAAGACAGGAAGAGGCACCCGCGAGTCTTGCACGGGATGGTTAACCAGCTTTTTTGAAATCATATGGATAGGGATCCTTGATCAGAAGTCCAGGGGGCAGCCGGGGAGAGAAGTAATGAGCACGATGCAAAGACTTGGCAGCGAACGTCTAG
>Ga0310909_10000374_pt1 | contig 22580 bp, 24 predicted proteins | sample GREbulkMGT000H_FD_203449 | JGI IMG/M metagenome (GOLD analysis project Ga0310909, IMG submission 203449) | Lab enrichment of tropical soil microbial communities from Luquillo Experimental Forest, Puerto Rico - GRE.bulkMG.T000H | ecosystem: Environmental > Terrestrial > Soil > Tropical forest >... | reverse complement strand
AAACACCCCCGGCGCGCAGTGGTCGGCCAGGTGCTGTTGGATGGTCTGCCCCGCGGTTTTCGGGATGTGCAGGATGAAATAAACCGGGAGGCTTGGATCAGCTCGCATTTCGAGTCGCTCTGTGGGCGCGGAGTATAGCTGGCTTTGGTTGCCCGCGTATCGGCTGGATCAGGCGAGCGGGCTGCCCCGATTAGCCACACCGCAAGGCTGTCCATTATGCGCAGCAGCGCGTGCACGCGTCTCTGTCGGGCTTGATTTCCCGGCGCCGCGGGATTGACATCGGGGGCCGGCGATGCGGAACATCGATCTCCTCACCTCGCGACGGGAACAAGGCACACCGATGGATATGCTGGAGCGAACCGTCATCGTCACCGGCGGCGCCTCGGGCATCGGCAAGGCCACCGCCATTTTACTGGCCCGCGAGGGCGCGCGGGTGCTGATCGCAGACATCGATGAGGCAGGCGGGCGGGCGGCCGCCGCCGAGGGCTCCGCGAAGCGGTTCGCTATCGACTATCTACCGCTCGATCTCACCGATAAGCCCTCGATCGATGCGTTTGTCGCGGCCGTGCATCAACGGGTCGCGCGCGTCGACGGGTTGGTGAATGGCGCGGGCTGGGACCAGATCCAGCCCTTTCTCGAGAATCCGCCGGAAATGTGGGATCGCGTCATTGCCGTTAACCTGATGGGTGCGGCGCGGCTGACCCGTGGCTTGCTGCCGCCGATGGTGGCGGCGAATACGGGGAAGATTGTCAACATCTCGAGCGATGCGGGGCGGGTCGGGAGCATGGGCGAAACGGTTTATGCCGCGGCGAAGGGGGGACTGATCGCGTTTACCAAATCGCTTGCTCGCGAGCTCGCGCGTTATCGCATCAACGTCAACTGCGTCTGCCCCGGTCCGACTGACACGCCGCTGTTCCAGCGCCAACCCGAGCGGATGAGGGAGGCGCTGACCCGGGCCATCCCATTTCGCCGAATCGCTCAGCCGATCGAGATCGCCCAGGCGGTCATGTTCTTTTTGAGCGCCCGGTCTGATTACATCACCGGACAGGTGTTGAGCGTCAGCGGTGGCTTGACGATGGCGGATTGAAGCGCCAGCCTCTTTCGCTCGGACAGGAAGGAACTGAAGGATGCCCAGCTATAAATCGATAACACTGGCTGCCGCCCTGCTGATCGCTGCTGCCGTCCCCATCGGCGCCCAGCAGATACCACCCGACCCGGGTGCCGCGGCGAACATTCGCGAGAGCCAAGCCTACGATCAGATGGTGCGCAGCAATCCTGCCTTCCGAGCCAAGCGCATGCAGCTCGAATGCGGCCCGATCACCGACCCCGAACTTCATGCGAGCTGTGTCAGCTCGTTTCAGGCCAATGGCCCGGCGTCGGCGTCGAAGAGACGCCAGCAGTAATCCATCCTCGGAGAAAATCGAAATGTCGAACCCCGCGCCCGGTTTTGCTAGCCGCCCCGACTATCGCGTCGATCTGCTGCCGGAAAAGCGTCGCGTCAAGGTCGTTTTCGGCGGCGTGACCATCGCCGACAGCAATGCTGCGCTTCGCGTTGAGGAGACCGGCCATGGTCCGGTTCACTATCTCCCGGAGAAGGACGTCCGGCTCGATCTGATACGCCCGACCGAGCACCACACGCGGTGCCCATACAAAGGCGAAGCCTCCTACTGGACGATCGAAGTGCCGGCCGAGAACGGCTCCGTACGGCGGTCGGAGAACGCCGTCTGGGCGTACCCGACACCCTATGACGAAGTCCCAGGGCTCGCAGGCTACTACGCCTTCTATACCAGCCGCGTCGACTCGGTCACGCTGAGCTGAGCCCGCCCCGGCATGCACCTGACGCAAAACTGGGAGATCCGCAAACCAGGCGTGTCGTCACGCGCCGGGATCGTCGCATCCCAAAACGCCACTGCCGCGAGGGTCGGCGCCGAGATATTGGCGGCGGGCGGGACCGCAGTCGATGCCGCTGTCGCCACCGCATTTGCGCTTGCGGCGGTCGAGCCGTGGAACAGCGGGCTCGGCGGGATCGGGTTCATGGTCGTTCAGCAAGCCGGCGCCGAACGGGCAGAGGTCGTTGATTTCGGCCCGATCTCGCCGAGCGGGCTCGATCCGGCGGCCTTTCCCTTGACCGGCGAAATGCGAACCGAGCTGTTCACCTGGCCGCAAGTCGTCGGTGACCGCAATATGCACGGGCCGCTGTCTTTTATGATCCCGAGTGCGGTGCGGGGCTATGCGCTTGCGCTGGAGCGTTTTGGTCGCATGCCGTGGCGCGAGTTGGTGTCTCCGGCGGTCTCGCTTGCAAGGGTGGGGTTGCCGGTCGACTGGTTCACGACGGTCAAGGTCGCCAGCGCCGCGGCCGATCTGCGGCGCTACGAGGAGAGCCGGAGGGTCTGGCTCCCGGACGGTCTGCCGCCAGTCTGCCCAGCCGATGCCGACACTGCGAGCCTGCCCCTCGGTCGTTTGGCCGAGACCCTTCAGAGGCTTGCAGAGGCCGGTCCCGACGATTTTTATCAGGGCGAGCTCGCGCGCTCGATCGCCGCCGACACCCGAACGGCCGGCGGGGTGGTGTCGGTCGAGGATCTCGGCCGGTATCGTGCGCGCATCGTCCCGGCACTCGACATCCCCTATCGCAGCGCGACGTTTCAGACCGCACCCGGGATGACCGCGGGGCCGACCCTTGCCCGCCTTCTCGGACGGCTTGCCGAGCGGCACTTCGCCGGTGGCCCGGATGCCGCCTATTTCGAAGCGGTGATCGGCGCGCTCCGACACGCCTATGCCGAGCGGCTCGAAACCATGGGCGATGTCGAAGCCGGATCGCGGACTTCGACGACCCACATCACGGCCGTCGATCGTCGAGGCGGCCACGCTGCCTTGACGACGACGTTGCTGTCGAGCTTTGGCAGCCGCTACGTGCTGCCGGGGACCGGCATTCTGATGAACAACGGGGTGATGTGGTTCGACCCGCAACCTGGGCGGCCGAATTCGATCGCGCCCGGCAAGCGCGCACTGACCAATATGTGCCCGGTCATCGCCGCCCGCGAACGGCAGCCCTGGTTCGGGGTCGGGGCGTCCGGTGGGCGTCGCATCCTCGGCGCGGTGCTGCAATTGGCAAGCTTTGTCGTCGATTTCGGCATGGACCCGTTTGCGGCGGCGCATCATCCGCGCGTCGATGTCAACGGCAGCGATCGGATCGGCCTCGACCGCCGTCTTCCGCAGGCAATCCTCGAGCGGCTGTACGCGCAACCGGGGGCCACCCTCGTCGAGCACGGGGCCTTTCCGGCCCGCTTCGCCTGTCCTAACCTCGTGCTGCGCGACGCCGGCGGGGTCAATCACGGCATCTCCGACGTGATGTCGCCATGGTCGGGCTCCGTGGCGGAGCCTGAGCGCGGGTGAAGGCCGCAACGTTTTTTGCGCTGTTGCTGGTTCCGGCAGCGCTCACGGCCCGGGGCCTCGAAGCACCCGGGCTCTCAGCAAAATGGACGACGAGCGATCCGCCGATTAACCTTCTGCATATCGACTACGGCGAGATAAATTGGCGCGGCGAGGCGGTCGGTTATCATCACCGGCCGAACGGGGTGGATCCGCCCGGAGCGAGGGTCGAGCGGATCGTCCAGCCTCCCGATGCAAATGGCATCTACCGCGCCCGCGTCGCGCTCCGCGACCCGGCGACGGGCGCGTGGATCGATAAGAAAGCGCCGTCAACCTTCTTCCCGGATGCGCTCTCCGACGACCAAGTCATCGAGGCGGTCCTCGCCGCCTTCCAAGCCGGCCGCCGGCGCGGCGACGGTCAGTTCATCGGCGCTTCGGGTCGCGGCTTCGCGATCGAGGGATGGTACCAGAACGGGCGTATCAACGCCGCCTACCCGCTGCGCGGCCCTTGATGCCGGGTCTGATCAGCGTGCGGCGGCACCCGGCGGGCTTTTTGGAAGCGCGGGCCCGGCCCGGCAGCGGGCGCCACGGCGAGATCATCGCGAGCTTTCTGCAAAGCGATATCCAGGGCGACCTCGAGACCGCCCGGATGCTGCTTGCCGAGGTCGCGGCGGCCGAGCGCGGCGAGAAGCCGCAGCCCGGCGGCGCCGGCAACGCATATTCGATCACGATCACACCCGACGGCGCAGTCATCCGGAACGCCGTTGTCGCAGACGCGCCGCCGGAGCGTTACCGCCTCCCCGAGTTGCGCGCCGCGCTCGAGACCTGGATCGAGGCGATCGAACGCGTGCGCCGTTCGACCGATCCGAGCGCTGTTCCCTAACGGCAGGGAAAATACGCTTTCGAGCGCCCGAAAAACCCTTCTCAGAATCAAAAAAATGATATAAATCAGCGACATGAATGCGACATGAATGCGACATGAGCGATCCGACCGGCAGCGGAATTTTCATCGCCAAAACCGGGTTGGCAGCCGAAACGGCAGAGGAATTTGGCAGCGAGGCAAGGCTTGCTTTATTGGCATGAAAAAATCCATATCCAAATTGATGAAATAGCATTTACCCCACATGTAGGCGTGGGGTGGCCCGTTACAAGATGGCCGCTATGAACGTCGGTTCCTGCGCGCCGGGCGGAGGGCGCAAGCCGGTCGTGCGTCCGCGCGACGCCGCCTCGCTGATCCTGCTGCGCGGCGAGGGTAGGGCGCTCGAGGTGCTGGCCGGCCGCCGCCCGCTCTATGTCAAGTTCATGCCCGGGGTCTATGTCTTTCCCGGCGGCGCAATCGATCCGCCGGACGGCATCGCCTGGAGCGTCGAGGCCAGAACGGAAACCTTGGGACCAAAGCTCGCGCGCGCTGCCCGCGCCGCGATGCGCGAGACCTGGGAGGAAGCCGGCGTCCTGATCGGCCGGCCCGGCGGCCGGCCGTCGCCTCCCTCGGCTGGAGCACCGATCGAGCGGGCCTATCTCGAGCGCGGTCTGATGGCAGCGATGGACCTCTTGACCTATGTCGGCCGGGCGATCACCCCGTCCCATTCGCTCCGCCGATTCAACACCCGATTCTTCCTCGGCGACGGCAGGAATGTCTTCGGCGCGCCGATGGCGAGCGAGGAGCTCGAGGACGTCGGCTGGCACCCGATCGGGCGCGAGGCGCTGGCATCGTTTCGCGACGTGACGCGGTTCATGCTGGCCCGGGCGATCGCGTTACGCGAGGGGACCGCGAGCGGCGAGGCTCCGCTCTTCTACTGGGCCAAGAATGCCCGTCGCATCGGCGTCTGCCGCGAAGCCGTTAGTTCAACCTAGTGCGAATGCGCCGGCTCGGCGCCTCGATGGCCGACAAACCAACGGAGACATCGAGTGGGCCGCCGGCAGGGCAATAAACGGCTAACGCTGGCCGCTCAGGTCGCCGGCGGGGTGTGGACAGAAGCGGGTCCCGGCTCGTGCCGAGGCGCCACCCGGTCGTGTGGCGAAGGAAGGTCCGGGCACAGGACGAGCTTGCCCTCAAGACCCCCCGCCTCGAGGCGGCGGTGTGCCTCGGCGACCTCATCGAAGGAGATCCGCTCGGCGACGCGCGGCCGGATGGTGCCCGTTGCCAACAGGCCGAAGAGCCGCTCCAGGTCCTCCCGGAACCAGGCGGGATGTCGCGCCCGCATCACGTTGATCGAGTAGAAGCAGGCACGCTTGCCGCCCGGCAACCACCTCCACAGATAGAGGCGCGCTATCCACATCAACATGGTGGGCATGCGACGCTGCGCCTGCACGCCCGCCGAGTAGCCGTAGGCACAGAGGAAGCCGCCGCGCTTGAGCGCCGCGAACGAGCGGCGATAACCGTCCTCGGCGATGCCGTCAAAGACGACATCGAACCCGCCCGGCAGCACGCGGGTGAAGTCTTCGCGTTGGTAGTCGATCGGCGTCGCGCCCAGCTCATGGATCAGCGCCGCATGCTCGCCGCGGGCGGTGCCCCATACCTCGAGTCCGGCCAGCCTGCCGAGCGCGAGCAACGCCTGACCGACGGCGCCGGCGGCTCCGTGCACAAGCGTGCGCTGGTCTCGCTGCACCCGGGCCGAGCGGTGCAGGAGCTGGTACGCGGTCGTCCAGCTCAAGATCAGCGCGGCCGCCTCCGCCGCATCGAGGCCCGCCGGCACGCGGGCCAGGCGGTCAGCCCGGAGCGTGCGATAGGCGGCATTCGACCCGACCACCGTCATATCGGCCACCCGGTCACCTACCTGAAAGCCGCTCACGCCCTCGCCGAGCTGATCGATCTCCCCGAGGACATCGTAGCCCATCACGAACGGCGGCCTGCGGCGCATGGTTTGCGGATAGAGGTGGCGCCGGATCAATACGTCAGTGTACTCCAGACCCGAGGCGAGCACGCGGACCCGCACCTCGCCCCGGCCGGCCGTCGGCAGGGGAGCGTCAGCCACATCCAGCCCATCGGGATCGCCGAAGCGCCTGACTTGAACAACCCGGTTGCGCGCTTCTCTCGTGGGCGGATTCCTGGCGACTCACGATCCTGCGCACGAGCAGGAAAGGCCGCAAAAACCTGCGACTCGCTCCGTGGCCGGCTTGACCAGAGGGCTCTCGCTAGCGCCTGGGAGCAACCAGCAGGGTCGCGTGACCGCGGCTTACCCGCCTGACATCTGAGCTCTATACCAAATTAATACGCGGCGGGTCTGTCTCTCCCGGCGGGCTTGCCCGTAGAACAAGCCACCAAGTTCGAGCTGGTCATCCCGCAATTTCCGTTCGCGAACCGGCTTCGTGTCCGACAATGGCGAAAAAGGGGTAGAATTGATCGAGCGGCGGGCGGAACGGCAATGACAGTTTTGATCGAAACCTCCGGTACCGGAGCAGAGGCGGGAACGTCTGTGATGGCGCGCGAAGGCGTCATCGGAGGTGCCGGCGGCGAAGATCTGCTCGCCATCCGGTCTGACCTACCGTCGAGGTATTAAGCGTCACATTTAATCCACAGGGCGTGGAGTGGCCTCATTTTGCTGCGCCGAAGCAAGAGCGGGCTCGGCCCACCCGCTCCCCTTCGATTTTGACGCGGCTCGTGCACTGCACCCACGCGATCAAGCCATCCCACTCGTTCCGCCGATTCAACACCCGATTCTTTCTCGGCGACGGCAGGAATGTCTTCGGCGCGCCGATGGCGAGCGAGGAGCTCGAGGACGTCGGCCGGCACCCGATCGGGCGCGAGGCGCTGGCATCGTTTCGCGACGTGACGCGGTTCATGCTGGCCCGGGCGATCGCGTTACGCGAGGGGACCGCGAGCGACAAGGCTCCGCTCTTCTACTGGGCCAAGAATGCCCGCCGCATCGGCGTCTGCTGCGAGGCGGCCGGTACGACCTAGACGGCGCTCAGCGCAAAGGGAGGTGCCGAGCGGTCCTAGAGGCAGCATACGGAAGGCGAGGAACAGGCAGGCCGGCAACACCGCAACCGAGACCGCCTGCGGCGTGACGATATTGCTAGCGGCGGCGAATAGGGCAAAATTGAGTGGACAGATCATCTTGCCGACGCTGTTCGCTGCCTGCCTAGCCCAGCCGAGCGCGTTCGAGCGGATCACCGTCAGCAGCAAGCAGCTTACCTGCCGGCGGCGCCATCGCGATTCCTGCCTCCGGACGCACTTCTCAACCGCAATCCTCATTAAGCCTGCAGGTGCCGGTCGACTTTCCGCCCCCGAACCGGCCTTGCTGCCCTCGAACAGCATTTTTGTAGTTGCTTATCGGCCGGACGTATTGGAAATGGAGAGCATCGCTATACTTTGCTCGCCGTATTGCACCCCGTTGTTCAGGGAAATTGGTCTCACGGTTAGCACGGTTGGGGAGAAGCCAGTATGAGACGACGCGATCTGCTGAAGACCGCCGCAGCGGCGACGCTTACGGCCAGTGTGGCGCCGCGGGAGCAGCAAAGGCCGATCTGCGTCGATTTGCAGAAGCAGCTCTGGACAGACGTGCCGTTCATCCCGATGGGCGAGTACTGGCAGGCGACGGCGTACCGGAAGGATTTGACCGACGTTCTGCCCGGATGTTTCGCGACCTTCTATGGCGTGAGGCGTGCCTGAATAAGCGTCGACCTGCGCCTACCTCAGTCTGTCAACCCGCAGAGACGATCACGCCGTCGCATAGTTTCCAGCGATTCAACACCCGGTTTTTTTCGGTGGCGGTAGCAATGTGTTCGGCGAACGAAGAACTCGAATATGTGGGGTAGCACCCGGTCGGGCATGAGGCGTTCGCATCGTTTCGCGATGTAACGCAGGCGCTCTTATTGGGAGGTTGATATGCATATCGGGCTAATCGGTGGCATCGGGCTAGCCGCGACTGAGTATTACTATCGTGGTTTGGTCGAGCGGCACGCTAAATCCAATACAACGTTGGACCTGACAATTGCGCACGCTGACTTGCGTCAGCTTGCGCAAAACCTCGCGGATCGAAACGCGCAACGACAGGCGGAGAACTTTTTGCGGCTGGTCCAACGATTGGCGGCAGCGGGTGCAGAGTTCGCCGCTATCACATCGATGGGTGGACATTTTTGTGTGGAAGAGCTGAAGAAAATATCGCCACTACCAATCCTCAGCGGAATTCCCGAGGTCGAGGCGGCGATCAGGCGGAGGAATTTGAACACGGTCGGGATACTCGGCACCCGGGCGGTTATGGAGACCGGACTCTATGGCGGGATCTCCACCGCCCAGGTTGTCCCGCCCGAAGGCGACGCCCTCGAGCAGGTGCACAACAACTATTTGGAGATGGCAATTGCGGGTCGCGTCACCGAGGCGCAGCGGAGTGTTTTCTTTTCTGTCGGGCGGCGCCTATGTCAGGTTCAGGGCGCCGAGGCTGTAATCCTCGGCGGCACTGATCTGTTTCTCGCTTTCGCCGGGGAGGAGTGCGGGTTCACGGTGATCGATTGCGCCGAAGTCCACGTTGACGCTCTATATCAGAGGTCGGCTACTCACCGGTGACTTCGCACTCGGTACAGAGGGAGCGGCGCTCTTCAAAGGAGGATGCCGGAATTCGCCCATGTCGGCTATGGTGTTACGCGAACAGGTGGGGAGGCATCATGTCGGGATTGGCATTCACGGGCGATATCGCGCGACTGCAACAGGCGGTCGCCGAGTCACACGACCTAGTCGTCCGGCGCGGCGCGGTCCTTGGGGCGCTCAATCTGCGGACCGGCGAGCGGGTATTGGAACTGGGTTGCGGTGGTGGGTACTTTGCCCGTGAGGCGGCGCAATGCGTCGGCCCGACGGGCAAGGTCTGCGCCATCGACATCAGCCCGGACCAGGTAGCGGCAGCGCAAAATCGCTGTGCCGAGTTCGATTGGGTCGAATGCCGCACCGCGGACATTTCTGCACCACCCTACGGTGACGGCGAATTCGACGTCGTATTTGCGGTACAGTCGCTGGAGTATCTGGCTGATCTCGACATCACCCTGCGCCACGTTCACCGGATGCTATGTCAGGGCGGACGGGTCGTCATCGTGGCAACGGATTGGAGTTCGGCGGTGTGGCATTCCGAGGATGCGTCGCGGATGCAGCGCGTGCTGACCGCCTGGGCGCCGCATGTCCCATGTCCCAATCTACCCTCGATCCTGGCGGCACGGCTCCGCCGGGCGGGATTGCAGCCTCTTCGACAGATCGCGATCCCAATCCTCAACACGTCCTATAATCCGGCCGCCATCAGCTATTGGGTCTCCCGGTTGATCGCACCTTTTGTCATCGGTCGCGGGAGTGTGAGCGATGAAGAAGCCACGGCATGGCTCGATGAATTCGCGAAACTCGAAGAGAGCGGCGCCTACTTCTTTTCGATAACCCCGATCTTGACCGAGGCCCTGAAGGTGAGCTAGCCGAGCGCAACACACCCTCGGCGGCAACTGTCATCCGCCCATCACCCATCAGAGACAGCCTGAGCCGGCCGGAATGAGGTGCCCGGGACGGCGAGCGGCGAGGCTCCACTGATTTATTGGGCCAAGAACGCCGGGCCGCATCGGCTTTTGCGGGAGGCGGTTCGCACGAACTAGATGGCGTTCAGCGGGCCCCGGTGCCGAGCGCAGCGCTCGACCGTGTCCCCGATATCCGATCCGCTTGGTCGTCTCCTACCGCTAGACCGCTGGCTGGAATTTGGGCAGACTGATCGGGGCGGCGACCGCGGCGATGCCGGACTGGTTCTCAACCGGCTTATCCCCTGCTGTTGGGGATAGCGCCGATCAACACCTTGTGTCCGAAGCCGTAATGTCGGTAACGTATGCGCATGGTCATGGGCATTGCTCCGACGACTGCAACCGCCAAGCGGCCGTTGGGATCAGCCGCGCCTCAACGCGTCGTCCCACCGAAGCGGCAGCTCGGAGCCCTTCACGTTCCACCGTACGAAGCGCGTCGCGCCCATATGTGAGGCCAGCGCCTTCATGACAGCCAGATGCGGTGGCGCGGCGACGAAGGCCTGGAGGGCCGCCTCGTCCTCCCACGCAGACAGTGTCCAGAACTGCTTGGCGGCGGGCCGCGCCCGCAGGGAATAGCCGATCAAGCCGGAGCTTATGCGCAGTTGCCGTCGGATGCGGGTGGAATACAGGACGAGCCAGGGAAGGTGCCAAGCGCTGTTGAGCGGCAAATAGGTGAGCAGCGCGACATAATCCCGCTCGGGCGCAGCGCGGGAATAAGACTGCCGAGCCGACTCGGTCACCCCGCGGACTTCCCGGCTAGTGGTCGCACCTTCGTCATCACCGAGCGCTTTCAGCCGCGCGATTATCTCGCTCTGGCGCGACACATGCCGCGCACCCGGCGCTCCAGTTCGGCGACTTCGTCTTCAACCATCCAAAGCGAAAACACGGGGTCGCAATTCCGGTTCCGCGCTTAGGCGTGCCGGCGAGCGAGCCGCGTAATCGGCGGCTCGTCGTGCCATTCCTCTATGTGATGATTCGACTTATCGAGTTCACCGGATCACGACGCCGGCGCGACAGCAAGGGGCTGTGAAATCAGCTCCTCTAGCGCACCCGCTCCGAAGTTAATCAAACGTATTCCGCAAACCGATCCGGTAACTGGCCCTGATAGTCTATCCCAGACTATATTGAGCGCCGCCGAGATGTCCCCCTTTACCAATGTGCAATGTGGCACCCACCTTTCGGGTCGATAATGGCTCCACGTTCCCTCATTCCATCCGTGAAGCTCCTCGCTGGCAACACGATGTGCCTCTAATAAAGCCTCGCTGGGTTTCGGCGACAGAAAGAGGACTACCGTATCATCTGGGTAATTAAGACCACGAGCGCTCAAAAACATGCCGGTAGCGTCAAAGCGCACGGGAAACTGCGTTAGTTTCTTAGCCAGGGCAAGGAACGGTAGCTTGGGATCATCGCCAGGCAGATCTCGAATTGCCAGCGATAGATGTGGTAATGCCTGCACAAGATGATGCTGATACTGAATATTAGCTAACGTAAATCCGTTCCAGACGCTTTGAAATCGCCTGTGTTAACCGTAGGTCGAATATCAATTCTACGGAGGTTGCAGTTAGCGGCACGGCGGCCCTCTAAATCACGATTCGCTCGACTTCATCGAGGCTAACCTCGCCGCGGCGGCGATCGTAGGGCTGCGTCGTACGCGTCGATGCCATATTAGCCGCCGATCCACTGACCGCGCGACCACTGGAGGCCGCCAAACGAAGCAATGGCGTCGTTGTTGATGAGGACATGCCGTTCTGACGTACGGCGCAACCGGAAGGCGTGATTTTTTCAGAACACAGGTTTGGCGACTGGCCTAGACACCGATTCCGGTCACTAGCCGCGAGGGGTTCGGTACAACCTAGACGGCGCTCAGCGCGCCTCGGTGCCGAGCGCCATGGCGCTCGGCTGTACCGCCGGCTCCTCGTCGCCGGCCCCCATCGCCTTGCCGTGCGTCTCGACCGCGAGAAAGGTAAAGGACAGCCCGACCAACAGCATGGAGAAAGCGAGGAACAGATAGGCCGGCAGTACCGCATCCGCCGTCGTCTCGGGCTTGACGATGTTGCCGGTGCCGGCGATCAGCGCGAGGCTCAGCGGGCCGAGAATCTTGCCGACGCCGTTGGCCGCCTGGCCCAGCCCGGACGCGCGGGCGCCGAGCCGCACGCCGTAGCGCTCCACCGTATAAGGCGCGAAATTGGCAAAGCCGCCCTCAATAAAGAAGGTGGAGGCGCACAGCAGCACGACCATCGCTGGCAGGCCGGCGATGAAGGCGTTGCTGTAGTAGCCGGCGCCGGCCAGGGCGAAGACGCCGCCGAAACCCCAAACCGCACCCAGCCATCGCCGTCCGGACAGCGGCGCCAGCAAGGTGACGATGATCTTGCCGGTGACCCCGCCCAGGGTGACGAAGACAAAATAACCCGCCGCGATCTTGACCGGGACGCCGAGCACCAGCGCGACGATCGTCGGCCCCCACAGATAGACGCCGTACCCGGCCACCGACGAGCCGCCCCAGATGATGCAAGTCTCCCAGAACAGGGCCGGCCGCCGGTACAGTTCCGACAGTTTGCCGCGCGGCTGTGTCGTCGGCGGGATGGTCGGCAGCGGCACCGAGTCGAGCGGCATGTCCAGCTGCCTGGCAACCTCGGCGCGCGCTTCGACGAAGCGGCCCTTGGCGGCGAGCCAGCGGATCGATTCCGGGCACCAGCGCCAGATCAACAAGCCGACCACCGCCGGCGCCATGCCGAGCATCGCCACCCCGCGCCAGCCGATCGGCTCGATCAGCGCCGCCGACGCCGCCGAGGCGAGAAAGCCGCCGGCCGACGCGAAGACCAGGTAGAAGCTCGTCAGCAGGGTGCGGTGCCGGGTTGGCGTCAGCTCGACCTGGATCGCCAGCGACGGGGTCACGCCGGCGGTCAGCCCGACCCCGATAAAGAAGCGCAGGACCGCGAACACCTCCCACGAACCGCTCGGCACCACGCCCATCAGCCCGGAGCTCACGGCGCAAATAAAGGTGCCGATGATCATCGTCACCTTGCGGCCCACGAGGTCCGACAGCCCGCCGAAGACGAGCGCGCCGAGAATCGCGCCGACGCCGCCGCTGTAGAGGATGATCGCCGACTGGCCGTAGGTTAGGTGCCATTGTGGCGCCAGCTGCGCCAGCAGGTAGCCGACCACGAGAAAATCGAAGAATTCGAGGACGAACAGCGCCGACAGCAGGGTGAACGCCACCCAGTAGCGCCGGTTGAGCGGGGCCGCATCGAACAGCGCCAAGAGGTCGTCGGAGGTCTGTCCAGGCATTTCTTCCTCCTGCCGGCACCGTGCCCGGTCTCCGGCATCCCGTTTGTTCTACAACAATAACGATTATGTCCCCAGCCGAGGCTCGTCAATAATCGGGCTTGCGCGTGGTGGAATAAGGAGCGGGTGAGCCACTTGCCAGCCGCTCGCGGAGTGAGGCACCTTCCTCAATGCTGATACCTCGCGCACGGCGCATCCCGCACGCGATACGCCGATTTGGACCTATGATGCCGTTGCGCGACTAGCTCCGGCTGAAGCCCTCGAGTTCGGAGGCGGCCCAGGCAATCGCCTGATCGATCGATTGGCCCTCAACTGTGCATTTGGCAATCATCTTGGGCCCCGTCGCCTGCGCGTAGATCTGGTTGGCGATGCCAGCGGGTGCCGGGCTGTAGGGGATGACCATCTCGACGTCGCCGCGCGGCGGATAGTGATAAATGGTGCCCTTTGGCGGCGCTTCCTCGGCCCAGGTCTTGAAGTCATGCAGCCCTTCGAAGGGCGGAATGTCGTAGCCGTGGCTGGCTGCGACCGTCTGCTCGACCGAGGAGCGCTGGCAGAGGAAGGTCAACAGGCTCTTCGCCGCCGATTTGTTGGGCGAGAATTTCCAGGTGCCCCAGAAAAACGGCACCGCCGCGAGAAAGCGTCCCTTCGGGCCCTTCGGCGGCGCGAAGGTCCACAATTGCTCGGCCACCTTCGGCGCATCGCGCACCGCGACCGCCCAGGCCGAGGGCGGATTGAAGATCAGAGAGCCCTGGCCCGAGATCAGATACTTGTTGTTCGACGCGTCGTCCCAGGCAAAGCCGTCCTTCGGCATCAGCGGCACCAGCTTTTTGAACCACTCGAGCACCTGCTTGGTGGCGTCGGAATTGATCGTGATGTTGCCTTCCTGGTCGACCATCGCAGCGCCATGGCTGCGCAATACCGGATCGATCCAGCTGACCGAATCGTTGGTGACGCCGAGCCCGACGCCAATCAGATGGCCCTGACCCGCTTTGAAGCATTTTTCGGCCGCGGTCAGAAAGAAATCCCAAGTCCATTTATCGGCGAGCTGGCCGCTGGCCGGCTTGCCGGCCGGATACATTTCGGTCAAATCCAGCCCGAGATATTCCTTGAACAGGTCGATCCGGGCGCAGGAGGGCAAGGTCGGGCTACCGACACAGGCGGGTACCGCGATCCAGTGGCCCTTCTGCTTGGCGACGTATTCGATGCCGGCGCTGATGTTGCTATTTTGCGCGATCAGCGGCGCCATGATGTCGTCGACCGGCTCCAGATTGTCGGTCTGAGCCGCGGCGGCCCACGCGAGAAACGTCAGGATGTCGTGCCCCGACCGCGCCTGCGCCTCGGCCGCCTGGGTCAGGTTGAGCTTGTCGCCCTGCGAGGTGATGTAGTCAATCGTGATTTCGACCTTTTCCTTGGCCGCCCATTCGTTGCACAGCCTGGTCAGGGTGTCGTTGGCACCCGGGACCCAGTGGTCCCAGAAGCCGACCGAAAGCTTGCCGGCGGCATAGGCACCGTGGACAAAGGGTGCCGCCAGCGCGGTCGTCGCCGCACTCTGCAACAGCGTGCGCCGTGTCAGAACAGTCGTTTTCATCCTGCCCCCCTTCAGCTCCGATCCGAAATTCTGCCGACGATGATAGCGCACCCCGATCCCGCTCGTCTGCACCCGCTATTCGGGCAGCGCCGGCTCCATTGCCTCTCGTGCGGCCGGATGCACCGCGGTCTTGAGAAAGTCACGGCTGTCCTGGGACAGCTCGTTGACCGCGTTCGCCAGCAAGCGGTACTTGACCTGGGTGATGCTGATATCGCGAAAGTAGTTGACGAGATCACCCCACGGGTCGTTCAGCCGGCTGATCCCGGAGATGAACGCGACGACGCCGCCGATCTCGAGCCGGTCGGTGTAGACCCACCAGCCGCCGATCAGTAAAGCCGAAATGATCTGCAGATGGCTGCATAGGTTCATCAAGAAGTTCATCGTAAATTTGAACCTAAAGATTCCCATGTCGAGGGCAAACACCCGGTCGATCCGCTGATCGTCGGCGCGAAAGTGCCCATTGGTCTGGTCGATCACGTTGATCCCGAGCTGGCGCAATATCCGGATGCGCGCGCCGGCACGCCGGTTGACCGCTGCCTGCATCAACGGGACGAAGAAGAACTGGGGGACGAAGAGAGCGAATGCGCCGAGCGCCATCCACGGGTCGATGTGGATCAGGTAGGCGAGCACGGAAGCCAGGATGCCGCCCTGCAGCAGCGGCTCGGAGACACTCTCGCCGACGAACCCGCCAATCGGATCGACTTCGGCGACGATCATCGAGACCGCAATCCCCTGCGCCTCGGCCGCGGGCGAGGAAGTGGTCGGCACCTCGATGACCGAATGGATCCGGTGACGCAGGTCGCGAATGGCGCGCTCGCCGACCCAGCCGCGATAGACGTTGAGGATGAGCTTGGTTCCGCCTTGGACGAGCACGACCCCGGCATAGACCGCGCACAGGATGATCGCCCAGCGATAGGGGCGATCCTTTACAAGGTCATTGACGATACGGCGTTGCAGTTCGAGCGGGACGACTTCGAGGAGAAAGACCGTGACCGTCAGCCCTAAAAGCAGCAGCTGATGCACCCCGCTCGTCGCCAGCGCATAGCGAAAGACGTTGGCCGGCAATTTCTCGGCTGTGTCCCCCCCGAGCTGCCGGACCCAGGTTGCGATGCTCATCGCCGATAATTTTAACCCTCCGGCCGGGCAGGCGAAAGGTCGACATCCCAGGTCGAGATGGTGGCCGTTGGAAACAGTTTGCAAACAACTAGAATTTTTCGCAAATCCGACGAATATGGTTTATTGACACCCGCTATGATTGGATCTATCCCGGCAGGCACGCCCGAGCGATATGAAAGGGTAGGCCATGCAGCAAGCACATCCAAGAAGAGTTCTCGCTCGAATTGTTGCCGCTTCGCGGTATGTGACAAACATAGAACGTTGGAGCGGTGGTTTATTCTCAAAATATGAAATAAATTATAAGAAAAATTTATTAACAGCTATCACTTGTAGTCTGTCCTGTTTTCTCTCTTTCGGCTCGGGGTACGCATCACCTTTGGTGAACGTCACCTTTTCCGGTGATAACGGACAGTTGGCCAGCTACTATGGCGAAATTGCAAACGATCTAAATTATGCTGCCGGCGACTGGGAAAAGCTTTTCATTAGCGGCAATGCATCTACTCTAAACCTTAATGTAGCGTTTGATAATTCTCCTACCGCCAATTCGTCAAGTTTGTTTGTAACACCACTTTACAATATCGGACCAACCTGGGTGTATCAGCAAGGTGCAGTAGACGCCGTGTTAGATGGGGTACACAATTCTTGGGGTCCATACGATGCACAGCTTCATATCGGCACCTCCTATCTGACGAATGAGCTGTGGTTTGACCCAAATCCAGCAAATATCGACCCGGTACCTATAGCCAAGACTGACGCAGAAAGCGTTTTTTTGCACGAGTTCGGCCATATCTTCGGATTTGAAGGGTATCGTGATCCATCGACAGGAGCATTTTGGTACACTGCAGAAAGCACATTTGATACTTGGGTAACTGTTTTGAATAATGTGCCATATTTTACCGGTTTAAATGCCGAGGATGTATTCGGCGGTCCAGTCCCCCTTACAATTGGCAACTTATATCATGTCGGTAATCCATCGGGACCCGGTGCAGGTTTGGAGGTTTATCCGGGAGATTTGATGAACGGGAATGTATTCTATCGCGGGACGCGATACGATATTTCAGCTCTCGACACCGCGATTTTTGCGGATTTGGGGCTGACGACGAATTTTGCAGATGTGACGCTTGCGACGAATTTCGCAGATGTGCCGCCTGCAAGCCAAATTCCCGAGCCGCGCACGATCGCAATTTTCAGCACAGCGCTGATTGCCTTCTGGCTCACCCGCCGATGGTGGCGAGTCAGCGCCTGAGCCGCGCGCCCTAGATCGCACCACGATAATCTGACGTCTCAGACGACTTCGGGGGATCGGCGCGGTAGTCCCCCGAACCCCATTCCGTGGCCCGCGACGCGGCACGGAACGGGTGGGGATGTCAAGAGGTTAGCTTTTGACCAGCAACGCCAGGATCGCCTCCAGGTGGTCGTCGGCGAGCCTCCGGAGCTCGTCGTCGGTGCGGTCCTGGACGGGATGAGGAATGAACACCAGCGCCGGGTCGATACCGAGAGACTTGGCCTGGGCGGCAGCCCCTTCGATGAACTCGGTGGTGGCGACGCCCATTGTTGGAATGCCGCGTGCTTCCAGATCCGCCATGTCATGCGTACAGCACGAAATGCAGGACCCTCAGTCGGACAATCCTTCGATGACGACATCGACTTCGGCGGCGATCTGCTGGCGCAACGGCAGCGGTGCCACGCGGGTGTTGGTCGGCTTGGCGTAGTGCTTGACGGTGATGCCGCGCTCGCTGATCCGCTCGCCAAGCCGGTGCAGAAACACATCGCCGCGCGACTTTGCGATGTCGAGAATGCCGATCGTCCGCCCGTCGAGCCGCTCCGGCCGGGGCAGGCGCGGGCGGATGGTCGGACTTCGTTCCGAGGTCGGATCGAGAAGGACGGTCAATTTCTCACCTCCTTGGTTACGGGAAGACTGCCGCGGGGACCGCCCGCGGACCAGCCGCCGATGATGCCCGAAAACATCCCGGCATCGCCGCCGGCGCGCACGATCATAATCCCTCCGGGTCGGAATTTGTTGACGGTTCTACCGGTGAGCGCTGGAGGCCCGCCTTCGGCGATGTCTTCGGCACGGGCGGCGAGGTCGGCGCCCGGGATCTCACACAGCCGGTAGAGCTCCTCGTAGAGCCGGGCCTTGGGCCAGCCGGCGTTCTTGAAGGTGCGGTGATGCTCGGGGGAGACCACTAAAATCGCATCGCAGGAGGGGGCATGCTTGACGTTGCTCAATGCCTTCAGCGAACCGGCGAAGCTGCGCGCCAGGCTCTCGGGGTCGCGCGATTTCTGATCGACGATACCCTGCAAGCCATAGCCGGCGAACACCGTCACTGCCGATTGGCCGGGCTTCAGACCGCGCTCGACCGACAGCGGCTCCCAGCTCGACCCCTCCTCGTCTTCGGCGAAGCAGTAGGTGAGCTTGCCGGGATTGCCGAGCGTGGCCCGGTCGACCTCCTGCGGCCGGCCCTCGCCAACGTTGCGGATCACGAGCTGCAGGGCGCGGCCGATGGCGGAATTTGCGCGGTTGCCCTGGCCTAGCGCGTTGCCTTTGGCGTTCATGCCGATCCGGCGGCGGACTGGGCCGTTGACGATGACCACCGGTCCGACGAACATCGTCGTCGCCAGCACGCCGTGCATCGCAAAGCTTTCGTCGAGCACCGCTTCGACCGCGGCGAGCACGACCGGCAGATATTCCGGCTTGCAGCCGGCCATTACGGCATTGACCGCGATCTTCTCGACGGTCGCTGCGGCAAGGGCCGGCGGCACCAGCCCTACGACCTCCTGCGGGTCGCGCGTCGTCCCGTCGAGCATGCGCAGCACCCGCTCCTCGGTCGGCGGCACGAGGGGAAGCCCGTCGGACCAGCCGCGCGCGTACATTGCCTCCTGCTCGTCCTCGTCCACGCCGATCTCGATACGGCGCGATCGAAGCCCGGTTTCGTTGAAGCGGACCTTGAGGCGCTCGATGACACCGGGCTCGACATTCTTGGCGCCGCAGCCGGGGCGCGTCTCGGGCAGATCGCGGCCGAGCCCCGCGATGCCGGTCAGCCGCTGCCACTCGCCACGGTCCCAGCCATAGGTGCGGTCAACCTCGCGGCCGGCCGCAAACCGGATCAGAGTCGGCACGATTTCGATCTTGAGCCGATGCGAGATGTCGAGCGCGGTGTCGTCGATCCGCCCCGGTACGGTCTCGGGAAACGTAGGGTCGTCTTGCGTGTAAACGGTCAGCCCGCTATTGCGCGCCAGATCGCCCAACACCGGCGCCGTCAGCACGCAAGTCGGGCAATCGCGCTTGACGACCGCCACCAACCCATCGCGCGGAAGGTCCTCCGGCATCGCTTCACCCAGTGTTATCCCGCCTGCGAGAATGAACCGCCGATAGGCTCACGGCAAGCGCCGCTTGGGAGAGCATGGGGCTTGCCGGCAAAGCTGGCGGGTGTAAGGCTCCTGTAATTTTTCTTCGCCGAGTGTGAACTACTTCACACATCCGGGCTGTTCGGGCCCTTACGGTCGAGCGGCCTAAGGAGCTGCTTCGGGAGGGTATTGCCATGGCGCACCGTCGAATTTCCATGGGTTTCGCCGCTGCTGCACTGCTTGCGTTGCCGATGCAGCCCAGTGCGCGGGCGGATACCGGGGCAAAAATCGTGGAAGAAGTCGATTTCGCGACTTCCTGCAGTCCCGCCGTGCAGCAAAGGTTCAAGCACGCGGTGTGGACCTTGCACTCGTTCTGGTATCCCGAGGCGCTGAAGGATTTCACGGCGGTCACCGAAGCCGAGCCCGGCTGCGCGATCGGCTATTGGGGCATCGCAATGAGCCATTGGTATCCGCTGTGGTATCCGCCGAGCCCGGCAGCGCTGAAGGCGGGCTCGGAGGCCGTCGAGAAGGCAATGGCGGCGCCGACTAAGACCGAACGCGAAAAGGACTACATCGTGGCGATTGCTGCCTTCTACCGCGACAATGACAAGCTCGACCATCGCACCCGGGCCGTCGCCTACGAGAAGGCGATGGAGCAGGTCTATGTGAAATATCCCGACGATCGCGAGGCCGGCGTGTTCTATGCGCTGGCGCTAAATGCAACCGCGCTGCCCACCGACAAGACCTTTGCCAACAAACGCAAGGCGGCGGAGATCCTTGACAAGGTCTGGAAGGAACAGCCGAACCATCCCGGCGTCGTCCATTACCTGATCCATAGCGACGATTCGGCAAAGTTCGCCCGGGCGGGGCTGGATGCGGCGATCTGCTACCCCAAGATCGCGCCCGAGGTGCCGCATGCGCTGCACATGCCCTCGCACATCTTTACCCGGCTAGGACTTTGGCAGCAATCGATTGACTCGAACGTCGCCGCCCATGCCGCAGCGATCGCTTATGTCCGCAAGACCTCGGCGCCAGGAGCCTACGACGGCGAAACCGTTCACACCATGGATTATCTCGAATACGCCTATCTGCAGACCGCCCAGGACCATCAGGCCAAACAGGTCGTTGACGAGCTGCTAAGCTTCCGCCATGGCGACAACCCGAACCTTGGGATGTCCTATGCCGTCGCGGCGATCCCGGTGCGCTTTGCCCTCGAACGCCGCGATTGGCAAACCGCCGCCTCGCTGTCCCCGCCACAGATCGGGTACCCGCTCGAACGCTTTCCTTGGGCCGAGGCGATGATCTCGTTCGCCCGATCGCTTGGCTTGGCGCGGACCGGGGACACTGCCGGCGCCGAGGCGGAAATCGCCAACATCAAGTCGTCCGGAGACAGCTTGCGGGAGGCCAAGGATGCCTACTGGGCCAATCAGGTCGAAGTCCTGCGCCTGGGGGCGGCCGGCATCCTCGCCCATGTCCAGGGCGACGATACGAAAGCAGTCGAGCTGGTACGCTCCGCGGCCGATCTCGACGCGACGATGGACAAGCACCCGGCCACCCCGGCCTCGGTGCTCCCGGCTCGCGAATTGCTCGCCGATTTGCTGCTCGAACTCAACCAGCCGGATAAGGCGCTGGTGGAGTACAGAGAGGTGCTGCGCACCGACCCCAACCGCTTCCGCAGCATCCTTGGCGAGGCCCGTGCCGCCAAGCAATCGGGTGATGCGGCCGCCGCGCACGACGCCTATCAGAAACTGGTGGCGCTGAGCAAACCCGCCGGACCCGAGCGCCCCGAGCTCGCCGAGGCCAAAGCCTATCTAACGAACTGACCTCCGCTGCGGCGTCGGCTTCGCGAGAGGCCGCACGCCCAGCTTGCGCGCGCCATCGCCTCGCGTCACCTTGCCGGCGGGTCAATGCCCGGGAGGGACGATGATGCGGGTCGGGATTCACTTGCCGCATATCGGGCGCAAGGCCGGGCCGGAGGCAATCCGGCGCGCCGCGATCCAGGCCGAGGAGCTGGGCTTTGCCGATGCCTGGTCGAGCGAGCACATCATCATTCCGAAGGGCGCACCCTACCCGCCCTCCGCGCTTTTCTATGACCCCGTCCTGACCCTGACCTGGGCGGCAGCCTTCACGAAGCGGATCGGGCTCGGCACCAGCGTGCTGGTGTTGCCAATGCGCCATCCATTGCCGCTCGCCAAGGAATTGGCGACATTGCAGAACCTCGCCGAGGGGCGGCTGATCCTCGGCGCTGGAGTCGGCTGGCTCGAAGACGAGTTCGCGGCACTCGGCGTGCCGTTCCGCGAGCGCGGCCGACGCATGGACGAGGGGATCGCGATGATGCGGGCGGTGTGGAGCGAGGACCCGGTCAGCTTTCCGGCGCGCCATATTCCGGCGGTCATCGACGACATGCGTATGCTGCCGCAGCCGGTCAAACCGATCCCGATCTGGATCGGCGGCAGCTCGGAGGCGGCACTTAACCGCGCTCTGCGCCTCGACGGCTGGCACGGCTCGCGGCTGTCGCCAGAAGCGCTGCGCCGATCGTGCGACGTCTGCGTGAAAAGCGTCCGGAACCAGAATTCACGATTTCGTTGCGCGGCAGCTGGAACGGCAAGGACGACGGCGCGCTCGCCGCTCGGCTCGCTGCCTATGCCGAAGCCGGTGTCGGTCACATTCTGGTCGAGCCCGCCGAGCGGGCGCTCGACGACTGGCTGCGCGCCGTCGAGCGGACAGCTCGGGCGGCAGAGGGAGTCCGAACATGAAATTGACCATGACCCTTAAGTTCTCGCCCACCTCCGGGGTCGACATGGATCTCGTATGGGAGGCCGAGCGGCTCGGCTACGACGCCGTGTGGTGCGGCGAAGCCTACGGCAACGACGCGGTCACACCGGTCGCCTGGGTGTTGGCGCAGACCAAGAACATCAAGGCCGGCACCAGCATCATGCAAATCCCGGCGCGCACCCCGGCCTGCGCGGCGATGACCGCGATGACCCTGCAGGCGATGTCGGGCAACCGCTTTCTATGCGGCGTCGGCCCCTCCGGTCCGCAAGTCGTCGAGGGCTGGCACGGCGTGCCCTTCGGCAAGCCGCTGCTGCGCACTCGGGAGTACATTGCGATCATCCGCCAGATCCTCGAGCGCAAGGCGCCGCTCGAATTTGACGGCGAGCATTATCAGATCCCCTATACCGGGCCGCGCAGCACCGGGCTCGGCAAGCCGCTGAGGAGCATCATCCACGGCGATCCTGGCTTGAAGATCTACACCGCGGCGATCGCGCCGGCCGGATTGCGCACCGCCGGCGAGGTGGCCGACGGAACATTGCCGATCTTTATGTCGCCCGAGAAGGCGGAGACGATCACTACGCCTGTGCAGGAAGGGATCGCAAAAGCGGGCGGCGAG
>Ga0310909_10000370_pt1 | contig 22658 bp, 22 predicted proteins | sample GREbulkMGT000H_FD_203449 | JGI IMG/M metagenome (GOLD analysis project Ga0310909, IMG submission 203449) | Lab enrichment of tropical soil microbial communities from Luquillo Experimental Forest, Puerto Rico - GRE.bulkMG.T000H | ecosystem: Environmental > Terrestrial > Soil > Tropical forest >... | reverse complement strand
GCTGTCGGGCGGCAATATTCGCAGCGGCACTACACCATTCGACAATCTGACGGTCTCGCTGAAATTTGCCGAAGGCGTCGCCACCACCGAGGAAGTCCGCGTGGAGGGACCGGCCTCGCGCGTGACGCTGACCGGCACGGCGTCAGTGCCCACGCGCGAATATAACCTCAAGGGCGTTGCCAGCCTGACATCGAACGGCGCAGCGAGTTTCGAACTGCCCTTCGTGGTGGAGGGGCCCTGGGACGATCCCCTGATCTATCCGGATCCGGAGAGCCTGATCCGGCGCTCGCCCGCGACCGCGCCGCTTCTCGACGCCGTCAAGGACAAGAAGGCGCGCGACGCGGTGCGCTCGGTGCTCGAGCGCTTCACCGGCGGCGGCGTACGGCCGGGCGCGCCCGATACTGCCGCGCCGGCACCGGCTCCTTCGCCGGCCGCCGCATCCGAGGCCGCCAAATCGAACTAGCGTCCCGATTTTCGGACTTCGCATTGCGAACGCGAGTGCGGCACGCCAGGCGTAAGTCGCTCTGAGCAAAAGCGCATCGCGCCGCGAGCGACATCAGGCACCGCGCCTCGACTTACGTCGGACAAGATGTCGCTAGATCGTCTCGCGGCGCTGCGCTAGTGTTTCAGCCAACCGGTAAAAAGATCGGCGAGACACAGGGAGAAAGACGTGAGATCCAAGGGTTTAGGTGCAATTTCAATCGCGATGGCGGCTATCGGCCTGCTTTACGCCGCAGCCCCCGCGATGGCCCAGCAAAAGACCATTACGGTCTGGTTTGGCAAAGGCTTCTACAAGTCCGAGGACGACGCGCTGCTCGAGGCGATCAAGAAATTCGAGGCCAAGACGGGGATCAAGGTCGAGCTGTCGCAATACGCGATCCAGGACATGATCCCGAAGACGGTCGCAGCGCTCGATTCCGGCACGGTGCCAGACGTCGCCTATTCCGACAGCTATGACGTGCAGGCCCAGGGCAAGTGGGCTTATGAAGGCAAGCTCGAGGATCTCTCCGACATCCTGCTGCCGATGAAGTCGGCCTTTGCGCCGAACACGCTGGAAACGACCTACCTCTATAACGACGTCGCCAAAAAGAAAGGCTATTACGGCTTTCCGCTGAAGCAGCAGAGCATGCATGTGCAAATCTGGCAGGACATGCTGGAACAGGCCGGCTTCAAGCAAAGCGACATCCCGACCAAATGGGAGGATTACTGGTCGTTCTGGTGCGACAAGGTGCAGCCCGCGATCCGCAAGGCGACGGGTCAGCGCATCTACGCAGTCGGCCAGCCGATGGGCGTCGAATCGACCGACTCGTTCCAGTCGTTCTACACCTTCATGGACGCCTATAAGGTCAAACTGGTCGACGATGACGGCAAGCTTCTGGTGGACGACCCCAAGGTGCGCGACGGCCTGATCCACGCGCTGAAAGACTATACTGATACCTACATCAAGGGCTGCACGCCGCCCTCCTCCACCACGTGGAAGGACCCGGACAACAACGTCGCCTTCCACAACCGGACGATCGTGATGACGCATAACTTCACGATCTCGATCGCGGCGAAGTGGCTTGATGACTCCAACAACCCGGCGCTGACGCCGGAACAGCGCGCGGCCGGCAAGAAGGCCTATGAGGAGACGATCATCACCGCCTCCTTCCCGAAGGCGCCGGATGGCTCGACCATCAAATACCGCTCCGATGTCAAGACCGGGTTGATCTTCGCGGCTGCCAAAAACAAGGCCGAGGGCAAGGAGTTCATAAAATTCCTGCTGCAGGAAGAGAACGTTAGGCCCTACATCGAAGGCGCGCTCGGCCGCTGGTTCCCGGTGACGATCGCGAGCCAGCAGAGCCCGTTCTGGCAGGCTGACCGCCATCGCAAAGCGGTCTACAATCAGTTCATGGGCGGCACCGCGCCCTTCGACTTCACCAAGAACTGGAAGTTCACCATCCTAAACAACGAGAATGTTTGGGCCAAGGCGATGAATCGCGTCGTGAGCGAGAAGGTGCCGGTGGACAAGGCTGTCGACGAATTGATCGCCCGCATCAAGGAAGTCGCGGGTTGATTGATGCAACGCACGATCCGGAAAAAGGAGTATCGGGGTTCCGACCGGATCATGCGTAAAACGTAAATCAAAGGATCGGCCGCTCCGTTTGTCGGCCGGTCCTTCCTGGCGTAAAGTCAAAGTGCCATGGCGATTACCCTGTCAGCTTCCGATGTCCCGGGCGCGCCGCTGTCTTCGCGGCTTTCGCCATCGCAGGTGTGGGGCATCGTGCTGCTCGCACCCTACATCCTGGTGTTCCTGGCCTTCGTGCTCTACCCGGTCGGCTACGGGCTATGGCTGGCGCGCCAGCCGTCAAGCTATGTCACCCTGTTCCACGATCCGATCTTCGCACGCGCGGGGGTCAACACGCTGATCTTCCTTTTGGTCGGCATCAATCTGAAGATGCTGATCGCGCTGTTCCTGTCGGGCTTTTTCGTCGAGCAGCGCACCTGGATCAAATGGCTGTCGGTGCTGTTTATCCTGCCCTGGGCCGTGCCGTCGATCCCGACCATCCTGTCGGTACGATTCATGCTCAATCCCGAATGGGGCATGGTCAACCAGTTGATCTTCAAGCTCACGGGCGAAGACGGTCCGAACTGGCTGAACGACCCGGCGGTCGCGCTCGCCATGGCGATCGGCGTGCACATCTGGAAATCGCTGCCGTTCTGGACCCTCATCCTGATCACCGGGCGGCTCGCCATCTCCCATGATTTGTTCGAGGCAGCCGACGTCGACGGCGCCACCTGGTGGCAGAAATTCCGCTACATCACCTGGCCATCGATGCAGACGCTCTACGTCACCTGCACGCTGCTCTCGATGATCTGGACGCTCGGGGATTTCAACAGCGTCTACCTTCTGACCGGCGGAGGACCGGCCGACCTCACCCACGTGCTGTCGACGCTCGGCATCCGCTATCTCAGGCTCGACCAGCTCAGCCTCGCGATGGCGTCGATCGTCTGCGCGCTGCCGCTGGTGCTGCCGCTGGTCTACTTCATGATGAAACGGTTGTCGCGATGAAGCTTCCAACGCTACGCGAGGTCGGCAACGAGGCGCGGCTGCTTCTGATCGGCATTCCGGTCTTCATCTGGACCATGGTGCCGATCTACCACATGTTCCTGTTCGCGATCTCTCCGAAAGAGGACGCGTTTTCCGGGAAGTTGTGGCCGGACCATCCGACCTTGCACAATTTCGAGATCGTGTTTCGCGAACAGCATTATTTTCTGCGGGATTTCTACATCCAGTTCTGGAATTCGCTGGTGATCGCGGCGGCCGTCGGCGCGCTCACGCTCCTGATCGCGACCGCCGCCTCGTTTGCGATCTCCCGGCTGCGCGTGCCGGGCGGCCGCGTCGTCATGAACCTCGCGCTGTTCACCTACTTCATTCCTGCAGCATTTCTGGCCGTGCCGATGTACCGCACGATGGCCACTTACGGGCTGCTCAACAATCACTGGTCGCTGATTCTGGCGATGGTGACGATCGCCTCTCCTTATGCGATCTGGGTCCTGAAGCAGGCCTCCGACAAGCTGCCGGTCGAACTCGATGAAGCCGCCGTCATGGACGGCGCCACCACCTTGCAGATCTTCCGCCTGGTCTACGTTCCCCTGATGATGCCGTCGCTGGTCGCGATCGGCACATACGCCGTGCTGCTCGCCTGGAACGAATACCTCTACGCCTTCCTGCTGCTCTCGAACGATCGGGATATCACGCTCCCCGTCGCGCTCGGTAATTTCCTCTCCGCCGACGATTCGCCGTGGGAACTGCTCATGACCACGGGCTTCATCTACGCGCTGCCGCCGGCGGCGATCTACTATGCCTTCAAGCGCTACATGGTGGGCGGGCTCACCGCGGGCGCGGTGAAGTCGTAATCCGTTGAACCCGTCTTGCGGCGGCAGCGACCCCACCTGGTAACGCCTACAGCGGCGCCGCACTCTCGCCCCTCACATTCGAGAGCTTCGTGGCAACCGAAGCAGCGATGATTGTGACCGCGATCAGTCCGATCACCAGCGTGCAGATGGCGTTGATCTCGGGCTTCACGCCGAGCCGCACTTCCGAATAGATGCGGATCGGCAGCGTCGCCGATCCCGGCCCCGTGGTGAAACTCGCGATCACGAGGTCGTCGAGCGAGAGCGTAAAGGCCAGCATCCAACCCGCGGCAATCGCGGGTACGATCAGGGGCAGCGTCACTGCGATGAAGGCGCGCATGGGATCGCAGCCCAGATCCATCGCGGCCTCTTCCAGGCTCTTGTCGAGCGAGGTGAGCCGCGACTGCACCACCACCGAAACGAAACACATCGTCAGCGTGGTGTGCGCGACCGTGACGGTCCAGAAGCCGCGCTCGGCATTCAGCGCCACGAACAAGAGCAGGAGCGAAAGCCCGGTGATGACTTCCGGCATCACCAGCGGCGCGTAGAGCATGCCGGAAAACAGCGTCCGGCCGAAAAAGCCTTCGCCGCGCGACAGCGCGACCGCGGCCAGCGTGCCGAGCAGCGTTGCGATCGAAGCCGACGCCGCCGCGACGCGAAGGCTCATCCAGGCCGCCTCGATCATCGCGCTGTCGTTGAAGAATTCGCGGTACCAGCGCAGCGACCAGCCGCCCCATACGGTGACCAGCCGGGAGTCGTTGAACGAATAGATGACGAGAATGACGATCGGCAGATAGAGGAAGACCAATCCCAGCGTCAGCGAGGCGACGTTGAACGAGGAAATCCGGCGCCTCGCCATCAGCGGACCTCCAATTGCCGCCGCTGCAGGCGGTCGTAGAGCAGAAGCGGCGCAAGCAGGAGGACCAGCAGCACGATGGCTATGGCGGACGCGACCGGCCAATCCTTGTTGGTGAAGAACTCGAGCCACAAGGTCTGACCGATCATCAGCGAATTGGAGCCGGCAAGCAGGTCGGGAATCACGAACTCGCCGACGATCGGGATGAAGCACAGCAAAACGCCGGCGCCAACGCCCGGCAGCGACAGCGGAAATGTCACGAGCCAGAACACGTGCCGCGGCGAGGCCCCGAGGTCGCTCGCCGCCTCCTCCAGCGCCGGCTCCATCTTGGTGAGCGTCGCATAGAGCGGGAGAATCATGAACGGCAGATAGGAATAGACGATGCCGAGATACATCGCCGTGTCGGTGGAGAGCCACACCACCGGCTGCGACACCAGATGCACCGCAAGCAGAATCCGGTTGAGCAGGCCGTCATGCTGAAGGATGTTGATCCAGGCATAGATGCGGATCAGAAACGACGTCCAGAACGGCACGATCACCAGCATCATCGCGATGCCCTGCCATCGCCGGGGCAGCCGTGCCATGCCGTAGGCGATGGGATAGCCGATCAAAAGCAGGATTGCGGTCGCGACCACGGCAACGACGAGGCTGCGCAAGTAGGAGAGGACGTAAAGATCATCCGAGACCAGAAGGCGAAAGTTGTCGAGCGACAAGGCCGCGAAAGCTTCCTTGAGCGCGGCGCCGCCGGCGGCAAGATCGAACACCGGCGTGTAGGGCGGCTGCGCGATCGCGGTCTGCGACAGGCTGATCTTCAACACGAAGCCGAACGGCACCAGGAAGAACAGGGCCATCCAGACATAGGGCGCGATCGCGGCGAACCGCGCCGGCCGCGAAAACAGCCGGCGCGTGCTCATTGCTCCAGCACCAGGCAATCGTCAGGCCCGAAGGAGGCGATCACACGCTGGCTCAAAGCATAGGCATCGACATCGATCCGCGCGGTGTTGGCCATCGACGAGCGCACCACCGCGCCGGAGTCGAGCCTCACCCTGTAGGTCGTCACGCCGCCGAGATAGCTGACATCCGTCACGATGCCCTCGAGCCGATTGATCGCGCGAGCATCGACGGCGTCCGGCACCACGCCGCGGCGCGACAGCTTGACCTTTTCGGGCCGGATCGCGACCGCGACCGTGGTCTTGGTGACGGGATTGAGCGGCTCGGCGACCACGACGGTTCCGGCATCGCGGGTTGCGATCGTCAGCCGGCTCTGCTCGCGTGACCGGACCTCGCCATCGAACAGGTTGATGTCGCCGATGAATTGCGCGATCCAGCGCGACAGCGGCGCTTCGTAAAGCTCGCGCGGGGGTGCGACCTGGTCGAGGCGGCCGGCCGCCATCACGCCGATCCGGCTCGCCACCGTCATCGCTTCCTCCTGATCGTGAGTGACGATAATGAAGGTCATGCCGAGACGGCGCTGCAGCTCCATGAGTTCCCATTGCGTGCTCTCGCGCAGCTTCTTGTCGAGCGCTGCGAGCGGTTCATCCAGCAGCAGGACCTGCGGGCGACGCGCCAGCGATCGCGCCAGCGCCACACGCTGCCTTTGCCCGCCCGAGAGCTGATCGGGCTTGCGCTTCTCCAGCCCTTCAAGCTTGACGAGCGCCACCATCTCGGCGACGCGGGTGTCGATGTCGGCGCGCGCCATGCCGGCGCGCTTCAGGCCGAAGGCGATGTTGTCGCGCACGGAAAGGTGCGGAAACAGCGCGTAATTCTGGAACATCATGTTGACGGGGCGCTCGTGCGGCAGGACATGGGCGATGTCCTTGCCATTGAGCAGGATGCGGCCTTCATCGGGCGTCTCGAAGCCGGCGAGCATGCGGAGCAATGTGGTCTTGCCGCAGCCGCTCGGGCCGAGAAGCGCAAAAAATTCACCTGCGGGGATATCGAGCGAGACGCCATCGACCGCACGGACGCCGCCGAATTTTTTCACCACGCCATCGATGCGCAGCAGCGGCATGGCCACGGCCTGCACCTGCCGCGCTGCCGAAGCGGCGGCGACCTGCGGCTCGGGCTTCACCGGCACGTTTGCGACGTCAATTCCTGTGCTTTCCTCAGCCATGACGTACTTACTACACGGTGGGCAGGCTCAGGCGCAACGCGCCCCCAATGCGCGTTGCGGGTTATGCAGAGTTGGCCATGAACGCGGCCAACGCGTCGCGATCCTCCCGGTGCATGGTCAGGCCCAGCTTGGAACGGCGCCAGAGAATGTCGTCGGGAAACCGCGCCCATTCCCTTGCCATGAGATAGCGCACTTCGGCGCCGGTCAGCTCCGGCCCGAAAGAGGGACCGAGATCGTCGCGGCTTTCGGCCTCGCCAAGCACGTCGGCGACGAGCTTGCCATAGGCGCCGACCAGGCGCTGAGCTTGCGGGTCCGACAGAAACGGCCAGCGCGCGCGGGCGGTTTCGACCTCGGCGTCGAAGCGTTCCCACGCAAAACCGCCGCCCGGCAGCGGCCTGGTCGCGGTCCAGCGCGGCGACATCGGATAGAACGGCGTGAGCCAGGACACTGCCCGCTCGGCGCGCAGCCGCGACGTCGTCACATCGCCGCCGACCATCGCGATCAGCGGCGCCCTGCGCCCGCGGTAGTCGAACCGCATCACGCCGTCCCGCGCGGCTGTCTCGCCGGCGCGGTGAGGAACCAGATTGACGCCGGACACGGTCCTGACCACGTCGGCGGGCACGATCGGCTCGCGCAAATAGCGGTTCACCGCCTCGCAGAGATATTCCACATCGCGCGCATCCATCGCGACGATCGCGGGATCGCCCTTGAACGGACGGACAACGCTGCCGATCAGCGTGAAATCGCGTTCGAAGGGCGCGGCAAAAATCAACCGCCGGTCGCTGTGCTGGAACACATAGACGTCGTCACTGTCGAACAGCCGGCGCACCATGATCTGCCCCATCTGCAGCGCGCTCGCCTCCGGCCACGGCAGCCGCAACACGGTTTCGGCGATGATCGGGGTCCAGGCGCCGGCGGTGATCGCAAGCGAACGCGTGAGGATCGTCTGGCGGCGGCCGCGGTCGACCACCGCCAGCCGCCAGATATCCGACCGGTCGGCGCGCACGCAACGCGCGCCGGTGCGGATCACGGCACCGCGCGCGGCAGCATCGACCGCGGTGAGCACCACCAGTCTGGAATCGTCGACCAGACAATCCGAATATTCGAAGACGGTGCCGAACGGCCGCTTCAGCGCGTTGCCGATAGGATGGTGGGTGACGTCGATCGTCGACGAAGCCGGCAAGCCGCCCTTCGACGCCAGGCGGTCATAGAACCACACGGCGGAGCGCAACAGCCACGGCGCACGCTCGTCGGCATGGAACGGGACCGCAAATCGCGCCGGACGCACCAGATGCGGCGCGATGGCGAGCCAGGTGTTTCGTTCCGACAGCGCTTCGCGCACGGGCGCGAATCTCCGCCGCAACAACGCCGAGAGATCGCCATGGATCAGCCGCGATGTCGCGGAGGACGCCGCTCCGCCAAGATCACCCTGCTCGAAAAGGATGACGCGGAGGCCCCTGCCGGCTGCGTCGCGCGCGAGACTCGTGCCGTTGAGCCCTCCACCGATGATCGCCAGATCGTAGTCCGCCATGCGCCCCGACTTCGGTACCGAAACCGCAGTACTAGCCGGTCTTGCGCGCCGGCTCCATGACGTTCGAGTCCTTGCGGCCAACCAGCGCGGCATATTGCACGATCGGGAGCGGTTTGCCGATCAGATAACCCTGCACGGCGTCGCAGCCCTCCTCGGCGAGGAAGGCGAGTTGCTCCGCCGTCTCCACGCCTTCCGCGACGATCGACATGTCGAGGCCATGGCCGAGATCGATCACGGCGCTGATGATCGCCGCCGACTGCGGATTGCGGCCGAGATTGACGACGAAGGTGCGATCGACCTTGATCTTGTCGAACGGGAAGGCTTGCAGATAGCTCAGCGAGGAATAGCCGCTGCCGAAATCGTCCATCGAAATCCGCACGCCGAGCGCCTTCAGCCGCCGCAACAGCGCAAGACCCCGATCGAAATCCTCGATCAGCACGCCCTCGGTGATTTCAAGCTCGAGCCGGCCCGGCGCGAGCCCGGTTTCCAGCAAGATCGCGTGCACGAGGCCGACCACATCGCCATGCATGAACTGCGCCGGCGACAGGTTGACGGCGACCTGCAGCGGCTTCGGCCACGAGGCCGCCTCCCGGCAGGCCTGGCGCAGGATCCATTCGCCCATCTCGACGATCAGGCCGCTTTCTTCCGCCAACGGAATGAAATCGACCGGCGACACCATACCGCGCACCGGATGCAGCCAGCGGGCGAGAGCCTCGAAGCCGATGATCTCGCTTTCCGCGACGGTTTTTCCCGACATCGCCTGCGGCTGGAAATACAGCGACAGTTCACCGTTCTTGATTGCGACCGAGAGATCCTGGTGCAGCACGCGGCGATCCCTGATCTGCTGGTCCATCTCCGGTTCATAGAGGCTGATGGTGCCGCGCGACTTCGCCTTGGCGCGGAACAAGGCTGCGCCGGCATTGGCGAGCAGCGAGGCCGCGTCGGCGCCATTGTGCGGGAATACCGAGATGCCGGTCGTGATCCCGGTGCGAACCGACTTGCCGTCGATCTGAAATTCATTGGACATCGCTTCGAAAAGCTTCTCGGCCAGCGCAATGCCGGAGAAGGGTTGCTTGCCGTCGATGATCAGACCGAACTCGTCGCCGGACAGCCGCGCCACGACGCCGCCACGCGCGCCTGCCTGGATCCGGCGCGCCACCTCGACCAGGAGCTTGTCGCCGGTCGCGTGTCCGAACACGTCGTTGACTTCCTTCAGGCCGTCGAGGTCGACGCACAGCACGGCAAATTCCTCGCTGCTGCCGGCGCAGGCCTCGATCATCTGCGCCAGCGCCTTCAGGAACGCGGCACGGTTCGGCAGATCCGTCAGGCCGTCGTGATAGGCCATGTGCGCCATGCGGGATTCGGTCTGCCGGCGGTCGGTGACGTCCTCATGCGTCTTGATCAGATATTGCGGCTCGCCGCTTTCGTTCAGCACCGTCATGCGGCGGGTCAAAAACAGCCGCAGGCCGTCCTTGGTCGAGATCGGATGCTCTTCGGTGAGCAAAGCGCGTTTCCTGATCGCAGCCTCGTCGCGCGCGATGATCAGCTTTGCCTCGCGCGGATTGAAGATATCCGCGGCCGTCAGCCCCGTGACGTCTTCGCGGCGGCGCCCGAGGATCGCTTCGGCGCTGCGGTTGGCGAGCAGATAGCGCCCGTCGCTGACGCGCTCGACGATCAACGACACCGGAATGTTGTCGACCACGAGCTCGAGGAACTGCTTGGCGTTTTCAAGTTCACGCGACAGCGATCGCCGATCGGTGACGTCGTCGAACATCGCGATCAGGAATTCGGGCTCGTTCCTGTCGTTGCGCGCGATCACGCGATTGGAGGCGAGAAGGCGCTTCTCCTTGCCGCGTTCGACGGCAAACTCGTTGCGGTAATGCCCGTTCGGCGATTCGACCGCCGCCCGATCGGCGTCCTGGATGGCGGCCGCCGTGGCCGGCCGGAAAATCTCGTCGGCGCGCTTGCCCACGATGTGGTCGCGCGAAAAGCGCGAGAAGCGTTCGAAGGCTCGATTGGCGAAAATGTAGCGGCCGTCCTCGATGCTCTTGGCGGCCACGCAGACTGGCACGTTGTCGAGCATCGATTCCAGGAACTGCTTGGTCGACGCCAGTTGTCGCGACAGCTTGCGTTGCTCGCTGCAATCCTCATGGGTTGCGATCGAACCGCCGCTGGGCAGCGGGAAGTACTTCGCCAATACGGACCGCCCGTTCGGCAGTTCGGTAATCAGACCCTCGGGCCGTGACGCGAGGCGATAGAAATCCTCCACGCTGACGTCGAGCAGTCCGCGCTTGAGCCGGAGTTCCAGAAGCTCGGACCCCATCATGCCCGGTGTGAGGTCCGAACGCGTCATGCCGTAGATTTCCAGATAACGATCGTTGCAATAGACGACCCGCATTTTGGGGTCGGTCATCGCGACGCCATGGCTGAGGCTGTTCAGCGCTGAGCTGATATAGGCGTGCCGGCGCGCCTGCGAGCGCTTGACCCGGCGCAGCGCCGAATGGATCCAGAGCGCGAGCGTCGCGAAAAACGCACAGACGACAATCCCGCCGATCAGCATCTCCCAGAGCACGTCGGGATCGAGCGAACCGATATAGCTTGCGGACGCGAATTTGAGCGGGAGTGCGAAGGCTCGATGGCATGGCGTCGCGACGGCGACCAGGCACAAGAAGGCCCGCGCAGGAATCAGATTCTTGCCGCCTGCCTGCCAATTCTTGTCAGCCATCAGTCACCCGCGGATTTCAACCTCCGAGTGTCTGGCTTCACGCGTTTGGATCAGGTAAACGCGTACCCTTGCGGCCCAAAAATCCGGCTCAAATTAAGGCAAATGGCCTGACATGATTACCGCTTCGTTAATGGCAATTCTGCCTGGGAGGGCCTTCTCCATCGGACGATCTCCAAAGCTCCGCACGAGGCGCCGGAACACGCATGGATAGGGTCGATTGCGTGGTTGTCGGGGCCGGCGTGATCGGTCTTGCCGTGGCGCGTCGGCTCGCGCAGGCCGGCCGTGAAGTGGTCGTGCTGGAGGCCGCCGAGGGCATCGGCACCGTGACCTCGTCCCGCAACAGCGAGGTGATCCATGCCGGCATCTACTACAAGGCCGGAAGCCTGATGGCGCGGACGTGCGTCGCCGGCAAGAAAATGCTCTACCGGTACTGCGCCGACCACGGCGTGCCGCACAAGAACTGCGGCAAGCTGATCGTCGCCACGACGCCGAAGGAAGCCGAGAAGCTGCAATCGATCCGCGCGCACGCCGAGGCCAACGGCGTGCTCGACATGCAGATGCTTTCCGGCGAAGCCGCGCGCGCGCTCGAGCCGGCGCTCAATTGCGACGCGGCGCTATTGTCGCCTTCGACCGGCATCATCGACAGCCACGCATTCATGCTGGCGCTACGAGGCGATGCAGAGGCCGCAGGCGCGGCCCTGGCCTTTCATACGCCTCTGCTGCGCGCCAGAGCTGTCGCGGGCAAGATCGAACTCGACGCCGGCGGCGATGCGCCGATGACGCTTGAATGCCGGCTTCTCGTCAATTCCGCCGGCCTGAACGCGCCGGCCGTGGCGCGCGGCATCGACGGCATGCCGCTTGCGTCGATCCCCCGCGCCTATCTCGCCAAGGGCAACTATTTCAGTTGCAGCAGGAAGGCTCCGTTTTCACATCTGATCTATCCGGTGCCCGAACCGGGCGGCCTTGGCGTGCACCTCACCCTCGACATGGCGGGACAGGCTCGCTTCGGCCCCGATGTCGAATGGGTCGACACCATTGACTACGCGGTCGATCCGGCGCGGGCCGCGCGTTTCTATCCGGCAATCCGCAAGTACTGGCCGGCGCTGCCCGATGGCGCGCTGATGCCGAGCTATTCGGGCATGCGGCCAAAGATCGTGCCGCCCGCGGTCGCCTCGCAGGATTTCGTCATTCAGGGTCCGAAGGACCACGGCGTTGCCGGACTGATCAACCTTTTCGGAATCGAGTCGCCGGGGCTTACGTCATCGCTTGCAATTGCCGATTACGTCGGCGAGCTCGCGGGCGCATGACAACCTGCGGCGCGGTCTTGCGCGGCCCTGGATTCGAACCCGTGGAAAAGCCCCGCCAAAATGGGCGCAAGCGCGCCCATCAGGCGATTATGGCAACGTGACAGTCTGACTGACTGATTTAGTGGGGGCTAGTGCACCGTTTCGTCGGCGGCGGCGTGCTTGAGCCGCTCGATCTGGTCCTTAACCATCAATTTCCGGCGCTTCAACTCGGCTATTTGCAGGTCGTCCGTTGAAAGGTGGATGAGCGCTTCATGCAGTTCGTTTTCGAGGCTCTTGTGTTTTCGTTCCAGTTCAACGAGATGTGCCTGAATGGCCATTCGATACCTCCTCGGCTAAGTTCAACCTCAGATTTGATCCGGAAGAATGAGTGTACACCTCCGACCGAATCTGTCGATGGTTAAGCGAATCGGCACCGTCATTTTTTGACGGCCTTATGTAACGAACCGTGAGCAGGGAACCCATGATCTTCAGCATCCGCCGGGCGGTGAGTTTGCCTGCCGCTGCAGTGATTTGGACGCACTTTGCCCGCTTGCGCCGCGCCTCGTCAGGGACGATATTTCCCACAGGGTTTCCACAGCCCTTCGCAATCTCATCGCGTGTTTCGGCTAACGTACATCATGACCGATGAAGATGAGCGCGAGCTGCATGCCGAGCTGGCTCGGCTGCAGCAGGAGCACCGCGATTTGGACGCGGCGATCGATGCGCTGCATCATTCGCCCGCACCGGATCTTTTGCGGTTGCAGCGGTTGAAGAAACGCAAGCTGCAGCTACGCGACCGCATCGCTTTCATCGAAGACCAGATCACGCCTGACATCATCGCCTAGTTCATGTGTGCCGCGCGTTGCTGTGCGGCGTGAAAATCCGGCCGGGCGGTCGTGAAATCTGCTTGACTCGAAGGGAACAAAAAGAGAACATCGGAGCACGTCACGACTGTAAACCTCTTCGCTGTAAACCCATCGCCGCCTTCAAACCGCATCGGGATTGCGTCATGTCCTCAACCTCATCTCCGTTCGACAACAGCCATTACGAGAAGGCCTGCGACCAGGCGATTGCGATGTGCGATGGCAATCTACGCTCGACCATCAAGGCGCTGATCATGGCCAATGAATATCTGGAAGCGGAGCTTCTGGAATTGCAGGCTGCGATCTCGTCCGGCTGCGCGCCGCTGCCCTCATCCGGCTGCGAGAGCAGCGCCGCGTGAAGAGAAAAAATCATGGCGGACATCACATACTACGTGGCGATGCCGTTTCTTGAAGACGACAACGGCTGTCCCATCGCAGGCGTTGCGGAAGAATGCCAAAGTCCGGCGACCGCGCTGCGCCGAGCCGAGATCCTGTCGCGAGGCGCGGGGCATATCGGCGCCGTCGCTTTCAGCCGCACCGGCGATCCCATGGTCGGCGAGTTCGGAGATGCAAAGCTGATCAGGACATTCGGCAATGTACCGGATGATCTCAGCGGGCTGTGAGCTGTTGCGCGGCGTCTTCCAGTTCGTGCCGCCGTTGAGCCTTGCGTACATACATGGCGCGGTCGGCCTCTTCGAGCGCGCGAGTAGCCTCTGCGTTCGAACCCAGAACCGCTACGCCTGCGGAAGCACCTGCCGTCACATCGCGTCCGTCGAACACGAACATGAGCCGATCGATCGCCTCCTCCAATGACGCCGCTTTGGCTCTCGCATCGGTTTCGCTGAGATTCCACAACAGAAGGGCGAACTCGTCGCCGCCCAGCCGCCCCACCACGTCAGAGGCGCGCACCTGACGGGCGAGCACGTCCGCAATCGCCTTGAGCACCTGATCGCCGGCAGCATGCCCGAAGGCATCGTTGATCGGCTTCAAGCGGTCGACGTCGAGCACGATCAGGGCGCCGTTCGCCCGGTAGCGCTTGATATACGCAATCGCACGATGGAGTTCGCGCTCGAAGCCGCGCCGGTTCGGGATGCCGAGCAGGAAATCGGTTTCCGCCGACGCCTGCAGTTCGTCGATGCGCTTTAACGCTTGCGTCAGGTCGCTCCGGAGCCGGCGGATGGTGGCTTTGGCGTGGTCGGCCGACAGCGACGGCCGGGGCGCAACGCGCGGCCGCTCCGTTTTGCTTGCCGTCGCGCCGCGCCGCGGGCGTTTGAAGGCCCCCCGCGTTCCCGCCCCGGTTTTCTTTTTCATGAACATCCTTGTTGAGGCCCGTAGTGTCCCGAATCCGAAGTTCGCATCATCTTGCGTCTTTTGCGAAGTTCGGATTCGAAAGGACACGCAAAACTTGTGATTCCGGTGCGGTTTTGGTTCGGAACCGCCACACCAGGCTTGCCGGATTTAACCAAGACAGGATAGTGCATTCCTATTCCCTTGCCACGCCTTGCCGCCGTCAGGCCCGAAACTATAATTGGGCCTATGCTTCTGGATTCCCGAGAAGAATTGAGCTTATGACCGCACCCGTCGCCATCATCATGGGAAGCCAGTCGGACTGGGAGACCATGCGCCATGCGGTGGACACGCTGACCGAGCTCGGCGTCGCATGCGACACACGGATCGTCTCGGCCCATCGCACACCAGAGCGGCTTTATGCCTTCGCCAAGGGCGCCAAGGGTGAGGGCTTCAAGGTCATCATCGCCGGTGCCGGGGGCGCGGCCCATCTGCCGGGAATGACCGCTGCAATGACGGAACTGCCGGTACTCGGCGTGCCCATGGAATCGCAGGCGATGTCGGGAGTGGATTCGCTTTATTCGATCGTGCAGATGCCAGCGGGTGTACCGGTCGGAACGCTTGCCATCGGCAAGGCCGGTGCCATCAATGCCGCCCTGCTTGCCGCGAGCGTCCTGGCGCTCAGCGATGCAGCGCTCGGCGAGCGGCTCGCCACCTGGCGCCGACAAAAAAGCGAAGCGGTCGCCGAGCGCCCGGAGGGGTCGGCGTGACAGCATCCAACCGGGTGAAGCTGAAGCCGGGCGACACCATCGGAATTCTCGGCGGCGGGCAATTGGGCCGGATGCTGGCCATGGCGGCGGCACGGCTTGGCTTGCGCTGTCAGGTGTTCTCGCCGGATCCGGATTCGCCGGCTTTCGACGTGGTGCTTAACGCGACCTGCGCGGAATATGCCGACGTCGAAGCGCTCGAATTGTTCGCAAACGACGTCGACGTCATCACCTATGAGTTCGAGAACGTTCCTGCCGCGGCGGCGATGATCCTCGCCGCCCGGCGCCCTGTGCTGCCCGACCGCAAGATTCTCGAAACGACCCAGGACCGGCTCGCCGAAAAGGATTTCATCAAGCGGCTGGGCATCGGCACCGCCGACTATGCCGACGTGTCGACGACAGCCGGCCTGCTCGCGGCGGTGGCGCGTATCGGGCTGCCGGCGGTGATCAAGACGCGCCGCTTCGGCTACGACGGCAAGGGCCAGGCACTCATCCGTGCGGGCGACGATCTGGACCGCGTCTGGACAGATCTCGGCACCAAGTCTGCGATCCTCGAGGCCTTCATTCCCTTCGAGCGCGAGATTTCGGTGATCGCGGCGCGCTCGGCTGACGGCCATGTCGAATGTTTCGACGTTACCGAGAACGAGCACCGTGATCACATTCTGAAGACCTCGCGCGTGCCGGCGGCAATCCCGCCCGCACTGGCGGAAGAGGCCCGCGCGATCGCCGAGAAAATTGCAACGAGCCTCAATTATGTCGGCGTGCTCGCGGTTGAAATGTTCGTGCTCGCCGGTAGCAATGGGCCCACGGTGCTCGTGAACGAGATCGCGCCTCGGGTGCACAATTCCGGTCACTGGACGCTCGACGGCGCCACGATCTCGCAGTTCGAGCAGCACATCCGGGCGATCGCCGGATGGCCGCTCGGCAAGCCCGAGCGGCATGGCGAAGTCACCATGACCAACCTGATCGGGGACGAGATCAATTCCTATGAGCAGTGGCTGACCGTCCCGGGCGCCACCGTTCACATTTACGGCAAGGGCCTGCCGCGGCCGGGCCGCAAGATGGGTCACGTGACGCAGGTCGGATCGATTCCGCCAAAAGGCGGCTGATCGCTGCGAAAAAGGGGCCGATTTTTGCGGCTCTGCCCGCTGTAATTGCGGCCGCGGCGGTGGACATTTCCAGTTTTGTCTGATACATCCGCGCGCTCAGGGCTAAGGGTGGGGCTTTTCGCTCGCGCTTGGCCTTTAGCCTTTTCCATTTCCATTGACTTGAAAAGAGGATGCCGCGTGCAGGTTCTCGTTCGCGATAATAACGTCGATCAAGCCCTCAAGGCGCTGAAGAAAAAGATGCAGCGCGAGGGCATCTTCCGCGAGATGAAGCTCCGCGGCCATTATGAAAAACCCTCCGAGAAGAAGGCCCGCGAAAAGGCGGAAGCGGTGCGCCGCGCCCGCAAGCTCGCGCGCAAGAAGTTGCAGCGCGAGGGTCTGTTGCCGGTCAAGCCAAAGCCGGCGTTTGGCGCCGGCGCGTCGGGTGACCGCGGCCCATCCGGTGGCCGTGGCGGCGCGGGTGGCGGTTCGCGCGGGATGCGCTGAACCGATCCTGACTGACCGGATTGCAGCGTGAAGCCAACGCGGGCCTTAAGCCCGCGTTATTATTTTTGAAGGCTGCATTTTGCGGCGCGGCGGGCTACCAATACGGCACGGGCGCGTGAGTATCTCGCATAAATGGCCATTCCGGTTTCTTATCTCACTCCCCGAGGTTTGCGCCGCCTGCCGCTGGCGCCTCTTTGCGTCGCGCTGATCGGACTCCTCGCATCCGGTTGCTCGATCAATCTGGGCTCGCTGACGCCCTCCTCCGAACCGGAGCCGGCGCGGCTGACGTCGCCGAGCAACATCGCCTCGCTGACCGAGACCATCAAGAACAATCCGAACGATCCGCAGGCCTATAACATGCGCGGTTCGGTGCTGGCGCAGGCCGGCAAGACCGAGGAAGCGCTCGCTGATTTCAACAAGGCGATCAGCCTCGACCCGAATTACGGCCAGGCCTACGCCAATCGCGGCCTGATCAATCGCCAGACCAGGCGGCTCGATCAGGCGATGGCCGACTATGAGCACGCGATCGCACTCGATGCCAATTACGCGCCGGCCTATCTCGGCCGCGGCATGGTCTACAAGGCGCGCAAGCAGCCGCAAGAAGCGCTGGCCGACTTCAACAAGGCGATCGCGCTCGCGCCCGACAGTGCGGAAGCCTATTACAATCGCGGCCTGCTCTATCAGGGCGAAAAGCAACATCAATATGCGATCGATGACTTTACCGCGGCGAACGGGCTCGTGCCGCAGCAGGCCGAACCGCTGCTGGCGCGCGCGCTGAGCTATCTTGCGCTCGACAAGCCGAAGGAGGCGGCGGCGGACCTCGACGAGGCGGTGCAGGCCGACCCGCAGAATGCCCAGGCCTGGCTCACCCGCGGTCTTGCTTACGAACGGCTGGGCGAAAAGACCAAGGCGGCCGGCTCCTACGGCCGCGCCATCAATTTACGCCCGAGGGATGAAGCCGCACGGACCGGCTTTGCCCGCGTGGGCGGCAAGCCCGGCCAGAGCTACGAGACGTTCTGAGGCGGCGGGGACCGCCGCTTCCATCAATCCGTGAACTGCTGCCCGCCGTTCTGACCGGAGTTCGGTATCACCACGTGAAACATCGATTTCGCGGCGGCCAGCACGTCCTCGGCAACCGCCTTCGTGTGCGACATCGCGTTGGCTGCTTCGGCACGCAGATCCACCGGCGGACGCGGCTGCGCGGGCGGGATCTCGGCCGGCGGCGTGGGCCTGTTCGGATCGGCCGCAGCCATTCCCGCTACTGACGTGTCGACCGGCGGCGCGGCGACCGCAATCGGCGGTGGCAGCGGCCGCACAACGGGCGCCGCCGGAGCGGCAACCACAGTGCGGGGAGTTTCCTGCAACCGCGCCGCATCCGGCGCAGGTGCGCGGGCTGCTTCCTGCGCCCGCGGCGCAGAGCCCTCATTGTTACCGCGCAGCCGCTCGATCGCCGCACGCGCGAGGTCGTTGGCATCGCGGGTCGGCGCCGTCACGCGACGGCGCGTCTCGACGGGAGCGCTCGCGGTCTCGGCGGGCTTGGCTTCGGGCTTGGCTTCGGGTTTGGTTTCGACGGCCTTGACGTCCGCCGGCTTCTCGACCGGCTTGACTTCGGCGGGCCCTTCAGCCGCGCGGTTCTCGATCATGACCCGCTCGGAAATGCCCTTGGCCTTGATGCCGGGCTCGGGGATGCTGGCGGTCTCAGCCGGGACTTGCGCCGACTTCGCGGGATCGGCCTTCGCCTCGCTCTTCAGCTCGGTCTTGGCAACGGCTTTCCTGGGATCGGCCTTGCTTGCAGCCGCGGACACCGCGGCCGCCGGCTTCTCAGGCTTGGTCGCGATGTAGTGGTTCACGATGTAGGCGCCGATGATGGTGGCGGCCACCGACGGCAAGATGTCCAACGCGAATTTCTTCAGGTAATTCAGCATGCCGGCCACTCCCGGCGCACTGATGGGGGAACTTTGAGGCACATTGAGGGATCAACTGCGTCGGATCGGTGGCAATTCGGTAAAGGAACGGTTTACGGTTTGAGTTCGACCTCGAGAAACACGATCTCCGAAGAGGTCTCGTTGAGCACGTCGTGCTCGACACCCGCCTTGCGGAAGTAGGATTTTCCAGCCCCAAGCTGCGCCTTGGAGCGATCGCCATTGGGCGCCACGATGGTCATTTCGCCGGAGGTCACGGGGACGATCACATAGTCCATCTCGTGAATATGGTGGCCGGTCGCGCTGCCCGGCGCGAGCCTCCACTCAGTGACGCGGACCTCCGGGGTATCGATCTGGACTTGGGATTTGGCGCCGAGCATGACCCGTTGGTCTCCTGAAATCAGGGCACGAATACCATGAACACGAAGACCGCAAACACCACCAAATGGACGAGCCCGAACAGCATGTTGGTCCTTCCTGTGCCGAAAGTCAGCATGCTCAGGACGAAGGTCAGCAACAACAGCACGATATTCTGTTGGTTCAGGCCCAGCACCAGTTGCTTGTCCAGGAGGTAGGCCGCGACCGCGACCGCCGGAATAGTGAGCCCGATGGTCGCAACCGAGGAGCCGAGCGCGAGGTTGATGCTCTTCTGCAGTTCGTTTTTGCGGGCAGCGGCGACCGCCGCGACGCTCTCCGGCAACAGGATCAAGAGCGCCACGACCACGCCGGCAAAAGCCGGCGGCGCGCCGATGGCGGCAGTTGCCGCATCGATGACGAGAGAAAATTTCTTCGCCAGCAGGATCACGCCCAGCAGCGAGATCAGGAGCAGCGCGAAGTCGAGCCCCAGCCTCGCCATCGAGATCGGCTCCGCGTCCTCGGTGAAACCCGCGTCCTCGGTGACGAAATAGTCGCGATGCCGGATGGTTTGGGTGTAGAGAAACACGCCATACAGGAAGATGGTCACGACACTGACAAAGGCAAGTTGAGCCGCGGAATAAATCGGTCCCGGCGTGGTCAGCGTGTAGTCGGGCATGACCTCCGTGATGGTCGCCATCGTGAACAGCACGCTGAGATAGAGATTGGCGCCCGAGACCTGGTAGCCCTGCTCGCGATATTGCACGCCGCCGATGAAGACGCAGATTCCAACGAGACCATTGCAGACGATCATCACCACGGCGAACACCGTGTCGCGGGCAAGCGTCGGCACCTCCTTTTCGCCGAGCATGATGGTCGTGATGAGGGCGACCTCGATGATGGTGACCGACAGTGTGAGCAGCAGCGTACCGAAGGGTTCGCCGATCCGGTGCGCGATCATCTCGGCATGGTGAACGGCAGCGAACACAGTGCCGAACAGGATGACGAGCAGCACGGCTGCGAAGACGAGGCCGAAGGGCGACGGTGTGAAGTTGTAGTGTGCCGCGGTCGCGACCGCGAACAGGACGACGGACAAAGCGGGAAAAATCCACGCCGATTTCGGCATCGGGCCGTGCGCGCTCATGCGGGACCAACCTCAAAATTTGCGGCCATCACCCTTTCAAAGCGCCAATGAATTGTCGAGCCGTTTCGATGGCGCCAAAGTTGCCCAGATCGTCGTGTCCGCCCTGGTCGAACCGCACGAATTGCTTCGGCTCATGGGCCAATGCAAACAGCCGCTCGCCGAGCGCGATCGGGATCGTCGCGTCACGCGCGCCATGCATGATCAGGAGCGGCACCGTGACCTTCGCGATGCGCCGATCGGAATGAAAGGGATCCTTGACGAAATAACGTACCGGCAGGAAGGGAAAGGCGGCCGCCGCAACGTCGGCGATCGAACTGTAGGGCGCTTCCAGGATCACGCCGCCTGCTTGCCGATCGGCCGCGAGCGCCACCGCGACCCCCGAGCCGAGCGAAAAGCCCCAGAGCACGAGCTTGCTTGCCGGATAGAGCGCAGACGCGAAGGCATAGGCGGCGGCCGCATCCTGCAGGAGGCCTTTCTCGCTCGGCCGCCCGCTCGAACCCGCGTAACCACGGTAGGACAGCGCCACGAGACCGGTCCCGTCGGAGGTGATGTCCGCAAAGCGGCCGGCGCTACCTGCCAAAGTATCTCCATTGCCCGGGAAGTAAATCACGACATGGCGTCCCGGCGCCGCCGCGACATGCCAGACGATCACGCGTTCGCCGTCGGATGTCGTCAGAACCTGCTCTTCGGCGTGGGGAAAACCGGCTGCCCGCGGCGTGGTGCGCAAAGTGGTCGGAACCGGAAACACCAATGCGCGCTGCCCCACGAACAGCAGCGCGATGGCGCCGAGATAGCCGAGCGCGGCGACACTGACGATCCATTTCAGTACTGTCATCGATCGCTGACCGGAGCGTCCGTGCTTGATGGCATGCAGCGACGCCGTCGCGTGCCGCGGCGCGTCATCTGATCCACTGCCGCTGCGTCCACTGCAGGGTCAAGCTTGCGGCTCACATCGCCTTGACGATGTTCTCGGTCATCTTCTTGGCGTCGCCAAGCAGCATCATCGTGTTGTCGCGATAGAACAAAGGATTGTCGATGCCGGCATAGCCAGAAGCCAGCGAACGCTTGATGAACATGACCGTGCCTGCCTTCCAGACCTGCAGCACGGGCATGCCGTAGATCGGCGACTTTGGATCTTCTTCCGCGGCCGGGTTGGTGACGTCGTTGGCGCCGATCACGAAGGCAACGTCGGTCTGGGCGAATTCTGAGTTGATGTCCTCCAGCTCGAACACCTCGTCATAGGGCACGTTGGCCTCTGCCAAAAGCACATTCATGTGGCCGGGCATGCGGCCGGCCACGGGATGGATGGCGTACTTCACCTCGACGCCTTCCTTCTTCAGGGTGTCGGCCATTTCGCGCAGTGCGTGCTGCGCCTGCGCCACCGCCATGCCGTAGCCGGGCACGATGATCACCTTGGAGGCGTTTTTCATGATGAAGGCGGCGTCGTCTGCCGAGCCGAGCTTGGCCGGCTTCTGCTCGCCGCCGGCGCCGGCAACGGCTGCGGTCTCTCCGCCGAAACCGCCGAGGATGACCGAGATGAAGGAGCGGTTCATCGCATGGCACATGATGTAGGACAGGATCGCGCCGGATGAGCCGACCAGCGCGCCGGTGATGATCAGCGCGGAGTTGCCAAGCGTGAAACCGATGCCGGCCGCGGCCCATCCCGAGTAGGAGTTGAGCATCGAGATGACGACCGGCATGTCGGCGCCGCCGATCGGGATGATCATCAAGACGCCGAGCGCCAGCGCGATGATGGTGATCAGCCAGAAATTGAGCGCGCTGCCGGAAACCACCAGGCCGACGATGAAGAACACCAGCGCAACCGCAAGCGCGAGGTTGATGAGGTGGCGGGCCGGCAGAATGATCGGGGCCCCGCTCATTCGCGCCGACAACTTCAGAAACGCGATCACCGACCCGGTGAAGGTGAGCGCGCCGATGGCGACGCCGAGCGACATTTCGACCAGGCTCTGCGAATGGATGTGTCCGGGCGTGCCGATGTCGAAGGCCTCGGGCGAGTAGAACGCACCCGCCGCGACCAGCACTGCGGCCATGCCGACCAGGGAGTGGAAGGCGGCGACCAGTTCGGGCATCGACGTCATGGGCACACGACGGGCAATGAAGGCGCCGATGCCCGCGCCAATCGCGATCCCGAGAATCACGAGAAACCAGGCGATGCCGTCGGCCGGCGGATGGTTGGCCAGCGTGGTGCCGATGGCGATCGCCATGCCGATCATGCCGAGCAGATTGCCGCGGCGGCTCGATGCCGGGCTCGACAGCCCGCGCAGCGACAGGATGAACAGCACACCCGCGACGAGATAAAG